>MDTG01280352.1_pt1 | contig 15422 bp, 13 predicted proteins | sample 811421 | NCBI WGS metagenome assembly MDTG01 (sample SAMN05326645, study PRJNA326480) | marine metagenome | isolation source: seawater | place: Pacific Ocean: South East | collected 2011
AACAAATCCCACCTGACTCAATACCACCACACCATCGACTTGGATTGATAAAATAGGAAAGTAGGGTGAGAGATAACGTAAAATCGTATGCACCTCTGTAGGCGCAACAGCCACTTCTGAAATCCACGCCAACCAACTCATTATGAAACTAAAAGGGCGACCATGTGATAGCAAGCTGTAACGTGATATTCCTCCAGATAGAGGTAATGCTGTACCGAGTTCAGAAAAACAAAAAGCAATGGTGATGATCATAGCAGCTCCAATCACCCATGCCAACAAAGAGGCAGGCCCAGCCAATAAAACCGAATGATAGGAACCCAACAGCCACCCTGAACCAATCATGCAGCTCAAGGAAGTGAATAAAAGGCTCGGTATGCTAATTTCTTTTTGATAGGCCATGTATCCGTACAAATTTAAAAACTACACAATCTTACCTTACTTTTGTCACTATGTCCAGACAATGAATCAATGCCACTGCAGCTTCTCACAATATTAAAAATCTTAGTTAGGAATTCATACACTTGTTTTAACAACACTTAGGAGCCATATGCTTTCGCTGATACAGTTTTATTGTTATTGAACCTAATAATATGTGTAGGCCAGATCATATAATATTTCAGAAGCCATGGTCCGCCAATCCTAATGGAGCAACTTATCACGGCAGCATGAGCAAATCAGCCGTAAATATTGCGTTATGACTTCCAATTTTTGAAACCTCAGCACCATCTTCCATCACACCAGAATTCGTACCCAAAACTTCATCTTTATTGTCTACGTCACCACCGACGACTACCTCTTTGAATGTTGCACTGTTAATAGGACAGTATTCACTTTTTAAACGTGCGTATGATTTCCTGTTTCTATAAGACCACTGACCTAGTAGTAAAGGCAAAGATCCCCAAAGAAAAGGACAAGCATTAGCAAAAAGTCCTTGTGAGTGCATATGAAAAGGAGATATAAACTCGAGTAAAGATCTAAATGTTGCTACTACTTTCACAGTAATGTTAAATTTTTTAATTTTATCTTGTAAAGAGTGGCTACTACTTAAGACTTCCAACATTGCAGCAGCACCTAACGAATGGCCACAAAAATTGAGATTTTTAATATTTGTATATTTTGATAAGAGATTTTGTATGCAAGTAGTGTGTTGTTGAACGCCATCTGACTTTGAAAGAGGCTGGGGCATGATAAAAAAAGCCATTTTATCTTTATCTCTAATTTGCTTTCTCAAAAGCTCATTAATGGCATTTAAACCTACATTAGCTATATCATCACCATTACCGCAAAAAACTATAGTAAGTGACTCAACTTTCTCTCTATTTTGATCCCATTTATCTTTTATATTCTTTGCTACAAAATGATCCAAACCTTTATCAAGGCAAAATCTTTGTAAGTCATCAACATTGTTTGTTTTATGTAGGAACCTAATTAGTTTTGCATCGTTAGCTATATTATGATCTTGCGCTTCACACCTCCAACTATTACTGTTTGTTACATGCATACTTTTTGTCATATCGCCATTGTATACATATAACGCGGGTATTAATGGTGTTAATTGTCCATCTTTACACAAAATATCGATATCACTGTAACAAATATCAAGCCCATCTGTTGCTTCTGTCATTGCAGAAGGTGCTATAACATACGACATGAGTCTGTATGGCCAGATTAAAAACGTATTTATTTTTTCTTTCGGCGCACATGAACAACCGAAGTTAAAGTCGACAATCTTTTTAGACAAATATGCTACCAATGAAAGCATAAACAAAATACAATTCATAGGTATGGCAACCACATGCAAAAACAGTCTTAACAACTTATATCTCACGTCGCAATAACCCTCCGTGGTGCAAGTGAACAATATTTATCATCTACTCCTCCAAACGGCAGACCAAAATCATTACGACGACATGTTAAACATTGTTGTTTTTTACATGTTCCTCTTCCTGACATGGGCGGACTGACACGAGGTTGATCACAGCATGAACTATTTGTCTCCTTATGTTCTTCTTTCATGATATAAGATGAAATAGCTGTAATGGTGCAATAAGCACTATTGATGGTACAAATTAATCCTGTGCTTACAGAAAAGCCAAGAAATGTAAGACCAACAATAGAAGCCATTGCTAGAACTGTAAACATCATAGAAATAGCTATCAAGACGCTTGCATAAAAACTAGATTTCTTCTGGTTATTCAAGAACTCATGTAGCCCTTTTAAATCCTTGTGGTTTTCTATTTTAATATCTGGCGATATGGAATTTTGATAAGCACCTACACCTATAGATAAATCAGCTTTGTCAAAAGCATCTTGGTCATTAATATCATTACCCACCATCACAACGACTCTAGGGCAAATGTAGCCGCTGAGTTTATCCCATATGTTTGGCTCTCGTCCAAGCCTACGTCCAAGCCTATTTCGTCTAATATCTTCAACAAACTTTCCTTTTTCGCTGTGCTCGCCATGATATTTTTTATCAAAAATGACCTGATCATCGCTAAGACCCAGTGCTCTTGCCATTTCTTCTCGTCTTTCTTCAACCTTTTGTGAATTTTCTTCATCATGATGACCGCTTAATACAAAAACATCATAACCAGAATCCTTATTTAAAGCTTTCACCATCTCCGCGACGTCATGATCCATGACAAAATCTCCACTTTGGTCGCCACCCTGAGGATGAGAGAGTGTAAAAGTTCTGTCTATAACCACTGTTATTTTCTGCCTAAAAAGCCCGCTTATAATCGGAAGATTACGAATCTCAAACCCATGGCTATGTTGGTTTTTATCATTCTTGTCGAGTAGACTGTATTTTATAGTAGTGTACACGCAGGGACAAACCAACATCAAACATTGAGATAAATGAGCAAAGCCCTGAGCTGGCCCTAAGGTATAGCCAACGAAGCTAGAAAAAACAAAGCTAAACATATACATGCTCATTAAAAAAGACTTAACTATATTATTATCAGTATCTTGATGCCTGAAATCATCAGGAACATAATCCCTCTTAACCGTCGGACTACCAGAATAAACCTTTGTACCAGCATCAACATGATCAATGTCATTATCAGCTAGTTCCACTTTTTCTGCACCAGACATATATCTAGCACCCTTTTCTATACTCACAGCCACTGGCATGACCACACCTTCTTCTTTGTTGTCAATGATTATTATATCCTCTTTTTTTAGGTCACTGATGGCGACCTCCATATCTTGATGACGTCTAGCTATCCTTACCTTACCAGAATCGTTACACTTATGTTGTTTGCTGGCAAACATAGATCTGGCAATTCTGCTACAATTAAATACTGCCAATGATAAAATTGCATCATGTAGTAAAATAGCCCCTGCGCCGTTAAATAGAACAACAGCAGACACAGCCCAGGCAATCATAGATGATGTAATCACAATATAATCCATAGTCGGGAACATCTCATAAGAAGCAGAGCCCAGATCTCTGATGAAATCACTCATCTTATCTTGAAAGCCCATTACAATGGAAAAAGAGAATATCAATGTATATGAAAAAGACGACACAAAAGGTATCGCTACCACTGTCATTAACGCTGGCAAACATCTGACTATATAGTCATTCAGATAGGAAAATTCGCTCAAACAGAAATGTGCCATTAAAAGACTAAGCGACACAAAAGCGAGCATGGGATAATTAAAAAATAATAGATGCTCAAGCCAATGAAACTGTAACAAAGCACTTAAAAGCAACATAAAAAAGCTGTAGCGAAAATTCAAATCATCAGCTGAACAGCCATTACAAGCAGACAAAACTTATTCCCAGGATAAACCAAATCATATTCTATCTCAAAAATGTCAAAAGTAAAAGGATTTGCGACACCATTTCAAAAATATCCAAAACATAGATTTCAATATGATTGATATAACCTTCGTCAATCTTATTCCATTCACTAACTCATTTTCAATCCATATTAGTTCACGCTTTTATAAAGCATCATGATTCCCTTTGTACTTTAGAAAAACACTTTCTTCTTCACTATATCCTTTATATACGAGTGATAAGCGACATGGTGCGATTAATCAATAATACCTATCGACCTTGTTTTGATTTACAAGACAGAAATGTGTTAAGGTATGTCCAATCAAACAGACTACTGTCATCATGCGTTTTATTGAATCACTTTCTAACGAAGACATATTATTTGAACAAGCCATCTATGAGTTTTGCAAAAAAAATATTCAACCATTATCTCATCACAAAACCTTACCCGAGCAAACGCTTCGTGACCTTTGGCGTTCTATGGGTGAGATGGGTCTCCATGGCATAACACTAACCGAATCCGATGGGGGACTGGGGTTAGGCTATAAACACCATGCTATGGCAATGTTTGCCATGAGTCAATCAAGTGCGGGTATTGCTCTTAGTTACGGTGCTCACAGCAACTTGTGCATCAGTCAGATCGCAAGAATTGCAAATGCCAATCAAAAAAAACGCTGGCTACCAAAACTTATACGAGGTGAGCACATTGGCGCACTTGCCATCACTGAACCTCAAGCGGGTTCTGATGCGCGTGCTATTGCACTCACTGCAACACCTATCAATGGTGGCTACCTTCTCAATGGTGGAAAAATATGGATTACCAACGGACCCTTAGCCGATATTATCATCATCTATGCCAAAACCAAGTCTGATCAAATATCAACATTTGTGATAGAAACACCATGTAACGGCTTATCGCGCTCCAAGCCTGTAGAGAAAATGGGTATGACTATCTCACCGACTGGTGAATTAAACTTTCAAGATTGTTTTGTGCATGAAGATCATCTTATTGGCGAGGAGGGTGAGGGAACCTATCATATGATGGCAGGCCTAGACTACGAAAGAATCTTGCTTGCTGCAGGACCACTGGGCATACACCAAGCCTGTTATGACTTAGCCAAAAGTTATAGTCAACAACGCCATCAATTTGGCAAACCTATTGCAAGCCACCAAATGATCCAAGCCAAACTAGCGGATATTTATACACAATTGAATGCTGGGATTTGTTATTTAACACACGCATGCCAATTGGCTGACCAAGGCAGATTATCACGAGAATTAGCTGCAAGCGTTATCCTATTTACTTCAGAAAATGCGACAAAGGCAGCACTTGAGACTATTCAAATACTTGGTGGAAACGGTTATTCATGCGCCTATCCAGCAGAACGATTCTTACGCGACGCCAAACTCTATGAAATTGGTGCAGGAACCAACGAAATAAGACGCATATTGATCGGAAGATGCCTAACTAAGCCCCACCACCAACGCTCAACAGTAAATAAAGAGCAACTAGATACCGTCTGAACGACTGATCATAGAAATTCTTGACACCAGTATTGTTACTAGACCAAATTCTTCATAGGGTGGGTGACCCAATAGAAAGAACCACACCAAACCTATTAGTTGGTTTTTTTATGATCATTTAGATCGACTTCTGATTCTTCCAATAATCTGGGATCTTGTGAACATTCAAAGAAAGAAAAGCTTAACACACCGCTTATATCAAACCATGAAGAAGATTTTGGCTCAATAGAATCTGAAGAAATAAGTTGGGATGAAGCTTCATTTGATTGGGATGAAAAAACGGCACATAACCAACTCCAGGCATTTGACAACTGGACACAGCACCAACGCCAAGCATTTAACAACATAGCCACAATCTTGTCAATGATCAAAGACGCAGCTGCTCTCCAATGCCCCTCATCGGGAGGGCAATTTGCACCAGATTGGATAAGTTTTTCGACAATATTGTGATGCCCCCCCTGATTTGCAATATCAAGTGGTGAAGTACCAGGAAAATATTCACTGTCAGCACTCACGTTAGCATTAGGATTCGCGCCTTCGCTCAAGAGTAGTTCTACAATATCATCGCGCCCATCCCTACATGCCATCCAAAGTGGTGTTGCACCATCATTGTTCGCTTGATCGATTTTCGCACCTGCATTCAAAAGCAGTCGAACAGATTCTACATTATTTGCCCAACATGCTAAAAATAATGCTGTTACACCTTGATGAGATGCATGATTAATCTCTGCACCAGCTTCTAAAATCAATTGCATTGCATCTGTAGAGCCATGTCTACTTGCGACCATAAGGGATGTTTGACCGTCGTATAGTGAAGCAGCATGAACATCAGCGCCACTGTTCAAAAGAAGCTCGATGACTGAGGTATGATTATAAAGACATGCACTTGCAAGTGGATGGCCCCAATATTTATTTGGCTCTGTTATCGCACCCTTTTCCAAAAGCAGCTTAACTATTGAAGGATCACCACGTTTACATGCCAAAATAAGAGGCGTATCGCCATTCCACATGACTTCATTGAGGAAGTCGGCTCCGAGACCTTCCAAAGACTTCTCAACATCTTCGAGAGTGCCAAACTGACAGGCTCTATTAACTTCAGTATGACCACCTCGATAATTAAAACCTTCATGCATTTTTCACTCCTATTTTTTGTTCTGTATTTTACACGAACAAATTAACATAGTTTACCAGAAAAGTCAACCACATATACAATGACCCCTTGACAACGAGTCTCGTAAACGCAAGGCTCATACCAAACCTAACAGGTAAATTTTTAATGTATTCTGGTCTTTTAGGACTACTTGCTGTATCTTCTTGCGGTTTGGGCCTTTACGGTCAAGAAGCATTTTTATCTAAAAATTTACGAAATGATAAATCTAAAAGACCTTTTATCAAAGAGATTGAAAAACATTTTCCCAACACAAGTCACGCAGAGTTCATTCGTTTTAATGTGGTCAAGACTCATGATTATAAAAATCACCTTCATGCTAAACATCCGATATTATCATATTGGATAATATTACAATGATTTCAATATCGATAGCATCGTCAATCACTTGACATCATAAATACGAACTATGCAAAAATAAGGGCTATGATATTTTGACTTTTGTATCTAGCCCTGGGTTCAATATCATGTTGGGATGCAACCACTCATCATTAATCCCCATGTATAAACCAGACTGATCTATTTTACGTGTTTGAGAATCATCAAGAGACCCCAATAGGCCGCAAGGTAATGCATTTAGATCATATTCATAACTTCTAGAAAAAAACGATAATCTACCCCAAATAGGGCGAGATGATTGCACCTTTCTTTTGGGGTCCTTAGATAAATGATATAGACGCTCTAACCTTCGTCTTTTAAAATCACGGGCAAAAGGATCAACATCATCGACCGACTTGTCGTAAAGATTTATACTATACTCAACTGCTTCATACCAAGAGTCCTCTAAAACTTTTGCTTGATCATTACAATGTCTCTTCTGATCGTCCGATAATAAATCTGACTTAGCAAGTTTTCGATAAGTTTTGGCCAACATACTCACATGAAAACGCTGATTTAATGACAGGTTTGGCGTTCTAACAGTCTCTAGAGTTTCATATTTTTGACAAAGATAATTCAAAAAGCGATCCATTATTTTCAGCAATTGTTCATTGTTTTTACTCAGTGAAAACCAGTATATAAAATCTATATATTGTGATTCGTGGGACATTTGCCTATCTTCTGAAAAATTTGGCAAATCCGACTGATCACCTAGAAAATATCTATCATATGGCTTTGCCCAAGTTGGAAGGCTATAGAACTTACATTCTCTATAAATTTCCTCAAACCAAAACGGGTGACCTTTATTATATTTCGTGGTGATCTCATTTATGAATTTACTATCATAATGACCGCACGTTATGTCTGAACTGTTAGACTGACAATCCGGTGTTTTATGTGGCAAGATAATGTCTCTAGAGGGCAATTCTTCATAAAACATATGAACGTTGGGCCTTGTTCCTTCTTTTTTCCTTCTAAATGCCAATGCCACATAAATGTCCAAAACATTGTCATTGACATCTTCTCCACCATTCATATATCGAATAGAACTACTTAATTGCTGGCCACTATATTCACAATCATCAACCATCAACACCTGATGGTTTGGGTTGCTTTTGAGAAAATCACATGCTTGGCATGGTGTGAGAATTTGATCTGGTGCTCTTGACAATCTGTTTGCGTAATGACTTAAGAGCCATAAGCCAGACTTGACTTCTTTCAAATCAATAGCTTGCACCATACTTGCCTCACTATGAAGTACTTTTTGATTAATCATTTCCACAACTTCATTAGAGGAATCAGATTCACCGATACCGGGGATAACAAGTATATAAGGCTTATCATCATCCATTGCTTGAAAGGCCTGATCAATAGATCGATATAGCGCTTTCCAAAAATGATCTGTCTCAATATAAATTGGCAATAGCACCTCGAGTTCAGCCTTGCTGATCTTTTTCCAGCGGCGATATAACTCCAATTGATCTGTTCGATGACTTCTATACGTAGACTTTAGATCTCTAAGTGGTTTCAAGGCCTCAAAAATCTTATGACATGATGTATCTAGGTTTTTGCTGGTACTTGCGATCGTTTTCATTTCAATGATTGTCGCTGTGTTGTTTTTTTTACTCTCATACCACAAAGGGCTGAAAAACACATAAAACACATCAAACAATAGCGGTCCAAGCAACAGATAAATACCTGCGCCATACTTTTTATAAAAATAACCATTCCAATTCATGATACTTTACTTATTATTATGTACTTAATATAACTATAGCATATAATTAGATAAAAATCTCACAAGATCGAATTGCCTCATGAACAAACATGTTTGGAATCAATCTTATCTGATAATCAATACCAAACAGTAAAATAATTCACATAGTCTACTTTAATCTATCCATGTATGACGTAAAATAATCCTTATCACCATAGGGGCTAATGCTACCAACAACAAAGACAAGCATCCCAATATTTGGCACAAAGAAGCCAAAGGCAATGAAAGTAGGGCATGCTTGACCATCAACAAGGCAATCAACATCAAAGGGATCGTCAACGGCAAACATAGAACCATCATCAATGCACTTGACTGCCGAACAGTGGTCAACAACGCTGCCATGATCGACAGCAAGCCGAGTAACGCCCACGAATAGCAAAAAACAGATACAGCAACCATACCTGCTATGTGTAAGGATGTTGTTATGATATAGCCATACAAAGTTATCGTTAGATTAAGTGGAAAAAGAAAAACAAACCAATAAGCCAAAAGGCGATGAGCAATAAAAACTTCATCAAAACCATAAAACACCAACCATTGATGCATCAACCCTTCCTGATCTGGTCGATCAAATAGCTGATCCAAACGCAACAAGAGCTGAAGTAATATAAAAAAATAACCCAAAACCATCATCACCATAGGGTCTTGCATTGGTATGGCAATATGAGTCACACACAAAAGCTGTATGAACACAAAATAGTGTAAAAGAGGTAATGTGCGATCAATCGTCAAAGACTGTACCTGTCGCCACCACAAACTCATAATCTTACTACCTGCTGACGCCCAGATTCAATGATATCTAGATCGTGGTGAGATGAAACAATAACAATGCCACCGATTTGACCATGCAGCTTGATCACATCCATAAACCAACACTGTTTTGTTTTATCGAGATAAGATAGTGGCTCATCCAAAATCCATACAGGACGATTACTCATCATCACTCGTTTTAATGCTAACATTTGTTTTTGGCCTGCTGACAATGCTCCCATCGGCTTTTGACTAAATGCTTCATCATAGATGAGCCCATACTGCTTCATATTGCCACTTACCGATAAAGCATCCAGCCAGCCGTTTTCGTGCCATAATACAGCCTGGCTCATCAACCAATTATGATCCCAACTTTTAATCTTGCTATCATTAAATGATAAATCCATGCGTTGATCGGCCACAGATAGCCGCTTGAGCCAAGTTGTTTTACCTTGACCATTGTTTCCTTTAATCAACAACAAATCACCCGATACCAAGTCAATGGTATGCTCTTGGATGTTGAAATTCACGGATATCTTAAACACAATCTTACTAATAAAAACCAACTCTATTTTCATTAAGCTTGTCAATGAAGTCAACATCCTAAGTTCAAAAATGTCTCATTACTGATGGATAGTTGTAATATTTAATGTTAAAATCTCAAGGTTTTTGTATGGGGTTGATATGAAGCCACTGGTGTTTATCTTCATCTGCGCTATGTCTTGCTTATCAGCAGGTGACACACTCAGCGCTATCAAAGAAAGAGGCTATCTTCGCTGTGGTGTCTCTACGGGATTCACAGGATTCTCCGTGATTGATGAAACAGGGAACTGGGTCGGATTTGACGTCGACTACTGTCGAGCCTTGTCTGCAGCTATCTTTGAAAATCCCTATCAAGTTGAATTTGTTCCCCTAACAAACAAAGATCGTTTTGTAAGCCTCAGCCAAGGACATATTGATGTATTATCCCGAGTGACTAGTTGGAACTTCAAACGAGACACAGGCCTTGATATTGTTTTCTCAGGTGTTTCATTTTATGATGCTCAAGCAGTCATGGTTCGAGAAGATAGTGATATTGATACACTCAGTGACTTGGATTCACAATCTGTTTGCTTAATCACAGGATCCACAACAGAAAAAAACTTATTCGAAAAAGCCCATCATTTATCCATCACATTTGAACCAGTGCTATTCACAACTGCATCAGCCATGATGCGTGCCTACCAGTTGGGACGCTGTGATGCTATCACATCTGACAAAACATCACTATCAATCATTCGACATGAACTAGGCGATGATGATGAACACCGCATTATTGATGACTATATCTCAAAAGAGCCTCTGGGTGTTGCTGTAGCCAAAGATGACATGGACTGGTTCTTGCTTACTAGATGGGTGCTCAATGTCCTTATACTGGCAGAAGAAAAAGGCATTTCCATTGACAATATTGATCAAACCCTCGCACAAACAGAACATACCCCATCGATGCAGTACTTCCTCGATGGTGGCAACCCATCAGAAATCAAAGCCCTAGGATTAAAACCTCAATGGACTAGTCGCATTATTCAATCGGTAGGAAACTACGGCGATATCTTCAGTCGACACTTCTCGCAAGATAGCGACTTGTTCATTCAACGCGATCTCAACCAGCTTTGGTTTAAAGGCGGCCTATTGTATGCTCCACCTTTTGAATAGTCACCATATCAAGCGCCTAAACTTCTGGCTAAACACGATTGCCATTGTCATTGTACTGTTTTTATTTCAGCGTCTACTGAAGTCACTCCCAACTGGCTCCGAGTTCATGTCAGAACCAGCTGGACTCGTTTTAAGCTTCAGCATGATTAACATAGATATCTACTCATCATACTGGACTATATTCATAGCATGCTGCCTCAACACACTCTTGGTAGGTGGCTTGAGCATTATTTTATCCTCTGCCATCGCTATATTAATCGCATCTCTTCGCCGAAGTGAAATTAGTATTTGTCAGCAGTTCTCTTCAACCTATATCAGCTTGATTAGAAATCTTCCACTTCTTGCTGTGATCATTGGGTTTTATTTTTCATTGCTATACGTACTTCCTCAACCTACATCTGATAACACATTCATACAGCTCAATAAAAAGGGCTTGTTTATTGAAACATGGCCATGGATTGCAGTCGGCCTGAAGTGGTTAATGTTGTGGATCTTATCATGCCCATTGGTTCTCTCAACCACATCCATGAAACGATCCATCAAGATCGGTGTTTTTGTAGTCGGAATATTGGTCATTACGCTAATAGCTATTTACAACCAACCTGGAATGATAGAGGGCTATCGAATCCCTCTTGAACTATTTGCCCTGACCATAGCCTTATCTATTTATTCTAGTAGTTATTTATCAGAAATCATCCGCTCTGGTTTTAACAGCATCCACCACACACAAAACCATACAATTCGCTCGATCGGGCTTTCGCATTGGCAGGGATTTTATCTGGTATACTTACCTCAGATTATTAGAAAAATCATTCCACCTGTCATCAGCCAATACGCTAATATTATCAAAAATGCATCACTCGGCGCTGTGATTGGCTATCCAGATGTCATTGCAATTTTTTCAGGGACCGTGATCAATCAAACTGGCAATACTTATGAGGTTATTTTTCTAACCTGCTGTTTTTATGCAGCCATTAACCTTCTTATAAGCTTACTGCTCACCCTTCACTCAAGACGTTACTATGAGCAATAGACATGAGGAAGTATAATTATATCTATAACACTGCTGGCATACTACTGACAGGTTATGTCATCATCTCGCTGTTTCGATGGGCTGTTTTAGATGCATCATGGTCTGGTACCGGACCTGAAAGCTGCCAACAAGAGGGCTACTGCTGGATTTATGTTCGTTACCACGTGTCTTTGCTTTCATCCGGATTTTATCCATCAGAACAATCTTGGCGAATTGGTTTATTTTATGCATCCATACTCTCTTTAATCATTGCAAAAATGGGCACCCATTCTCAGACCACCCAACGAATACTGACTTGGGCTTTGTGGTTACAACCGAGTCTTGCATTGATCTATCTCATTGGAGGCATCGGTGGCATACCGATCGTTGAAACGCGCTTATGGGGCGGATTGTTTTTATCGATATGGCTGACATTCTTTTGTTTCTCTTGGGCCTTTCCCCTCGGTTTATTACTCGCATGCTTACGTCGGAGTCGTATTCTATGCTGTCGGCTTTTTGCCGCGGTGTTTATAGAAGGCATACGCTCTTTACCACTGATACTGGTATTGTTTGTCTTTACTTTTTTCTCTGATAGCTCTTTGAATATCTCCAAAATATTCAATGTGGCTTTGGCTCTCACTTTATTTGCCAGTGCCTACATTGCAGAAGTTTTTAGAGGAGGGTTCGATAACTTCCCTGATAAAGAAGAGCAAATAGCAAGAAGCTTGGGACTATCTTCATGGCAGACCTTAAGCCAAATCAAACTACCACAAATAACTAGACAAGTTACACCTAGCTTTATTAACATTCTTGTAGGTATGTTCAAAGATACAACATTGGTCGTTTTCGTTGGTTTGTTTGATCTACTTGCCATGATCGATGTGACCACACATAATGCAAAATGGCTTCCGATGATTATTGATGCCGTTTTATTTGTGCTTTTTGTCTACTGGTTGGTTTGTTATCTGATCAGCCTTATATCTGAAAAACTTATACGACACTGTTATCACGACGACTAGGAGAGTTTATGCAAACCAACGAGACCATTCTCGAACTAAAAAATGTAGGCTTGGTATCACAACAACGAATTTTACTCGCTGGCATTGATCTAAACATACAATCAGGCGATGTTATCGCTATTTGTGGTCCATCAGGATCCGGCAAAACCTCTTTACTGGAGCTCATGGGTCAGCTCAAAGAATACCAATCAGGCTATATGCATTTTCTTGGTCAAAAACTACCACATTACACGCAACTCAGCCGACACCATCGAACCAAGATTGCTATGGTTTTTCAAGACTACAATCTATTTCCACATTTAACCATTTTAGAAAATTGCATGCTATCACCATGCAAAGTTCTAAAACAAGATCCCAAGGCCGTCGAGAAAAAAGCTGTTGAAATACTCGACCAAGTGCAACTAGTTAGTTGTGCTGACCGTTACCCTCATCAAGTTTCAGGGGGGCAGCGTCAGCGAGCCGCGATTGTACGCAGTCTTATGCTCAACCCTAAAATATTATTGATGGATGAGCCGACATCAGCATTGGATCCTGAGATGATGATCGAAGTGGTGCAATTGATTGAAAACTTATCCAAGCAGGGGATGACTATGGTCATTTCAACCCATGACCTTTACCTCGCAAAACAAATAGCAACTAAGATGGTATTCATCGACGATGGACGTGTTGTTGAACAAAACGACACTCAAAGTTTTTTTAACCAACCTAAAACCAGGCGACTTAAGCGTTTTCTAGATCATATGCTCTGGCATAATCAATAGTCTTCAGAAGTACTTTCACTGAGCTCTTGTAATTCGACATTTTCAATTTTATTGAATTTATCTGTAATTTTACTAGACGTACGATTAATCTGGTCCATACCAGAATGAGCTTTTTCAATGTGCTTAGATAGCTGGGTGATATGTTTATCAAAGGCGACAAAATCTTTGGCCAATTGAGCTAAATGACTTTTTATCACATGAACCTGCTGGCGCGTCTCAATATCTTTAATCACCGCCAAAGCTGTTGTCAAAATCGCAACAATCGTCGTTGGCGATGTGACCCAAACGCAATGACTTTGCGCCATCTCAACTAGATCTGGAAAATCGTTATGAATCACTGTAAAAATTGATTCTGATGGTATAAACATCACCGCACCTTCGGCTGTTTCTGGTGGAAGTATATACTTATCAGCAATCGCTTTGATGTGCTTTTTAATACTTTGTTTAAATGCTGTTTGATGACGTTTAAAATCTGGAGAGTTTCGATCGCACGCTTGCATCTTTTTAAAATATTCAAGAGGAAACTTGGCATCAATGGCCAAATGTTTGGTCGGGGAGGGCAGAAACAAAATACAATCCACTCGGTTGGCGTTGGAAAGAGTGTATTGCATTTGATAGCATCGTTTTGGCATAATATTCTGTATGATCTGCTCTAGCTGAACTTCCCCCATCAAACCTCTAGCTTGCTTATTATCCAACACATCACCGAGCTCGACGACTTTGTCTGACAACTTGTTGATATTCTCTTGGGCTTGATCAATGATAGCTAAACGCTTAATAATGTTTTGATAAACCGATTGTGACTGTTGATGACTATCAAAAATCTTTTGCTCAACTCGCTGATTGATGGTTTTGAGCTGCTCATGAAGTACCGCACTCATTCTATCGAGCTTGTCATTGATGTGACCATCATGAATTTTAAAGATGGTCTCAAGAAACTGCTGAATATCACCCTTTGTATGCTGATTGTTTTCTTGCAACAGTTTGGTTTGATTGATTTCAAAATCTTTACCCCACCAGTCAAGTTGTGTTTTGAATAAATCAGACCAATTCTTCTTACCCATTTTGTATACCATTTGATAACAAATCCATATCTGAAGGGTGAATATTACAATCAGCCATAGCCACAAAAAATTATCCAATGCTCTTCTCCTTCATTGTTACCAATAAAACCTATTATTGATCATACGAACAAATAATTCAAATAACTCTGTGGTATTTGGCATGAGGACATGTTATCCTATGTTATCAATTTGGTAGTAAGGATCAATCGATGAAATATAAACTGGTTGTGTTGGCTGTCTTTTTAGTCAGTTTGTGTGGTTGCCAGTGGCGGGATTCATCGCCAAAAAATGAAGTCATCGTTTACTCTAGCCCAAAGTGCCCTAGTTGTTTTCATGCGAAAAACCACCTTAAGAACAATCACATCAAATTTACAGAAAAAAATATTAAGGACAGCCCACAAAACTTAGAAGAATTTAAGTCCCTACCAAACAAACCTAGGACAGTACCGCAAATAGTTGTTAATCAACAAGCCATTGGGGGTTG
>MDTG01164574.1_pt1 | contig 15421 bp, 11 predicted proteins | sample 811421 | NCBI WGS metagenome assembly MDTG01 (sample SAMN05326645, study PRJNA326480) | marine metagenome | isolation source: seawater | place: Pacific Ocean: South East | collected 2011
GATGGTTTCGGCGACAACACATCGGGTAACAATCCTGACGAGTGCCCGGGAGAATACGGAACATCTTCCGTTGACAGAGTAGGATGTCCTGATGCTGATGGCGACGGATGGTCGAATGCAGGCGACCCATTCCCCACCGACGGAACGCAATGGGAAGATAGAGACGGAGATAATTACGGGGACAACGCTAACGGGAACAATGCTGATGCTTTCCCAGATGACTCAAGCCAGTGGGCTGATAGCGATGGAGATGGCTACGGGGATAGACCAATCATACCTAATGGAGATTTCTTCCCTAATGACCCGACTCAATGGAGCGATTTAGACGGTGATGGATATGGAGACAACCCTGATGGGAACAATGGCGACCAATGTCCAGAACTTTACGGTGAATCAACAATACCTGCGGCTAGAGGCTGTCCCGACTCAGACAGAGATGGAGTAGTAGACCCGTTCGATGCATTTCCTGATGATTTCTACCAACAAACCGACAAAGACGACGATGGTTGGGGAGACAACCAGGCGGTTCCAAACGGAGATGAGTGCCCAGACGAAGCTGGTACAAGTACAAACAATTCAAGACAAGGCTGCCCTGATGCGGATAACGATTCGTGGGCAGATGTAGATGACATGTTTCCCAACGATCCACTTCAATGGGAAGATACTGACCTCGACGGATGGGGCGATAATTATGGTTGGGTAAACAGCACAATTGCTGACGAAACCGAGGTTGGCAATCTTATTACTATCAGAGAACAATGGGGGGATGCATTTCCTCTCGACCCAAGCCAGTGGTCAGATACCGACGGTGACGGATTTGGAGACAATAATACTGGCAGACTACCCGATGCATTCCCGCTTAGAGCGTCACAGTGGGCTGATACGGACGGTGATGGCTTCGGTGACAATCAGAAACTAGGTTCATGGCAGCCGGATGAATGTAATGTCAAATATGGTGAATCCTATATCGATTATTTCGGTTGCCCAGACAGCGATAAGGACGGTGTTTCCGACCAAACAGACCCTTGCCCGTATGATGCTTCAATCAGCGCCGGAATTAGAGGCCAGGAGCAATGTGCTTCCTTTGATGACCATGACGATGATGGAATTCCTAACGAATTTGATGCTGATTTCGTTGCAGGAGCAGATAGTGATGATGAGGGTTCTCTAAGTACTGAAATTCTAGTTCTAGTGGGGCTTATGGTATTCCTTCTAGCGGTGATCTCAGTTGCAATGATAGCTAAGCAAGCCGGACGAAGAAAGGCAGCATACAACCGTGCTGAAGAAATGAAAGTTAGTGCTATGTTCCAGGAAGAAGAAGCACGAAGACTTGAATGGATAGATTACTATGTTGCGCAAGGCGATACTGCAAAGGCCATGGAATTAGGTTGGACGCCTCCTGCTGAAGTCCCTCAGTGGCAGCAGCACCAAATGCAGCAGCAACAAGCACAACAAGAAGCCATCCCTACTATGATGAGCTTAGATGAATTCTGATTAGGAGATTTGAGACCTAGCCCGTTCTCTTCGCGCTTTTTCTGCGAGACTATCGTCGAATGCTAAGAAATCTAAATTGTCCCATGCCTCATCATCATCCAATGCATTTAGAGCTTCATTATCGGAAAGAAGTTGCTCTATAGTGATGAAAGTAGGATTTGTTCCATCGGATAACTGGTACTGATGCCCAGGAAGAACTAACCAACCACCTGGTAAATCCAATAAGCGGTCTCGCAAATGATACAAAGATTTCCTCTGTGCATCAACATCTCCCCCAAATAGGTCTGTTCTTCCACAACTACCTAGGAACATACAATCTCCGCTTACAACCACTCCTTCTCCAATGAAAGTCATGTGCCCGGGCGTGTGACCAGGTGTACAGTGAGCTTCAATTTCCAATTCTCCCAAATTATGGATTACTGACGAAAACGGTTCATTCAACCAAACTTGATTTGACGGCCCATTCCACCCTCTTTTCGATTCATCTTTGTGCACCCACACCTCTCTGTCCTGAAGCCCTTCTACTCCTTTGGAATGGTCCCAATGTGAATGTGTTAACCAAACTTGCTCGAGTGTCCAATTGTTGGAATTACAAAAGTTCAGCCAGTAGTCTGCAAAAAACGGATCAATTATTGCAGCTTTCTTAGTTTTCTTACAAACAAGCAGGTGGTTCAAATTGTCCCAATCGCCCAACTGCGCCTGATAAACCAGCATTTTTTCGGTTTCAAGTATGCATTCGGCCATCTTCGCTCACCAATCCTATGAACCGCATCCCTTCTAAGGGATGACGTACATGGTTTGTCATGGGCAGAGAGCGGATGCTGGCTGTTGTTTTGGCTGGCCTACTGGCTGCTATGGCCCCAAGCGCCTTTGCTAATCAAGGAAATGTAACTTTGAATTCAGTACTTGTTGACGCTCCAGAAAAGGGATGGTATTCATCAGGAGATGTTGTCGCAGTATCAGGAATTATTTCCAATGAAGGAGATGCCACAAGCATAACTGTAGACCCATCATGCAATGAAGTTTTGCGAGTTTGGAACGATGGTAGACTAATAATTGACGGGACAGTAAACTGTCTTGGGCAGAGTAGAGGCCTAGACGTTGGTGCGAATTCAGAATCCACATTAGATACTCTAACTTGGGACCTCAGAAATTCGGAAGGCGAATATGTACCTTCAGGAGACTACACTGTGGAGTATTACATAGCAGGTGAAGAATTGACTTCTAGTGTTGATATTCACGTTCAGACCCCGCTCGATATTCCTGAGGAGTTGGAAATGACAGTAATTGCAAGTGCGCGAGACGGAGTACACGCTGAAGCATCTCCTAGTATTCTCACAGTCCGCCTAGCAAATACCCTCAATGAAAACATAGACTTGGATTTCCAAAACTGTGCACTGGTCATTAATAGCAAATTACATGGTGACTGCGGACCTAGTATTCTAAGGGGAATGGAAATTGTTACGATTGCCCAAATTCCAGTCGTATTAAGTGCTGGTGAAAATACGTACTCTGTTTCAATAGGAGATTCACAACTCCGTCAAGATATCACAATCATTGCGATTGAAGATGTAGACCAAGGTGTTAACAGCGGTCCATTAACAGAGGTGGCACTAGATTTGCAATTACCAGGTGATTTGAAGTTTGAAGAATTTGAAATCTTCAGTCCTGATATTTTATTGTCAAATAACGGTGATTCCGATATCTCTCTGGATTTTGATACAAGCTGCTTAGGTGAGATTTGGGTCGTTGACTCTGGTGGCTCCGTAGTTATGGACTCAAGATTTGGCAAGGATTGTACAAATCTAGAAGTTGAATACTTGATAGAGCCCGGAACAGACCGCATATTTTCACAATCGGACTGGAGCTTTGTCGACATGGCCGGATGCCATGTAGCACCCGGTGAACTAACTGTAATTATGGAAATTCCTGAACACGATTTGTACGGAACAGAAATCATCAACCTTCTCAGGGAGCGTGATGACTATTGCAAAGATTCCACTCTTTCGATTAACGCCGAATTCAATGGGGAAGACACACTAACAATATCTCCAATAATATCGGGCACAGCTCCTAGCGACCTGACCTGGTTTAACTCGTGTGGAGTTCTCTCAACACTTTACAAGAATGGCCAAGAGATAGACAGTTTGCTATCGCAATGTGGATACAACTCAACAATTACAGTTCAGTTCACGACGATGGAATTAGACTCATTTGAGATGAATATTTCACAGCACGGAGAAGGAGAATTTACGCTTGTATTCGAAACTCTAACCGCACCAATTACCAAATCTACCGTTTCATTCTCTTGGCCGTTAGAAACCGAATCTGAGATTCAAGAGGTCTCTGAAGAGGGTGTAATGGAAATTAATTCTAGAGTTATTTCTGGAACCTGGAGTGCAACATCCAATGATTTGGGAACATGCTGGTTGCTAAACACGCCAGAAGAAGGAATTCTCACATTGGCTGGAGCACAAGGTCTAGCATCTTGGTTACCAAGAGTTGGGACAACTGGTGAATATCTCGTTAAAAATTCAGAACCTTCTCCAGAATGCACTGATTTCGCTTCTCAATCATTCACTATTGAAGAAGTATACACAGAAGAGTTGTTACTCGGAAACGATGATGAAGAAACTGTAATCGTTACAGAAACCCCTGTGAAATCGTCAGAGGAACAAATCAGTCCTGCTGTTGTAACCATTACAGTAGCAGTCGCAAGTACAGGAATTCTCTCCCTACTAGTAGCAAGCATCGCAACTAATGAATCATGGAGGATTCCTGCCACGAGTGCCGGTTTGTGGCTACTTGGATTGGTTGGTCGTACGAGTGAGACCAGTGACGGAAGATACCAAAGAGGGCGTTTGATGGGTTACCTAACGGCAAACCCTGGTTGCCACTTCCGTGCGTTAATGGCGGCACTTGAAATGTCAAATGGTCAGATTACACACCACTTGAAGATTCTAGAAGATGAAGGCAGGATTTGGAGAAGAGCAGATGGTAGATTGGTCAGATTTTATCCATACACGTCAAATCTACACCCCGGTATTTTAGACCAAAATCTCCCTATGCCGCCTCTATCACCTGACCCCAATAGCCTACAAGGTAAGATACTGAGGTTATTGGATGACGATGGCCAAATGAAAAAGTTCCCGACGCAGGCTGAGTTGGCACACAGATTGGACAGATCTCAACAGTTGGTCAGCCACCATCTGAGAACACTACAAAAATATGGTCTAGTCCAGAAACAAAAATCTGGCCTAAAGAATAGATACTGTCTGACTAAAGAGGCTATCTTCCTACTTGAGACTACAGACTTATGATTCACAGATGGTTTCAAGGCCATTACCTATGTCGAAGGTTCACCCCGTAGGGTAGAGAGGTGTTTTGATGACGGATTATACTCCACAAAACACTGAGTTGTCTTGGCAAAAGGCCTGGGACGATGCGGGAATCTTCAACGTCGAGTTCAGGGAGGGCAGGCCGAAATTCTACTGCCTAGAAATGTATCCATATCCATCTGGGAAAATGCACATGGGCCACGTTCGGAATTATTCAATTGGAGATGCTGTTGCAAGGTACAAGCGATTAATGGGGTATGATGTACTGTATCCTATGGGATTCGACTCATTTGGAATGCCTGCAGAAAATGCGGCAATCGCTGAAGGCGGCCATCCTCACGACATCACTGAAAGAAACATGGCATCCATTACTCAACAAATTAAGCGAATGGGGTTCTCATATGATTGGCGTAGACTGGTCAAAAGCCACGACCCACAATACTACCGTTGGAATCAGTGGTTTTTTCTAAAATTCCTTGAGAGAGGTCTAGCATATCAGGAATTTGCACCAGTAAACTGGTGTGAATCTTGTAACACCGTACTGGCTAATGAACAGGTAAAAGCAGGTAGATGTTGGCGATGCAATGGTCCGGTTAACCAAAAGGAAATGAGTCAGTGGTTCCTCAACATTACAGAATATGCACAAGAACTCCTTGATGGCCTAGAGACTATCAACTTCCCAGAGAACGTCAAGGCACTACAACAAGATTGGATTGGTAGGTCTGAAGGCGCTGAAATCGAGTTTGGAATAGAAGGCCATGATGCTAAGATCAGAGTGTTTACGACAAGGCCTGATACTCTATTTGGAGTGACTTTCCTTACATTAGCTCCCGAACACGAATTAGCGGAAGAATTGGTTTCAGGAACCGAATATGAAAACGATTGGCAAACGCTTCACGATGAAATTATTGCAATGAGTGAATTCGACCGAATCAAAAACATGGGGAAGAAAAAGGGAGTTCCTACTGGCTCTTTCGCAATCCACCCCCTAACCGGCGAGAAGATTCCAATTTGGATTGGTAATTTCGTTATTGCATCTTACGGAACCGGAGCTGTAATGGCAGTACCTGGCCACGACGAAAGAGATTTTGACTTCGCAAAGAAATACGAAATCCCAATCAAGCGAGTGCTTGTTATGGACGAGGATGCAAGTCCATATGGAGAATTGGATGCTGCTGAATGCGACCTAGGGTGGATGGTAAATTCTGGAATCCAAGGGTTCGATGGGTTATATGGAGATGAGGCAAAAACCGCAGTTTGCCAAGCTTTGGAGCAACAAGGCAAAGGAAACGGAACGGTAAACTGGAAGATTAGGCCTTGGTTAATCAGCCGACAGAGATACTGGGGGACACCAATACCGATTATTCACTGCCAGTCATGTGGAGTTGTACCGGTTCCCGAAGATCAACTCCCTGTTGAGTTACCAAGAGATGTCATATTTGATGGCAAAGGCAACCCATTGGAGACTAGTGATTCCTTCTGTAATGTCGACTGTCCGAAATGTGGAATTCCTGCTAAGAGAGAAACAGACACCATGGATACATTCGTAGACTCATCATGGTACTTCATTAGGTACACTGATTCCGTACAGAATGATATCCATTTCAATCCTGATGTTGCAAACCACTGGATGAATGTTGATTTCTATTGCGGTGGAATAGAGCACGCACAAATGCACTTGATTTATGCAAGGTTCTGGACGAAGGCTCTAAGAGACATTGGTCTGCATAATATTGACGAACCATTCAACGAGTTATTGTGTCAAGGTATGGTAAACAAATCAGCACCTTGGTGTAATTCCTGTGCAATTACCCTGCACGTAGACCACATAGACCAAAGTTGTCCTCATTGCGATGAGCCACTCTCAATTAGAAGTGCTAAAATGAGTAAGAGCCTAGGTAACACGGTATCTCCAGAAGAAATGATTGAAAAATATGGTGCTGACACTGTCAGACTGTTCATCTTATTCGCCGCAAATCCAACCGCTGGAATGGATTGGTCCGATGCTGCTTTGGAAGCAAACTATCGCCAAATGGTGCAGCTTCATGGAATGCCTGATTCTATACTAAACTGGCAAGGGCAAGCAAGTGACATCGATGTGTGGATGATTGCAAGATTGAAACAAAGATACAATCAATGGCAAGATGCAATGGATAGTTACGACTTGAGGGGGGCAGTGGACGCCAGCCATTTTGACATTGTTAAGGACCTAAATTGGTATAGGCGAAGAGGTGGAGAAAATCCAGAAATTGGTAAAGAAATTCTCCATACATGGTGCCATATGATATCGGTTGCAACGCCCCATCTAGCTGAAGACTGGTGGAAGATTATGGCCAATGATGATCTCATTGCCGGAAGGACATTTACTAAGCCTGCTGAATTAACCTCAGATGAAAAATCGGCCTTGGAGGCTGAAACTTATCTCCGATCATTCTTAGAACAGGCAAGAAAGGTTTCAAAAGTAGCCATCAAACATATTGGTGGACAGCCGGAAAATGCAATAGTTCATACATCGAGGCCTTGGAAAAGAAAACTCGCAATAGCTGCAATCAACCACGTGAACTCCGGAGGTAATGTCAAGGCATTTGCAGGCATCCTTGCAGAATTACCGTTTGTTAACCCTAAAAACAAGGGCGAAATAATGGGCTTCTGGGGCAAACGTATGCTGCCGCAAATTTTCAAATGGTCTGATGAAGAGAAGACCATGATTTGTGGAAATCTAGACGAGGGTGCCGTTCTCTCGGCTGCATCAGAATTCATCTGTGCGGATCTCGGACTCTCAAGCATCGACATCGAGTCTGGAGCCGTTGACGTCGGGAGAAGCGGTGCTGCTATCCCCTTGGCCCCCTCTATCGTTTACAGTTGATGATGAATTTTGACCAACCTCGGGAACGGATTTGGGCTTGGGCGGGTCAGGCCTAAATGTCACATATGCGGCTATTGCAACCAAAACTCCTGCTATGCCAAATAAGAACCAAATTAAAAGCGAAGTCTCTTCATTATTTTCACTAGATTTGCCATCATCAGTGGTTTTAACGGTACATCCCGTAGAAGAGACTACATCTCCAGGGGAGGTTGCTGGGCACAAGTCGTTGAGGTTGTGAACACCATCACCGTCATCGTCAAGTTGTACACCTGAACAGCCCTCTGAATCTACTTCTAACCCTGATGGAGTGTACCGACATTTGTCATCTTCATCCAAAACTCCATCGTTATCGTCATCATCATCTTCAGTAGAATCTATGCAACCGTCTTGGTCAACATCCATCCCAAATCCAGCTAATCCAATGTAACCTCTTGGGCAGGAATCTTCCGGGTCAACTATACCATCAGAATCATCATCTGTGTCTTCATAATCATCGTGACAGCCATCGCTATCATGGTCAAAAGAAGAGTCCCAGTTTATTTCGCCTGTTGGACATACATCTGAAAGGTCAAGAACGTTGTCTCCATCGTCATCTGCGTCTCTATCTGCGTCTCTACACCCATCTTGGTCGTGGTCAATATCGTGCGAACTCACCCAATCGAAACCGTCAAACGGGCAATTGTCAACAATGTCATCGATTTCGTCACCATCTGTGTCATTTTCACAAGCATCACCGATGCCGTCACCGTCCAGATCTGCTTGGTCGTCGATTATTGAAGGGCACTTGTCCAACTGATCAACATAACCATCTCCATCGGAATCGACGTCTTCACACCCATCTTGGTTTTCGTCGTTTTCCAAGGTTGAAACCCAACCAACAGGTCCTTTTGAGCAAACATCATAGTAATCGAAAATCCCATCCTCATCATCATCGAAATCTTCTGTAAGGTCTCTACAGCCGTCACCATCATGGTCTGTGAAAGGAGAAGACGTCCAATCCATATCTCCGGGATTACAGTCATCCCAATCATCTGCTACCGAGTCTCCATCATCGTCATCGTCACAAGAATCTCCATACGAGTCTCCATCGGTATCAAGTTGGTCGGGATTTGCGACCCTCGGACAGTTATCCTGTCCGTCTGTCAGGCCATCAGAGTCTTGGTCTCTGGCATAATTCCAGAGCGCTATGTCGCTATATCCAGTGGATGTAGCATTGAACGGCCCCATATTTGCTGTTCCTTGAATCTGAATTCCAATAATTGGTGAGTCATCAAGACTGAAAGACAGAGATTGTGGTGAATCATCTCCATCTCCCCCAGCAGAAATTGCCCAGTCCCATTGCCCTAGGCTGTTGATTTGTGCCACAAAAATGTCCCTCTTTTCCCAGTTAGAATCGTAATCTGCGAGATTGTCCACCCCTAAAGTGAACTGCGAAGTATATGTACCCGTAACAATCAGATTATCTCTATCATCAACAATCAATCTTTCAAGACTTTCCCAGCCTTGGCCACCTGCATTAGTTACACTTTCCCAAACCCCTCCAGAGGATAATGTTGCGTGGAACAAATCAATCCAACCATTAGAAGTAGCATTGATGAATCCAAAGTCAACAGTGTCTTCTATTTGTCCAACGACGTGAACTGTACCAGTGCTGTCAACAGCGCAATCATTTGCCCAGTCTTCCCCATCGCCATGTGCATAAGATGTCCATGTGAAATTACCGTCGCCTGCTAATTGAACAACGAAAATGTCAGTTCCGCCTTGGGATTGCACTGCGTCTACATAATCCAACGAGCCATAGAACGTACCGGCAATGTGCAAGAAACCATCATCTGAGTAGCACATTCCTCCGAACATTTCTACGCTATCTTTGCTAGAAATGACATTTGTCCATTGAATTATACCATTCTCATCATAGTGGAAAATCCCGAGATTTATTCCTTCTTGGCCAGGGACAAATTCATCACCAATCTCAATATATCCTCTATGAAATACACCGGCTGTGATACCACCATTTGGACTAACTTCAATATCGAATCCTGACAAATCAGCATGGTTAGAGATTGTTCGCATCCAAATTGGTGTCGCATTGCCATTAACGATTGAAAATCTCCCAACGAAAGCATCACCTTCACCGTCATCATCTTGTTTGTTTAATGTAAATGATGAGACATTCATTTCACAGGCGTCTCCAGCTGTTCCAAAACAGAAGTATCCAACCACGAATATATCTCCTGATGGGTGTAGGGTAATCGCATTTATCCCGTCATCTCCTGAACTGCCGAAATTAATTGCACTGATCCACTTTCCTGTCGTGTCCATAGTAGCAATGAAGGCATCCTTATCGCCGTTAATTCCGACAGAACCTAGACCCGTGTCATTGAACATTATTGCTGAGGTAAAATCGCCTGCAACCACTATACTTCCATCACTCCTAACTACATGGCCTGCAATGTAATCTTCATCAAAACCTCCTGCGGATTCCACCCATCCTAGAGGTTCATCTTCTCCGACGACAGAAGACATATGCGACAATAGCATCAGAAAAACCAGCCCAAATGAGAGTGTCCGACGCATATATCCCCATCAACACCATACACTTCAAATCATGGATTTGTCCAAAATATCAATGCCTAGCCTCTGCTTAGGTTAACCATGGGCAAAGTATTCACGCATACTGCTAGGAAATCGATGCCTACTGAGCAAGTGGAAAAAGGAATTGCAGCATTTCGTAATCCAAGCAAATGGCCGGATTGGAATAGCAATGCAAAGAGCCTTCTTGCAACGAAAGCTGAGTCTATGGATGAAGGTGATCATCTCGCGCTTTTTCAAATGGTAAAAGGGAGTTTGATTGAAACAAAATGGTTGGTTGGTTCAATTAGAGAAGGAGACGACTACTGCGAAATTGAATTGATTGGAGAAGGACAAAGTCGCAATGAAAGACCGATCGCCAAAGGACTCAGAAATTTGATGGTTGCTATCACATTCCTACACCAAGAAGACGGTGGTATTGAGGTACATGCTAGTTGTGAAGTCTCAACGCTGCTTGCTGTTTTTTCCAAGCAGATTAATAGATTCATGAAAAACCAAGCCGAGCGGTTCCTAACCGATTTATCGTCGATAGAATAACCGGTGTATCTATGGAACATGGGCGTCAGCGTCCAAATATGGCAGCCAAAGGTGGTAGGGGCAACAAAAACCGCCGGCGAGACCCAAAAAAGAAGTCTAAAGCGCATGGTGGCCCGCCAAAGAGTGAATTGATTGCAAGGCATGCCGAATTTGATAAATCTGCAAAGGATGCTGCTAACAATCGATTCGAAAAATCACCATTACCGATAGGAATCCCAGAGGATGCGCCAACCCCTGGGCACTTCAGTTTTGATTGGGATAACAATCCTGTTTCACTCAAAACTGAATCAATACTCGCTAGTAAAGTAGTAAGAAAGGGCGAGTTCGGTTGGCTTTCAGATGAAAGAGTTGCCAAAATTGGAGAAATAGTAGACGATTTAGACATGACTCTTGATCAGGCTCTTTCCCTCAGAAGTGCGATGCTACAACAGAAGACCGTTTACTCACACGGCCAATTACAAGCAAGAGGCAAAGCGCTATACAGGCTTTACAGAGAAGGAGCAACAATAGTTGACTTGTCAAAGAAATTTGATTTCCCGCCTATGAATATCTTCAGACTAATTCTCAAAGAAATGGGGTGGTCAAAAGCACGAATTAAGGAAACATTGAGAGCGCCATCGAAATTCAAAGAAAGGGAAAGAAAAGAATTTGAAGAAGCAGAAGCAGCTGACAGGGTCAGTAACGTTGACCAATCAGAAACTCACTACAGAGCAGATATTTTCGAAGATATTTTAGCTGACTGGTTCGAAGACCAAGGTGTCCGTGTTCGAAGACAAGGAGAAATGGTCAAGGAGCAAATGAAGGAGCATGGTCGACCAGTAAACACGCCTGATTTGCTATTCTTAGACCACGTCGAAATCAATGGAGAGCCTGTCGCGTGGATAGATGCAAAGCACTTCTATGGTGCCGACGTCAATTTTCAGAGGAAGAAAATTGTGAAACAGGCTGGCAGGTACGTTGACACTTGGGGCCAAGGAGCACTTGTTTTCCGCCACGGATTCTGTGAAAATATACACATCCCGGGTACCGTTCTCCTGGATTGTGGACCACTGGATTTAGAGCCATTAAACCAGGCTACTGAATCCTAGTTTCCCTTACGCCAAGTCCGAAACCTCGTAATTTTATTGCTATCTCACTGTAATCCGGCTCATTTTCTAACTTAGCCGGGACGATTATCAAAGAGGTCCCCAACATACACAAATGGGGGCTAAGTGAATCATCTGTATTCTCGAGTACTGTACTGTACAGATTTGCTCTTTCCACTTCTTCAAGTAAGCCAGACTGCATTGCAAAATTGTCTGCTTCGCCCAATAGCATATTCCATATTGAAGAATTCCAGTCATATTTCTCCAACCGCTCTACCGCTGCTTCACCAGCGTTACTAATTTTCACTTGCCATTCAGGATCATCAATATAGCTTGAAGTGTGCTTCTTGCCTTCCGGGTCCCAGACTAGCAAAGCAGGTGTATTTACACTGAACCCTACAGCTTGCCCCGGAATCGGGGGGCTCCCAGGTGTTGTTCGCAATTCACAACCTCCTGCCCATAGGCCTAATATATCGCCTAAACCTCCTGAAATGTTTCTTTCGATGCGGTGAGCTAGTCTCGCTAATTGGCCTTCCTCACCTTTGTCAAATAATTCTCCTAACGCTAGACTTGTTGCTAGCAATCCTGCAGCAGACATACCAAATCCTTGTGAAATTGGCAATTCCAATGTGACATCGATTTCAACCGCTGCTTCGATATTGAAAACGTCCCTAAACGAGTTCAGTAATTCAAGGTACAAACCATTGCCTTCAGCGAATAGTTTGCCATCCATGGTGCTCACAGAAATTCTGTCTGAACCTTCATTGAGAACTTTAACAGTTGATACAACACCATCCTCTAAGCAAAATCCTGCTCCTTTAGAGCCTTGGTTTCTTGGTAAAAGTTGTTTTGAGTTAACCGAAAAGAGAAGTGTCACATGCCCACCGACATGCACTGTGACTTCACTCATCAGACCAATGCTGACCGCCATAGGTCATGATGGTTCGCTAAATCCGGTGATTGATTTTGACTTCAAGCGAATGCTGCGTCGATTTCGCCAGTTATCTTCTCGAAGCGAGAGACTAGCTCTTCACAAGCTCTGTTGAAGATTTCTTGTGCCGGCATGGAGCCGTCTGATTCGAATGAGAAAACGTATTCTCCCTCGATGTCTTCCATGATAATTGCGTTATCGAAGTCATCTTCACGACCAGTACCGTAACCAACCTGCTGTAGTGCTCTTTCCAAATCAAGAACTGAGTCTACGTCAGTGCACTCCTTGTTTTTGAACAACTTTGAATTAATTTCACGGCCGGACCTTGATGTTAGGTTCAAGTCGAACAGAACGTTTGCCTTCTTTGGTTTAGCAAGGACCGCTTTTTGCCTTGGCTGGAAAGTTACTGCTGCAGCAGGGCACCACTTTGCGTGGTCTCTGCCGCGCCCAAGAGTTGCGTATGCGTAGAGTTCCAAGTACTGCCCTTTCGACAAGATTGTCAATGGGATTTTGCTGTGCTCTTCCTTAATCTGTAGTTTGGTTTCTCCTAGTACATTCAAGTCTCCTGCATATACGGTTTTGAGTTCATCTGCTGAGTCAGAATTAGGCCCTCTGATTGACAGGTGATAGATAATCTGAGACAAAGGAGAACCCCACTGGTCTTCTGGGAGGTTCTCGTTGTTTGGATCGTCTTCAGGGAAGACGAACTCTTCTAGGAATGTTGGAACTGGTACCATAGCAAGCCTGTGTGCTAGAACTTCATCAGGCAATACGTTGACTGATTCAATGACCTCTCCCTTGTTATCTTGTGTTACGCCTTGTTCGAATCTTACCTTTGTAATTGCCATCTTTGGGACATCTGCTAGAATAGCACGACGTAGGCTGTTAACCTGGGCTGCGTTTGTATCAGAAAGTACGATTCTAATTTTGTTGTCCTTTGGCCAACCTTCTACAACTTCTGCCTTCATTTTTGACACCTCTTCTAATCAGACACGGCGGCCTCTGCGGCCACCCTTCTTCTTCGTACCATCGTGAGCGATTGGTGTTACGTCTTCAATTCGAGTAACGGTTACTCCTGCACGGGTTAGAGCTCTGATTGCTGCTTGTGCACCCGGACCTGTGTTATTGGACTTGTTTCCACCGGGTGCGCGGTACTTTACGATAACTTGGGTGAATTCTTTCTCCTTTAGTTGGTCAGCCATTCTTTCTGCTGCTCTAGTTGCAGCGAATTGGCCACCGGAATCCTTGGACGACTTGACAACTTGTCCACCTGAGCAAGTTGCAATTGTTTCAGCACCTGTTAAGTCGGTTGCTGTCATTAAGACGTTGTTGTAACTTGAGAAAATGTTGATGATTGCCTTGCGCATCATTCACCGCCCCCTGTCACTGTGTCTTCTGCTTTTGGAGCATCCTCAGCTGACTCGTTAACGCTGGATGCTTCGGATTGTGTGAATTCTGGGTCGACTTCTTCTTCTGCGTATTCAGCAGATTCACGAACACCCAGGATTGTTTGTCTAATAACGTGATTTTCATCGTTCAACTTGGAGCGAGGGTGGTACCTAATTAGTTCCTCTTCATCTCTTGTCACGGGGTATGATGGAATTGTTACCTTCTGATCACCGATGCAGATTTGGCCATGGGTTACCAGTTGCCTTGCTTGCTTCATAGAGCATGCTAGACCCTTGTAGTAGACTTGAGCCTGCAATCGGCGGTTTAGAATATCTTCAGCAGAAAGAGATAGAATGTCGTCCAGAATAGCATCTGTGGCGATTAAGCCCTTGCGGTTTAGGGATGCAAGAAGTGCATCTTTTTCACGAGCGTAGTGGCCTTCGGATGTGTCGACTCTACCAATCAATTTCATTGCTTGGCCACGAATACGACGGAGAGCGGATTTTGCCTTCCAAATTTCGGTCATGTTCTTTAGTCCGTGATTAGCCTTAATCGCGTGCTCTTCTTCGATTCTGTCAGCCTTCCATGGGTGTGGAGGAGTGTCGTACTTTGGTCGTGCGAATTTCGGATGTCCCATATCTCATTCCTCCTATCACTTCTTGCGCTGTACACCCAGAGTAAGACCGAATCTTCCGTTGGAACGACCACGCTGTCCACGCACCTTGTGACCACCAGCATGGCGGACTCCGCGGTAACACTTGATTGAACGAAGACGAGAGATGTCGTCTTCATGAGTAAGTTTGAGATCTTGTCCCGACAGGTGAAGCTCATCTCCCGTTTCAAGATCTCTTTGCCGGTTTAGCATCCACAGTGGGACATTCTGAGCATAACTTTCGATTGCTTCACGTAGAGTTTCTTGCTGCGCATTGTCTAGATGACCAGCCTTCATGCTCGGGTCAAAGCCGGTTATGTTGCAGATATTTGCTGCAGTGCGATCGCCTACGCCACGGACAGCGGTTAGTGCAGTCCTTAGAGGCTTGAGACCGTCAATATCGGTGTCTGCCATTCGAAGCATGTAGGAGAAGTCGTCTCCCAAATCCTGATCATTTGCCATTACATTTCACCTTAAAAACGCGTACAACATGATGTCGAGCGGCTTTGCGACAAACCACCCCTATATCAAGACCGC
>MDTG01438216.1_pt1 | contig 15421 bp, 12 predicted proteins | sample 811421 | NCBI WGS metagenome assembly MDTG01 (sample SAMN05326645, study PRJNA326480) | marine metagenome | isolation source: seawater | place: Pacific Ocean: South East | collected 2011
AAAAAATTTAATAAATTTTAATCTTTTAACTTCTTTGGAAAAAGATTATTTGTTTAAATATCATCTTAATATTTACTTAAAAATATCAAAGTATTTAAATTTAAAAGAACGTAAGTGGTTAGCTAGTTTTATTTAACATTTTTAAAAATTGATTTTCATTTATAATTTTAATCTTAAGCTCTTTAGCTGTTTCAATTTTTCTTTTTGTTGGTTTTTCACCAAAAATCAAATAATTTAATTTTTTAGAAACAGTACTTACTGTAGTTCCAGAATTTTCTTCAATTAATGATTTAGCTTCAGCTCTACTAATCCCATTAAGTTTACCCGTTAACATAAATGTTTGGTTTTTTAATAATCCATTTTTTTTTTCAATTAGATTATTTTTAATATCTAATATTTTCTGTAGTTCGTTTAATATATTTAAATTAACTTTATTTGAAAAAAAATTTTTAATAGAGCTTATTTGTGTGTCTCCTATACCATCAATATTTAATAACTCTTTGTATTTATTATCTTTTGATATGGATATAAATTTTGAGGCAGATTTAAAATATTTTGCGAGTAATTTTGCATTTTCTAAACCAATATGCCTGATACCAAGTGCATAAATGAATTTCTCTAAAGATATATTTTTTTTTTGATTAATTGAATACTTCAAATTTTCGACCGATTGCTTTCCCCATCCTTCTAAAGACTCTATTTTATTAAAATCTAGTTTAAAAATATCTTGAGGTAATTTTATTAATTTTAAATTCCAAAAATTTTCTACTATTTTTTTTCCAAATCCATCTATATTAAAAGCTTCTTTTGACACAAAGTGTTTAAGTTTTTCTATTGCTATTTTTTCACATTCATAGCCTTCACTAGAGCACCTTCTTACAGCATCATTTTTTTTAGTAATTACATTGAATTCTTTAATTGTTTGTGAGCCACAAGATGGGCAATACTTTGGAGGGATAAATTTTAAACTTTCTTTATATCTTTTTTTAATATCAACAGAAACAATATGTGGAATGACGTCACCTGCACGTTCAACTATAACTGTGTCGTTTACTCTAATATCTTTTCTATTTATCTCATCCTCATTATGTAAAGTAGCATTAGAAACTATTACTCCACCTATATTGACTGGTTTTATTTTAGCTACTGGAGTTAAAGCACCGGTTCTTCCAATTTGAATTTCTATATCTAATATTTGTGATGTTGCTCGATTTGCTGAAAATTTGTGTGCAATAGCCCATCTTGGTGCATTAGCAACATAGCCTAGCCTTGATTGAAGTTTAAAATCATTAACTTTATATACAATTCCATCTATATCAAAATCAATTCCACTCCTTAATTTTTCTACATCACTATAGTTTCTCATTAAATTTTTAGTTCCTTTAATAATTTTGTTAAGTGGGTTCGTTTTGAATCCCCATTGTGATAAATTTTTTAAAAATTCATTTTGATTATTTATGTTCATTTTATTTACATATCCAAATGTATAAGCAATAAACTTTAAAGGAATTTTATTTGTTTCATTTGAATCTTTTTGCCTTAAAGATCCAGAAGCAGCATTTCTAGGGTTAGCAAATTTATCTTTCAATTTATTAAAATCATTATTTTCAATAAACACTTCGCCTCTTATATCTATTTCACTTGGAAAATTACTATGAATAATTGAAAGAGGAATATCATTAATTGTTTTTAAGTTTTCAGTTATATCTTCACCTTCCTTTCCATCCCCTCTTGATAAGCCTTTTTGAAATTTACCATTTTTATAAATTAAAGATGCTGAAATGCCATCTATTTTAGGTTCTGCGCTATACTCAATTTCAAAACCAATATTTTTGTTTAGATAATTCATAATTTTTTTTTCAAAATTTTCGAGATCTTTTTCACTAAATGCATTACTTAGTGAAAGCATAGGTACTCTGTGTGTTGCTTTTTTAAAATGTCTTAATGGTTTATGACCAACAGTTATAGAAGGTGAGTTTTTATCACTTAAAAAACTATATTTACTCTCTAATAATAATATTTCTTTTTTTAATTCGTCATATTTGGAGTCAGTAATTTTTGATACATTTTCATTATAATATTTTTTATTATATTTCTTAATTAGTCTTATTTTTTCTTTATACTTATCCTTGATTAATGTTTTATTCATTTTAATCAAAAAGTTTTTTAAACTTATCTATTACACTTCTTTTATCTTTTTTTATTGGTTTTTTTATTTGACCAGAGTAATCTTGATTAAAAATTTTATAAGATTTTTTATACCAATCACTAGATAAATAATTATACCCTAAAATAGTTGCATATTTTTGTGACTCTCCAGTCAGGCCTAATTTATAGTTTATTTCGACAAGTCTATGCAGAGCCTCTTCCACAAAAATTGTTTGGTCATATTTTTTAATAACAGTTTTGAATCTATTCATTGCCGCAATCCATTTCCCTTTTTTAATATAATGTCTTCCTAAATACATTTCTTTAGATGCTAGTAAATCTTGTATTAAATCTAATTTGAATTTTGCATCTAATGCAAAATCTGTATTAGGATAATTTTTAACAATAAAACTAAACTTTTTTTGTGCTTGAATTAATGGTTCTGAATCTCTTTTTTCATCTTCAATAGTTTCATAGTAACACATTGCAATTAAATAATGCGCGTAATCTAAATTTTTATCTGTAGGATATGTTTTAAGATATCTCTCCAAGTTTGCTAAAGCCTCTGCATAATAATTTTGCATATAATATGAGTACGATGCCATCAGAGCTGATTTTGGAGCCCATTCAGACTGAGGATATAAGAGTTCTGCCTCTAAGAATTTTTTTGCAGCAAAAAATGGATCTCCTTCGTCTAATGCTTTGTATGCATCTTTATAGGTTGCAACCAACTCTAGATCTTGTCTATTTTCTTTTATTATAGAAATTTCTTTTTCTTCTTTTCCACAGCTATTTAGAAACAATAAAATAAATAAGAATGAATAAATAATTTTTATCATAGATTCTAAAGAATTTTACTAATTATAAAGATAAAAAAAAATTATGCTATAGCTCTAAGTAAACTTTTATTTATTAAGGTATGTGGGAGATTTCTTTCTTGAATTTCAATTATTGAAAAATTTTCATTATTATTAAACACTTTTCTTAAAATTTGGTTCGTTAAATAATGGCCACCTTGTGAACATTTTATACTTCCAATTATTCTGTATCCACTTGTAAACAGATCTCCAATACAATCTAAAATTTTATGATTAACAAATTCTTTGGAATTCCTTAGTCCATCTTTGTTTAAGATTTCTTTATCTTTAACTACAATAGCATTTTCTAAACTTCCGCCTTTTGCTAATCCTATTTTTTTAATAGCCTCAATATCTTCATAAAGACAAAACGTTCTTGAATCAAAAATTTCATTAAGATCGTCCTCATAAACATTTATTTTATTTCTTTGATTTCCTATAAAGCTATTATTATATTTTAATTCAAAGTCTATATCCAAACTTAATTTAGAAGGTTCTATGCTTATAAATCTTTCATTATCTTTAAATTCAATTTTTTTATTAATCTTAATAATTTTTATTGGTTTTTTACTGACTTTAATTCCAGCTTTTAAAATTTTTTCTATAAATTGTTTAGCTGATCCATCTAAAATTGGAACTTCCTCATTATCAATTTCTATTAAAATATTATCAATACCTAGACCAAATAATGCACCCATCAAATGTTCGATAGTTGAAACTTTTGCTCCTTGATCATTTGATATTGTTGTATTTAAAGAGGTATTACTAACATTTGCAAAGTTAGGGTAAACTAAATTATTATTTTTTAAATCTATTCTTTGAAAAACTATTCCTGTATCAGGCTCAGAACTTTTAAGACTAACATTAACTAACTTACCACTATGAAGGCCGACACCTTGAAAAGTGATAGTATCTTTAATAGTTTTTTGATTTAACAATGACACATAGAGCTTGTAATATTAGTATTGAGATAATTAAAAACAACAAATATTACCGTAAAATACGTATTTAGCTAAAAAGGTTGAAAAACTTTTCGAAAAAACCTTTATTTTGTGATGATTTATTAATGAAAAAAATCTCTTTTTCATTAAATCCATTAGACAACTCATAAGCGAGACTAAATAAATTTTTTTTTTCAGCATTATTATAATTGTTAACATACTCGTAGCAGGAGATATTTTTAACTATAATTTGATATTTTGAAATTATCGATTTAAAATTATTTATAATATCACTTTTTAAAAATATAAATCTTAATTCAAGAAATATATCATTATAATCTCCTTCAATTGGTATTGAAGAATAATTTTTTTTATCTATTATAAATTTATTAATCATCATATGCATCAAATCATAATTAACCATATTTTTAATTAAATTATTTCTTATATTATTTAAAAAGTATGAGGCATTTTCTGGTTGATCAACGTAATTCTTAAAATTGTTAGTGGACGACATATCTATGAACAAAAAATTATTATAATTAACAATTAAATAAATATCTTTAATATGATCTTTTAACTTATTTTCAATGTTAATAATATTTTGATCTAAAAAACTTTCTAATGATTTAAAGCTTTCATTTATTGAAGTGTCATTTGTTATAATTTCTTTATTGAATAAAATTTCATTTTTTTTGCTCAAAGCAACAAATTTAATCTTGTTAAGTGCAATTAATAGAAAATATTTATTTTTTTCTGATTTATCCATTATAAATAACTTGATTATTTTGTCGAAGATCAATTATTTTAAAGTCTTTAAATTCTTTTTTTTCATATATTTTCAATAACAATTTAAATGAATCTTCTAACTTTTTATCAGGTAATTTTATAATTAGGTTATCTTTAGTTTCAATATCCCATCTTTTAGATTTAAAATAATAAAGATTTTTAATTTTATCATAATCAAATTTTGATTTATCTATAATTTTTTTAAATTTTAAAAATTCTTTTATTTCAATGTTTCCAAATAAAAATGGTAACTCAGTTTGATCATTTGTCATATTAATCAAATTACCATTTGAACCAATATAAAAAAACTCATTATTTATTTTTGTTTGAGCTAAAAATTTAGTTTTCTTTACATTAATAGTTAATTCGGAAGGATAATTTTTAAATATAGAAAATTTTTCAACAAATTTATTTGAATTCATGACATTTGAAATATTTTCTTTTTTTATAAAAAATAAATTTGACTCTTCAAAAATTAACAAATCTTTGTAAATCTTATTACTCTCAATTTCGTTTAAACCAACAACTTTAAAGCTGTTAATTTTAGGAAAACTAAATTGTAAAATTTTTTTATTATTGAACGTACCCAATAAAAAAAAAATGCATAAGTAGATATAAATTTTCTTACTTATTTGTTGATGCATCTTTTAAGATTAGTTTAATTAAATTTATAAAACTTATACCTTTGTAGGCTGATATTTCTGGTACTAATGAAAGTTTAGTCATTCCTGGTTGTGTATTAATTTCTAGCAAATAAAATTTGTTTTTATAAAATTTAAAATCAGACCTAGTTACACCTCTACATCCGATTAAATTATGAACTTTTAATGAGATATTCATTAATTCATTATATTTTTTTTTTGTAAGTTGAACTGGAATTATATGTTCAGTTTTTGCTTTTAAATTATACTTTGCTTGATAATCATAAAATTTTCGTTTTGGTTTTAGCTCAATCGCACCTAGTTTATTTTTATCCAAGATTGCAGCTTGAATTTCGCGACCAGGAATAAATTGTTCAATTAAAATTTCTTTATAAAATTTTAAAATTTTTAATTTTTTATTAATATTTGATTTATTGCAAATAAATACGTTTACACTTGAACCCTCATTAATTGGCTTAATAACAACTGGAAAGCTTAATTTCTTTTCTAATATTTTGATTATCTCTGACTTAGATTTATCAAAAGAATATTTTATAAACTTGGGAGTTAAGATTTTATTTTTATTGAATATCTTCTTTGAAATTTCTTTATCCATTGCCTTCGCAGATGCAGCAACTCCTGAGTGCGTGTACGGTATACCAATATTCTCTAAAACGGATTGGATATATCCATCCTCACCAAACTGACCATGCAAAGCATTAAAAATAATGTAAGGCTTGAATTTTTTAACAATATGTATCAAGTTATGATTTGGTTCGCAGGTTTGAGTTATATATCCATTTTTTTTAAGGTCCATAGCAACTTGTTTGCCGGTATCGAGGCTTATCTCACGTTCTTTTGAAACACCTCCTGAAATTATTAAAATTTTTTTTTTCAATTTTCTATAATCTTTATTTCTTTTTCTATACTGATACCTGTTTTTTCAAAAACACTTTTAGTAACGAAATTAATTAGTTTTTTCATATCATCAAACGATGCTTTGCCTTTATTTACAAAAAAATTCGCATGTTTATCTGAAATGCATGCATCACCAAAACTCAAGTTTGATGGAACAGACTCTTTAATCAACTCCCAAACTTTTTTATTAGTTTGTTTTATTGGATTTTTAAATGTACTGCCACTAGTTTTAATTTGTGTGGGTTGATTTTTGTCTTTTCTGGCTTTTAATTCTAACATTTTATTCATAATTATTTCTGAACTTTTTATTCTTCCTTTGAATGAAGCGCTTAAAAATATCAAATCATCTGGTAGATCATTATTTCTATATTCAAATTTAATTTTTTTTGCTGGAATGGTTAGTATATTTCCATTTTTGTCAATTGCTTGGATTGAAATTAAAATATCTTTAATTTCTTGGTCGAAACATCCTGCATTCATTTTTATTCCCCCACCTATTGTACCTGGAATACATGCCAAAAATTCAAAACCACTTAAATTATTATCTGATGCATAATATGCTAATTTCTTGTCTAGAACTCCAGCACCAGAAATAATTATATTTTTATTTAATACAGATAGTCTATTAAAATTTTTACCTAGCTTTATTACTACACCATCATAAACACCATCTGTAATTAAAGTATTAGAACCTGCTCCAATTACAGAGATTTTTTCTCTGTTATTTAAGGTTTTCAAAAATTGAACTAAATCTTTTAATTCATCAACCTTAAAAAAAATCTTTGCTTTTCCACCTATATTAAACCAATTTTTTTTTTTTAATTCTTCATTATAAATAATCTTTGACTCAAATTTTTTTAATAATTCTTTCAATTGATCTATTTTCATCTCATTAAATCAGGTAGTTCTTTTATCCAATTAGAAATTGATCCCGCACCCATACCTACAACTATTTTTTTTCCATACATATTTTGTTTTAGAAATTTTGCTAGTTGTTTGTTGTTTTCAACCATTAATAATTTAACATTAGAATTTCTTACAATTTGTTTTGCAAAATTATTATAACTAAATCCTAATTTAAATTTTTCTCCAGCTGTATAAATTGGACACAAAATCACAGTATCTGCGTCTTTGAAAGCATAAGTGAATTCTTTTTTTAAATCTTTTAATCTTGAGATTCTATGTGGCTGAAAAATACATACTTTATCATGTTTATTAAAAACTTTTTTTACACCTTGCAATACCACCTTAATTTCTGTTGGGTGGTGAGCATAATCGTCATAGAAATCAATATCATTATAAGTGAATATCTTATTAAATCTTCTTTGGACTCCCTTAAAATTTATTAATCCTTGTCTAATTTTTTTAACAGGAATACCTACAGATAAAGCAACACCTAGTGCCGCAACGGAGTTTCTAATATTGTGAATTCCTAATAATGGAATCTTTAATTTCTTAATGTTTAATATTTCTTTATTAGGTAAGTTTACAATAACATCAAATTCTGAAAACGCTTCATATTGTTGAATATTTTTTATTTCAAAATTTGAATTATTTTTTTCTCCATACGTGTAGAAATTCTTATTTTTGAGCTTTTTAATTAATTCATTATTTACTTTGTCATCTACACAAATAAATGATTTGCCAAAAAGTGGTACTTTATTTACAAAATCAATAAAGTACTCTTTTAAATCCTTTATAGATTTATAAAAGTCCATGTGCTCTCGATCAATATTTGTTATAATTGCATAAGTAGGAGCAATATGCACAAAGCTTCCATCAGACTCATCAGCCTCTAAAATTGACCAATCACTGTTTCCAAGTTTTGCAGTATTTTTAATTGAATTTATTACACCACCATTAATTATAGTTGGATCTAAATTTGTTTCTTGAAAAATTGAAGCTATTAAAGATGTTGTGGTTGTTTTTCCATGAGATCCAACAACAACAATATTTTTCATCAAAGAAACTAAACTGGCTAACATTTTGCCTCTTTTAATTATTGGAATTTTTTTTCTTTTAGCTTCGATTAACTCAGGATTATTGTTTTTAATAGCAGATGAAATAACAACAATTGTTGCGTTGTTTAAATTCTTTTTCGAATGACCTATAAAAATTTTTATTTTTTCCTTTTTTAATCTATCTATATTTTTGTTATTTGAAATATCACTACCCTGCACATTAAAACCTTTTCCTCTCATAATTAAGGAAAGTCCACTCATACCAATTCCACCAATTCCTATAAAATGAATAATTTCTTTCTTTGCTAATTCAATTTTCATCAATTATCTTTTTTAGTTTTTGATTAACATCATTCCATGAATTTTTATAATTCAATTTTTTTAAGTTTATTTTTTTATTTTCAAAATCTGAATTATTATTCAAAATATTTAATAAAGCTTTTAATAATTTTTCCTTATTTAAAACTGTTTGATCTAAAATCCAACAACATCCCATTTTTTCATAAAATTTTGCATTTTCCATTTGGTGGTCATCTTTTGCAGTTGGCAAGGGTATTGCTATAAATGGTTTATTCATAATTGAAATTTCTGCTAATGACGTAGCCCCTGCTCTAGTGATGCATAAATCAGATTTGTTGATTAAATTGACAAAGTTTTTCTCAAAATTAAAAATTTCATTTTCAATTTTATTTAAACTATAAAAATTTTTTAAATTTTGCATATTTTCTATACTAGTTTGCTGGATAACTTTTATCGGATGTTTCTTGGCTAAAATAACTATAACATTTTTAATTAAATCGTCAAAGATATCTGCCCCTTGGCTTCCACCCGTTATAAGAAAACAAAACTTTTTATTTATTTCTTTAATTTTTTTTGTTTCATAAAAATTTTTAAAAACCAATGGATTGATTAGTTCAATCTTATTAATAAATTTTTTCGGAAAATTAGTTAATTTATCTGAATAACAAATAATTTTTTTAGAAAAATCTAAAAATAATTTATTAGTTCTTCCAATAGTTAAATTTGGCTCTAATAAATAAATCTTTAATCCTAAAATTTTTGCTCCAATAATCATCGGTATTGACATGTATCCACCTATTGAAACTACATTGCTAATTTTTTCTTTTTTTAGATAAAAAGTCGACACAAATGTTAAATATAACAATTTAATCAAATTAAATGGTAAAAAGAAACTTAGGTTTAATTTTGGTGTATCAATAATTACTACTTTATTTTTATTTGATGATAAATATTTAATTCCTCTTCTATCAATTGAATAATGTATTTCATGACTATCATTTAAATGTTCACATATTACTTTGGCAGGTATTACATGTCCTCCAGTACCTCCAGTTGAAATTAATATTTTTTTCACTTCTTGATTAAACTCTTCTTTTTGTCAAATTTAAGATTATTCCAGATAATATTGAAATACTAATTATAGATGATCCACCATAACTTAAAAAAGGTAGTGTCATTCCAGTAGTTGGAAATAATCTAATATTCACACCAACATGTATCATTACCTGTAATAATATTAAACTAGCTGAACCTACAAGTATCAACTTTACTTTATTGCTGGTCTCTTTATTTACTTTTTTTAAAATTGAAAAAATGAAAACTAGAAATAAAACTAAAATTAATATTATTGCAATTACACCAAATTCTTCTGATATGACTGAAATTATATAATCCGTGTGTGCTTCTGGAACTCTATTTTTTAGTGTCCCCTCTCCAATTCCTTTGCCAAAAAAACCTCCACTTGTAATTGACTCTAAAGCTTTATCTGATTGAAAATTATGGGTCCCAGTCTCTGAGTCAAAAAAAGACAGCAGCCTTTGTTTGATATACTCAAATTTAGGAATATAAAAAGCAACGTATAACAATGAAACTATTGCAATACCTAAAATTGAAACTAAAAAAAATAAATTAATACCTGATATAAATATTAAAATTGCCCAGCTAAATCCTATCAGCAATGTTTGTCCTAAGTCTGGTTGAATAATTAAAAGTAAGACAACAAGTAATGTTAATAAAAGCGAAAAAATAAATTTTAAATTTAGATTAGATAATTTTTTATTAGAAATAATTAAACTAAGGATTACTATAAAAAATGGTTTAATCAGTTCTACAGGCTGAAACCTAGGGAAAAAAAATAAATCAAGCCATCTTTTTGATCCTTTAACTTCGACTCCGATAATAGGGACCAAAAGTAATAAAAAAAAAGATAAACAAAATATATAAATTGAAAATTTATATAAGATATTTTGATCCAAATAAGAAAAAACAAAGATAAAAGATAATCCAATTGAAACAAAAATTAAATGTTTGAAAAAAAAAAAATAACTATTGGTATCTAACTTATCAGATGCAATTAAAGATGTTGATACTAAAGAAAAAAACAAACCAACTAAAAATAGAGTAATAATCAAGCTTAGAATAAACTTGTCTAAATTTTTCCACCATTGGTAATATGAAAAATAACTGAAAAATTTATTTAGCATTTAAGTAATTTTTAATAATTTTGTTAAAATAAGAACCCCGATCTTCAAAATTTTTAAAACTATCGAAAGAAGCTGCTGCCGGGCTAAAGAGAATAGTTTTTTTGGTAGAATTATCTTTACTGATATTACGAAACACTTCATTTAATGCTTTTTTTAAATTAGAAAATTTTTTCAATTTAATCTTTTTTTTTAAGTCAGCTGAAAACTTTTTATAATTTTTCCCAAAAATAAAACCTTTTATATTTTTATAATATTTTTTAGATAAATTAAATTTATCACCTTTTTTCGGAATACCACCTAATAACCAGTAAATATTTTCTGATTTTTTGAGTATTTCTATTGAAGATGAATAGCTAGTTGATTTTGAGTCATTAATTATTGAAATATTTTTGTTATCAAAAATACTTTGCTGACGGTATTTTAGACCTTGGAAATTTTTTATTATTTTCGATAATTTATTTTGTTTGATCTTAAATTTTTTAGCTATTTCGATTACAAATGCTAAATTTTCCATATTAGATATTGATGAAAAATATTTATTTTGAAAAGAATTAATAATTTTATCTTTTAAATTTGTTTCAACTTTTATAATTTTGCTTTTATATTTATTTTTTTTAATTTTTTTTTGTATATATTTATCGTTTTTGTTAACGAAAGCTAAAGAACCTTTCTTCTGATTTTGGATTAATTTAAATTTAGCATGAATATAATTATTTAATGTTCTATGCCTCTCTAAATGATCAGGCGCTATATTCAATATAGCAGCATATTTAGACGCAAATAATCTACTGTAATCTAATTGGTATGATGAAGCCTCTATAACAAATACAGACTTCTTTTTTATATTCTTTGTTGATAAAATTGGATAACCAATATTTCCCCCTAATTTTGCATCAAATCCATTTTTTTTTAAGATTTCATATAATAATTGGCAAGAAGTAGATTTTCCATTTGTGCCTGTAATTGTAATACATTTATTCTTATAAAATGAAAAAAAAACATCCAAATCTGTATAAATAATTTTAGAATTTCTTTTTAAATAATTCTTTAATTTACATTGATTAATATTTACTCCAGGACTCAAAATAATTAGATCAAATTTGATCTTTTTAATTTGATTAAATGGTATAAATTTATTTTTATATATTTTTTTTAATACAACTTTTCTGTCATCATCAAAAAGTGAAATTTTATTAAACCTTTTTAAAAAATTAAATGCAGAAATTCCACTTTTTCCAATTCCATAAATTAAAATTTTTTTATTAATAAAAATATTAGAATTTTCATTCATTATCTTAATTTAAGTGTAGCTAAACCAATCATTGCTAATATAATTGAAATTATCCAAAATCGTATTACTACAGTTGACTCGGGCCAACCTTTTTTTTCAAAATGATGGTGTATTGGTGCCATTCTGAAAATTCGCTTACCTGTTAATTTGAAAGAAATTACTTGAACCATTACTGAAACAGCTTCAAGCACAAATAAACCACCTGTTATTGCTAAAACTATTTCATGCTTAGTAATTATTCCAACTGCTCCTAAAGATCCACCTAAAGCAAGGGAGCCTGTATCTCCCATAAAAATTTTTGCTGGTGGAGCATTAAACCATAAAAACCCTAAACATGATCCTATTATAGCTCCACAAAAAATCGAAGCTTCTCCTGTACCCTCAATATATGGAATTTGTAAATAATCCGAAAAAACAATATTTCCAGTTACGTAACTTATAAAAGCAAAACACCCTGCAACTAAAATTACTGGTACTGTTGCTAAACCATCAAGTCCATCTGTTAAGTTTACGGCATTAGATGACCCTATAATTACAAATACTGAAAAAGGAATAAAAAACCATCCAAGGTTAATTATTAAATTTTTAAAAAAAGGAAAATATAAATTAGTAATTTCTTGGTAATCAACAAAATAAACAAAACAACTAACTCCCAGAACTGCTAAAGAAATTTGTGACAGTAATTTAAACCTTGATGAAATACCTGAGGAATTATTATATTTAATCTTTTTATAATCATCTAAAGCTCCCAGTAAACCAAATGAAATTGCAATATAAATACAAAAAAGAATGCTAATGTTTGACAAATCCCCCCAGCACAATACTGAAACCAGTAATCCAAATAAAATTATTACTCCACCCATTGTAGGAGTGCCAATTTTTTTTATTATATGATCTTCTGGCCCATCATCACGTATAGGGTTTAATATTTTTTTATTTGAAAAAAAATTAATAAATGGTCCACCAATTAATAAAACAATTATCAGTGAAGTGAATAAAGATAATCCTGTTCTGAAAGTTATATATTTAAACACATTTAAAAAACTGAAAGTGTCAACGAAATTTAATAGAAATTGATAAAGCATTTATTTAAGACCTTTTAAATTATTTATAATCTTATTGATTCCTGTTGCATTTGAAGCTTTAACCATAAGATAATCATTATTATTTAAATGGTTTTTAATCAAATCAATAATTTGTGAATTATCGTTTAATATTCTGCCTCTTTTTGATTTTGAAATAGAATTAAAAATAGATAAAACTTTAATTCCTTTAACAAACACTTTGTCTATATTGGTTTGATTAATAATTTTGCTCATAGATTGATGAAGTTTTTTTGAATGCTTTCCAAGCTCCAACATATCACCAAGTAACAAATATTTTTTAGATTTCTTTAATTTAATTTTATCATAATTAAGAATTGCCGATTTAAGTGATAATGGATTTGAATTATAACTTTCATCAATCAAATTTAGTCTTTTATTTTTAATTTTAATCTTTGATGCATCTCCTCTTCCATTTGGTGCTTTAAAATTTGCAAAAATGTTTTTACTTATCTTAGAAATATCAAAAAAAATACTCATGACAGTAAGGGAAGTTAAAATATTCATAATATTATTTTGAAAATTATTAGAAATTATAAAGTAAGTTTTTAAATTCTTAATTCTAATATTTGCTCTAAATTTTTTTCCTACTTTTTGAATATTTATAAGTTTTATATCTGAATCTTTATTTTTAATACCAAATGATAAAATTTTGAGAGTTTTTTTATTTGCTATTCTTTTATGCAAACTAAAAAAATTATCATCAGCATTTAAAATAATAAAACCGTTATCCCTGGTATTATTAATTATTTCTGATTTGGCTAATGCAATTTGCTTAAGGTTATTAAAATTTTTAGCGTGTGCATAACTAATGTTTGTAATAATACTAACATCTGGTTGAACAATTCTTGAAAGATGGTCAATCTCACCCTTTTTATCCATTCCAAGTTCTAGAACTCCATAAATATCATTTTGATTTAAATTAAAAAGACTTAAAGGAACGCCATACTTATTATTATATGATCTAGGTGAAATACTTACTTTAGATATTTTTCTTAATGAACTACCCAATAAATCTTTTACAGTAGTTTTTCCACAGCTTCCCGTTATAGCGATAATTTTTGTATGTATATTTTCTCTAAAAATTTTTGAACTTTTTGTTAAGAATTTTAAAGAGTCTTTGATTTTAATTTGACGTGTAATATTATTTTTTTTGCAAATCTTGTTTACTATTGCTAATGATGCTTTTCTTTTAAAAGCATGATCAACAAATTTATTTCCATCGTTATTTTTTCCTTTAATTGCAAAAAAAATATCATTTTTTTTAATTTGTTTTGAGTCAATGCAGGCTTTATTAATTTTTATGTTTTTTGATAAAACGTTTGTTTGTTCTTGAATAATATTTAGTTTTAGATTTTTAAATAATAATTTGTTTTTCTTATTAATTGATTTTAAAATTTCTTTACGATCTGAAAAATATTTTTTTTTACCAATATATTCTTGTACTTTTTCATGCCCTTTACCTGCAATAATTGCAATATCTCCTGTGCATAGATTGTTAATAGATTTTAAAATTGCTTTTTTTCTTTCGGGAATTTCTAAAAAATTCTTATTTTTAATTCCATTTTTTATTTCATTTCTAATTTTTTGCGGACTCTCGCTTCTTGGGTTGTCATCTGTTAGATAAATTTTGTGGGCGTACTTAGATGCAATTCTACCCATATCAAATCTCTTACCCTTATCACGATCACCTCCACATCCAAAAACTAAATTGATCTTACTTAATGGAAATTGTTCCTTAGTATTTTTTAAAAGAGTTTCAAGAGCATCAGGGGTATGAGCATAATCTAATAAAACTTTGCTTTTATTTTTCAAAATACCTATTTTTTCAAATCTTCCTTCAACAGGTTTAATTTTACTAATTATTTTAACAATATCAGTAATTCTCAAATTGCTTTTTATTGCAGCTAAAATTGCCATAAAAATATTTTTAACTTGAATTTTGCCAATAAGGTTTATTTTAATTTTAAATATTTTAGATTTATATTTAATTTTTAGAATCTGATGTTCGTCTTTATAAGTATGAGAAATTAATTCTAGATTAGAACCTTTCCCAAAGACAGTTTTAAGTTTTAATTTTTTTTTTTTTGATATTTTTTTTATATCATTAAGTTGTGGAATTGTTGAATCTGAAATTATATAACCATTTTTTTTTATTAAATTCTTAAATAAATATAATTTCGAATTCAAGTAATCTTTAAAATTTTTGTGATAATCTAAATGATCATGAGATAAATTTGTAAATATTCCTACATCAAAATGTAGGCC
>MDTG01161562.1_pt1 | contig 15420 bp, 14 predicted proteins | sample 811421 | NCBI WGS metagenome assembly MDTG01 (sample SAMN05326645, study PRJNA326480) | marine metagenome | isolation source: seawater | place: Pacific Ocean: South East | collected 2011
AACTATTCATTTATTATTAAAAGAAAAGTTTATTTTCTAGGAAAGTTATTGAAATTTGGTGGCGCATCAAATTGGCATTTACGGTTATTTCCTTCAAAATCAACAATAGTAGAAAATAAATTATATGATCAACATTTCATATCTTTATTAAAAACAAAACCTGTTAAGGGATGTATTTATGATAGGAATATAGACGATCTTAACAGTTGGATAGATAAACACAATAGATGGAGTAGTTTAGATATTATCAATAACCAAAAAAGTAAACAAGAAGTCTTAAAAGGTAATATTTTTGGAAACAAAATTCAGAGGTTAAGATTTTTTAAAAATCTTTATTTAAGATTTCCAACTTCAATTAGACCCTTTATGTTATTTATTTATAAGTATTTTATTCTTTTAGGTTTTTTAGATGGTAAAGTAGGATTTTATTATTGTTTTTTTAATTCTTTATGGTTTAGGGCATTAATAGATGCAAAAAATTATGAAAAAAAAAAAAATAAAAAATTATAAATTTTTAAGAATAATTACTTCCTTAAATCCAAAATATGGTGGTCCTGCTAAAGGTATAATAGACTCCTCTGAAGATTTAATTTCAAAAGGACATAATGTAACGATCGTAACATTAGATAAAAAAGCTAAAAATGCTAATAAAAAAAGTAATTTTAAAATTATAAATTTTAAAAATTATATAGGAGAAAATTATAAGTTCAGTCTAAATTTTTTTAAATGGTTATTTAAAAAAAAAAATGATTTTGATTTTATAATCATACATGGTCTGTGGCAATTTCCATCATTAGCAGCAAGGTTATTACTTAATGGAAATTACTATGTTTTCTCGCACGGTCAGTTAGATCCTTTTTTTAGTCAAAATTGGATAAAAAAAATTAAAAAAAAAATTTATTGGTTTTTAATTGAAAAAAGAAATCTTATTAATTCTAAATCTTTGTTGCTAACTTCATTAGGTGAGAAATATAGTCTAAATAAAACTTATGTTAATTGTGAAGGAGTTAAAAAAAAAGTCGTAGGTTATGGGATTAGAAAACCAATATTTAATAGTACAAAAGCTCGTTTATTATTTTATAAAAAACTTCCTTACCTTAGAAATAAAATTTTTTTCTTATTTTTGGGTAGATTTGACAAAAAAAAAGGATGTGAAATTTTAATAAAGTCCATCAACAAAATAAGAAACAATTTTAAATATAAAGTTTTATTAGCAGGCCCTGGTTATGGTGAAAATCATCAAATTTTGTTAGAAAAACTTGTTACAAAATATAAATTGCAGGATCAGATTATATTTTCAAAACCTTTGTATAATGAGGAAAAATGGGGGGCTATATCAGAGTGTAATTGCATGTTGTTATCATCTCATGGGGAAAATTTTGGTATTTCTCTTGTAGAATCATTATCTTTAAGCAAACCTGTTATTACTACAAACAAAGTTAATATCTCAAAAAGAATTATGAAATATAATGCTGGAATTATTTCTAAAAATAATGTGGCAAGTTTTAGTAAAAGCTTAAAAAAATATATAGATTTAAGTCAAAAAAAAAAAATTATATGTCTAGACAGGCATTAAAATGCTTTGATATCCATTTTAATATCTCATCAAAAAAAAATTCATTATTAAATTTTTTTGATAAGCAAATTTAATTATAATTAATTTTTAACAAAATTTTTTATTGAGGTTAAATAATCTGCCTTTAAGATCTTGGTAACTTTTATATTTCCTCTTTTTGCTATTTTTTTTCTAATTTTTTCATTTTTAAGATAAAATTTACATTTACGATAACAATCTTTTGCACTATTAAAAAAAATTGCCTCTTTGTTTTCAATAAAATATTTTTTATGTTCCTTAGACCTTTTTGCAAATAATAATGTACCTATTGCTGGTATCTCAATTGATCTCCTTGTTATACCATCAAAATTATCTTTTGAAGGTAGGCATATAGAAATTTTTGCTGATTGAATAATTTTTGAATAAAGAGGATGGGATATATGTCCAAGAGCGATGTAAGGTTTAATTAGATTATAATTTGGATCTTTGTTCCATCTATTACCATATATTTTTATTTTTAAACCATAATCAATTAATTTTTTAAAAAAAACACCTCTTTCTGGAAACCAAGTAGCTATTATTGATATATCACAAGATAATTTTTTAAGTTCTTTTAATGATAACTTTTTTCTAGAGTGCACTCCTTTTTGATATGGAGGATTAATAAGTTTAATATTCTTTACACCAAACTTATTACCCATTGTTACTCTTGATTGATAGTATGTTCCTGTTGAATCATAAAATTTTGCAGCCTCTAGGTACAATTTCCATCTATTTTTATCTCTTTTTCCAAATGGATTATCACTTATTAAAGTTATTATTTTATTGCATTTTTTTTTTAAGCTTAATAATAAACTTCTCCCAATATATGATGATGAAGTAGAGCTAACATAAATAATGTCATAATGTTCCTTTATATTTGACAAAAAAAAACGATTTAAGAATGGTTCAAGAATTTTAGGACTTATATGATAAAAAATTCTTTTAGTTATGGATGGCATTAAAAAAAATTTTTCTGGGTTAAAAATTTTTACATTTCTATAAATTCTTTTGAGTGCTAAATATTCAAAATAAGAATTTGTTTTTGTTCCGTTACTACGTTTAAAACCATTTATGTATAGAACTTTCATAATTGTTTTTTTTGCAAAAAACTTTCAACTAAGGTATCTAATTTTTCCACATAATTTTCCCATGTGTAGAAATTTGAAAATTTAATAGCATTTTCTGAGAATTTATCCTGTAATTTTTTATTTTCTGCAATAATATTCAGTTTTTCTACAATAGCATTCGTATCCCTTATTGGAATTACAAAACCACATTCATTCTGTTCAACTATTTCCAATGCACCAGTGTTTTCTGAAACTATAACTGGACATCCAGAAGTCATTGCCTGCAAAGTCACTGTTGCCAATCCCTCCTCTAAACTGGGCAACACAAATGTATTGGATATATTTAAATAATAATTAATTTCTTTGTGAGTTTTAACTCCTAGATAAATAATACTTCCATCATTTTTTTTTTTTAATAAATTCCGAAAAAAAACTTTATCCTTAGTTTCAGGTCCAATTATATAAAGTTTTTTATGTGGATGTTTGAATTTAATAAAACCTTCTATTAAATAATGGAGACCTTTTCTAATTGACAATTGTCCTATAAATAAAACATTAAATTCTTCACTACTTTTTTTAATATTTTTTAATTGATAAAAACTATCTAGATAAGAACCAAAATTTATCACACTTGATTTATTTATGTTATGTTTTAAGAAAGTTTTTTGAACAAAATTTGAAGGAACTAAAATTATATCTGCGTTTTCGTATTCTTCTATTTCTCTTTCAATAAACCAATTATTGATAGGTTTATAATTTAAACCTAAATCATTGTATTCGTCTCGCAAAATTTCATCTTGAAAAATAATATGAGATGAGGATCTCTCACAAATATAGATTTTATTTTTTTTTTTTATTAATTTTCCTGTTTCAAGTCCAGTTTTAGATAAACCCAAATAAATGTCAGATTCATTTATATATTTCTTAGTTTTACGATCAATATTTTTAACGTTTAAAATATTTAAATAATCATGAATAAAATTAAATCTTGGTGAATTAGGGAAGAAATATTTTATAAAGTTTATAAAATAACAAGTCTCAATTAATTTTATCGGTATATCTGAATCTCTTAATTTAAAAAAGGGAGAACCACAAACTAATTTTGAAAGTTTGTTATTTTTATATAATACTTTAGCAACTTCTGGATGGTGAAACTTCCTAGAATTTGACAGTAAATATTTAAAATTATTCATTATGCTTTTTAAATAAAATATCTCTTTGTTTGAAATTTGTTTTTTTAATAAAATTCCATTTTGATGTTTTCATTACTCTGAAATTAAATTTTTTTAAAAACTTTATAATTAATTCCTCTGTAGCTTGTGTCTTATACATCTCACTTTCAGTCACTTCTAATAATATATATTCAGTTTGTTTTAGCATTAGCTCTGATCCTTTTAAAACTTCCAGCTCATATCCCTGTACATCTATTTTTATTAAAATCGGTTGCTTAATATTTTTATTTTCAAAACAATCATCTAAAGTATTTATTTGTATGGGTCTATTTTCTTTAATATTGTAATTTTTATTTTGATTATTAACTTCATTAATTTTTAAAAAAGATGAACTATCTTTTCTTAATGTAATAAAAAAGTTTTTTAAAGAAGATTCACTTCCTAAAGCATAATTATAAAAATAAATATTTTGTTTAAAACTGAAAAATTTTTTTTGTTTATCCATCATTTCTTTGATTGGCTCAAAGGAATACGCGGTTCTACCTGGAAACATTTTTTCTATTAAAATTAAAAATTGTCCTTTATTTGATCCAATATCGATTATTGTATTTGGAGGCTGAATATCTTTTAATAAGATTTCATGCTCAACTGTTGCGGCTATACCACTAAGCAACCCTTTAAAAAATAATTTTGATTTACAAAGTTTTAAAATTTTATTTATCAATTATTTTCTTATTATATTGTTATAAAATTTAAATGAATAGTAACTATAGATAATTAAAGATGTTAGACTAGCTATTAAAAAAATTTTTAAAATATAAATATAATCATAACCATTTCTTAAGCAAAAATAGGAAATTATTAATGCTATAATGGATAATATAGTTTCATAAAGCACAGGTTTAAAAAAATTATTAGCAGATTTTAGAATACTTGATATTGTTGATTGTAATAAATAAAAAACTGCATTTAAAACAATTAGTATTAGTAAAACAAAATTAAAATCATAAACATAATTGGTCCACAGATTATAAATCTTACCGCCAATAGTTAATGAAAATAAAGTAAATATTATCAATAGCACTAAAATAAGAAAAATATGTCTAAAATAATTTTTTTTTATTAGTGAAGAAGCTTTTCTTCCAATCGCTTCAGAGTATTCATAAATTCCAACATGGTTAAAAATCCCTACAAATGCTATAGGCAAGAAATAAAATAATGTCTTTGATGTTGAAATTAGTCCAACTACTTCAGCTGAGTAAAAGATGCCTAATATTACAACAAACAAATTATGTTTTACTATTGCTGAAATAGTCTCTGCATAAAAACTTAAAGATAATTTAAAAAGTTTGAATGAAGTTTTTTTATTTATTAACTTTACTGATAATTCTACATGTTTTTTATTAACAAGAAAATAATAGTAAAGTACTGATGTTCGTATTATCGATACAACAAAGTAAATAATCGCTGGATAAATTAGACTGTCAAAAAATAAGCCAGATAAAATAATAAGAATTTTTAAACTTAAATCTGCAATTGTTTTAATATAAGTAGGAATATTTATTTTTCCCCAATAGCAAATTCCAGTAGACAAAATACTATCAAAAATACTGAAATAAAAAGATATTAAAATTAGCAACAATACAATTTTTATTTCATTGATATTTATATTCTTAAATATTTCGAGTTTGAAATCTGAAATTAAAAAAAAAGATAGACATAAAATTGTATAAATCACCATATTCATTATCACTAAACCAAAACCATTTTGAAAATTTAAATTTAATAATTTGAAATTTTTTTTTGCATAATTCATTGTCATTTCAATTCTTGCAGCATAACTAAAGTGTAAATTAAGAAATGTGAATGTCGAAGGTAAAGCAGTTACAAAAATCCAAATTCCAAAAGACTCCACGCCCCATACAATAATCATTAATGATGGAAAAAAAATTTGTAAAAATATTTTTGAAGTAAAATTTGATAATAGGGATATAAAATTTTTTTTAATTCTAATAAATTGGGCGCTTGTAAAATTAAAAATATTAGCTTTAATCATATTTTAATTAGGATTTATTTAAATTATTTTAAATGTTAAAGTTTTTTTTTAATGATTCTGTATTTATATTCGATATTTGGCAGGTTTTTGCAATTACTTCCAAAATTTAAAAATATAAGCGTTTTGGGCATAAAATCTAAATTTTATATACCAATTTACAATCATTATGTAATTTTAGATTTAATAAGACTTAAAAAAGGTAATAGGGAACCCAAGGCATTGAAATGGCTGAATTCTATTCCAGATAATTCTATATACTTTGATGTTGGAACAGATTATGGCCAAGAAGTTACTTTTTTATCAAGTTTAAAAAAAAAAAAGATAAAAATTTTTGGTTTTGATTGCTCTCTTCTACCTTCGCATTACTGCGCTATCAATAAAGAAAATAATAATAATAATTTTGAATTTGTATTTGCTGCTATTTCAAATTCTACAGGCGATATTAGAGATATTTCTGCATTATCCAATATTTCAATTAAAAGTGAATATTCGTACAAAGTTATGACTTTAACTTTAGATGACTTTAGCAAAATTAAAAATATATATCCAACACATTTAAAAATTGATGTTGATGGTGAAGAGTTTAAAGTAATCCAAGGTTCAAAAAATATTTTAAAAAGAAATGAATTAAAAGAAATATTAATTGAGATAAATCAAAACGAAGATGAAATAATTAATATTTTAAAAGAATATGGATATAAAGTTATTTGGAAAGATACAAAAAAAAAAAATAGTGATTTTCTATTTAAAAAAGATTGATCTAAAATAATAAATTTCTTTTTTATGAAAACCCAAAAAAAATTTAATCCAGGCGAAAATTTATTGAGCGGATATCATCCATTGGATGGTACAATAGAATTTTATGGAAGAATTAATTCTATTTTAAAGAGCTCTGATAACGTTTTAGATATAGGAGCAGGAAGAGGATCCTGGTATTCATTGGATAAGTGTTCTTACAGAAGAGAAGTAAGAGATATTAAAAAAAAGGTTAAATTTTACGTTGGCGCAGATGTTGATCAGATTGTAATGCAGAATCCAACCACACATAAAAATATTGTTATATCCTCAAATAAAATTCCACTTGAAGATAAAAGTATGGATCTGATAATTGCTGATTGGGTGTTAGAACACATTGAAAATGTTGATAATTTTAAATTTGAAATTGTGAGAGTGTTAAAGCCAGGAGGAATATTTTGTGCAAGAACTCCACATAAGTATAAATATGTTTCAATATTTGCAAGACTATTCAGCAATAAATTTCATTCAAAGATACTTAAATTTATACAACCAAGTAGGATAGAAAAGGATATTTTTCCTACTGAATATAAATTGAATACTTTAAAAGATATTAAAAAAAACTTTAATCAATTTAGTAATTTTAGTTATTTATATAGTGCACCCCCTGCATATTTTGGAAATAATAAATTTATATTTAATATATTTAGTATTTTGCATAAAATATTACCAACGTTTATAGTTTCAGAAATATTTGTATTTCTAAAAAAACCAAATGATAATAAGTAATTTACTTATATACGTTTTTTTTGCAGGTTTTTCTTTTCTTATTTTTTTAATTGATACTTATTTTGGATTATTGTCAATTGTATTTGGCTATTTGCTTCTATTTCTATTGAATTATAAGAGTAATAGATCATTATTTAATTACATTCAATTATACCTAATATCTTGTTTCATTTTATCTATCACTCAAATATTCAATCTTTATAATTTTGATGATGCTTTTTTTTTTGAGGAAAGATACTACTTTTTTTATTGTGTGGTAATAACTTGTATAATTTCAATTTTTTTTAAACTTCCAGAAAAAAATTTAACATTTATTTTTTATAAAAAAAAAATTTTTGAAAAAAAATATTTAAATTATTTTTTTATATTTTTATGGACATTTTTAATATCAGGGATTTATGGGTTTTTTGGAGGTGTGTTACAGTATGTTTTAAAAAATCTTTTTCTTTTATCACCAATAATTGTAGCTTCGATTTATTATTTAAACTCTGAAAAAAAAATAATTCCTAATATAATTTTTTTTTTAACATTTATCTTTTTCACATCAATTATGTTTAATCGAACTGGTTTTTTGCTAGTGCCGATAATATTTTTTATAACTATTTTAATTGAAAAAAAATTTAATCTTAATTTTCTAAAAAATTATAGATTTGTTTTATCTGCAATATTATTAATTATATTCACACTTGTGATTTCAGATTTGTATAAAGGATCAGATGCACGAAACTTTTATAGTTTTTTAACTGATTTAAAAATAAAGGATTTTACAAATTTTTTGTCTGAATCAAGATTTAAAATCAACCCAAATCATAATATTTATGACTATTTTGTTATATTAGATGCTCTTACAGACGAAAATAAAGAAATTGGTGGAAACATCTTTTCCCAATTTACAAGTACACTTAAGCCAAGATTTTTCTTTCCAGATAAAATGATAACAAATATTTCAGAATTGAATTACGTACAAGGATATATTTCAAATAGATTATTTTTTGCAATATTTTTGGAAGCTTCATACAATCTAGGTTTGGTAGGTGTATTTGTATACCATTTACTAATATTAATAATTGGCAAAATAATGTTTAGTGCTGTTTTGAAAGTTAGAGAAAAATTATTATTTCAACTATTTTCTGTGCATTATTTTTTTTACATTATTTATATTTACATATTTATTAGAGGTCCTGGAATACAATTCATGCAATTTTTTTTCATATGTTTTTGTATTATGATCTATTATTTATATTTATCAAAAAAAAAATTAAAGTGAAATATACTTTAAGAGGCAAATTAATTGATAAAAAAAAGTGTAAAAACATAATAAATTTATACAAAGAAGATTATAAAAAAATGTAGAGTAATGATTTTTAGGAATTTACTACATCTCTTGCTTCCAAAGAATAGATTTGGTGATAAAATATATTCATTTATAAACTTTTTTGTAAATCACAAGAGATTCCCAACAGAAAAAAAACTTTTTAACGATTATTTTTATAAAATTAAAACCACAAACGAAATTTTAGATCCTTTGAGGATTTTTTTGTCAGATAAAGAATATGTTAAAATGTATGTTAAATCTCAAATTGGTGAAGAGTATAACGTTCCAACTTTAAAAATTTTAAGAAGTTTTAAAGAAGCTCAAGATTTTGAATTCCCTCATAGATGTGTAATCAAACCAACACATATGAGTGGCGAGGTTATAATAAGAAAGGATAATGAAACTATAGACTATGATTTAGTCAAGAGATGGTTTTTATCTAATTATTATAATAGATCCAGAGAAGCTAATTATAAAATGTTAAAACCAAAAGTGATAGTAGAAGAATTATTATTTAATGACGAAAACATAAAAGATTATAAATTTTTCTGTTATAAAGGTGAAACAAAAATAATATCTGTAGATATAGACAGGTTCACTAACAATGGCAAAGATCATAAAAGAAAATATTTAAATTGCTCTTGGGAAGACCTAAATTTTTCAATCCTTTATGAAAGATATGAAAAAGATATAGAAAAACCTCTTAATTTAAATATGATGATCGAACAAGTAAATAAACTAGCGTCGTCAACTAATTTAAATTTGATTAGAGTAGACGCTTATTCAAACAATAAAAATTTCTATATTGGGGAAATGACTAATATTCATGGAAATTGTTCGGAACATTTTTTTCCTAAAGATTCTGAAGAGAAAGCTTCAAATTTTATATTTAAATGAAAAAAAGTATTATTTTTTGAGAAATAACTTATTTTTAAATTTTGACTAATATGAATTTTAATTTTATTAAACAAGCAGGTATTTTTAACTATTTTTATAGATTACTTAGAATTAAAATTTTAAGAAAAATCAACAAAAAAAAATTTATTTACAAATTAATCACAAAAAAAAATTATAGTATTTATAATTGGGATCCTTCTGCCGCAGAAGTTTATTTGACAAGATGTTTTACAGATTGGGGAAATGAGTATTTATTATTAGATAGTATAAAAAATAGAAATAATAATATTTTTTTAGATATAGGTTGTCATTCTGGATATTACCCTAAATTATTTGAGGATTATTTTAATAAAATATATGGTTTTGAACCAAGTAAAAAATGCATAGATATTTTAGAAAAAGGTAATAATAAAACTCAATTTTATAAATATTTTGTGGGCAACTCAGAAAAAGTTGTTACTGGTGTCGACTCTAAAAGTGGATATTCATTTTACCAAAAAAATTTTAATTACGAAAAAACAACTTCAGAAAAAATAAATCAGATTACTTTAGATAGATTTTGTTTAGAAAATAAGCTTAAAAATATTACTGCAATTAAAATAGATATTGATGGATTAGACATGAATGTTTTATATGGTGCTAAACAAGTAATACAAACCAATAGACCGTCAATCTTAATTGAAAATTATTCACAAGACTTGTTCGACTTTTTTAAAGATTTAGATTACAGCTTAATCTCAATGGTAAGCTCCAAAAAAAAACCTTATAATTTAAATTTAGAAAATTTATATAATTTTGATAACAATAAATGGATAAAAATGATTTGCTGTGTGCCAAATGAGTTTTATAAAGATTATAAAAATTACAAATTTAAGGGGAATATATTTTTTGGAATTAACAAAAAAGAAATCATAAAAAATTTTGGATTAAACTTTTAATACACATATGAAAAATAATACTCTATTAAAATTAATCCTATGATAATTTTAATTTAAATCTTTCTTTGATAATTCCTCTTTATAAATGTTTAAGATTTGTTTGTGCATGTTGTCATAATTAAATAATTTGGCTCTTTCTAAACCCTCTTTTACTTTTTGATTATAATATTTTTCATCTGACAAGAGATGTATTATCTTTTGTGATATTATATTCACATCTGTGGGATCACATTTGATACCAGCATCACCAACTATTTCGGGAATTGATGAGGTATTACTAGTTACAATTGGAATTCCAGTTTTCATAGCTTCTATCGGCAGTATTCCCATTCCTTCATATAAAGAGGGAAATAATAAAATATCACAGATTTTATAAATAGATGGTAATTCGTTTTTTTTAATTATTGGTAATTTGTGTATAAAATTTTTATACTCAATGTGTTTTAATTCACCTTTATATCCAATCCAAATTAGACAAACATTATATTTTTTTTTTAAAAGATTTTCCAAAACTTTTATCGAAGTTATATGATTTTTATAGAAACCATTTCCACTTATTAAGATTTTTTTAGATTTCAGGGATATATTGTACTTCTTACAAATTAACTCTTTTTGAATCTCATTATTATTAAAGTCGTCTTTAGGGATATTTAAATGCAATACATGCAACTTATGTTCTGGGCAATCTGTAAATTTTAAAATATCTTTTTTTGTGTTACTACTAGGTGTAATAATTTTGTCATAATACTTAAAAAATTTTAATGAATATCTAAATAAGTATTTTTTGTTTAGATTTTTATTAGTCTCCAAATTATATATATCTTTTATTTTCTGTTGCTCAAAAATAATTGGTATTAAATCATGAACAGTTAAAATTTTGACTTTACTCTTAATATTTTTTACTAGATGTGCATATGAGTGATCAATAACATGCGTAATATCATAATGCGGCAGTCTTTTAATTAAATTTGAGTAACTTATATACCTAGCCGCTCTAAGCATCCATAATTCTGGTAATATTCTATAAATTGAATTTATTTTTGGAATAAATTTATTAATTTCAAATTTGGTATTTTTTGTTTGATAATCAAATAAATCATCAACATAGTTGTCCATGCTAAGGCGTCTATCTTCTTTAAAATTTGCTAGATAATTTATTCTCATAAATTTGATTACCCAATCTCTGATAATAATTTTGTTATATCTATCACAAAATTTTGTCTACTTCCCAAATGCGATGAATCGAAATTAATTAATTTTCCTGAATTATCCCACCTTGGATGTAAATCATATTTTAATTTATTTTTTACAAGATAATCAGCAATCTTAAACTGACCAATTTTATAAACTTGATCTGTTTTAAGATCTAATAAAAATAGTTTTAAGTAACCATTTTTATCAGCATAAGTATCTGTAATTAAAAATCTTTTATTTGGTGATATTTGAGGGTGACCATCCTCATTTAATAATTTATTTGTTATTTTTTTTGGATTTGAAGGATTATCTACATTTATAATATAATAATAATTCGAAAGTATTTTATTTTTGAAACTTGCTTTTGAAAAACTAAGAAATTTTTTAATAACAGGAAAAACATTTTTTTCTAAAAAAGAATTATTTCTTAAATTAGTAATTTTATTATTTAAATTTCTACACCAGACAATAATTTCATTTTCACTTATCCATTCAAAGTGTGAAACTTTTTCTCTTGCTATAATAGTATTAGTATTTTTTTCAATATCTGTAGATATCAAATATGAAATAAGTGCACCCGAGTCATTAAAGTATCTTAATAATGATATAAACTTATTACCTGCTGGGTTGAATGTAGGATGGCATAAAAAAAATTCTTTATCTACATTTTTTAGACCACATATTTCAACAGCTTTTTCAATGGAAAGAAATAATTGTTTACTGCCATTTAAATCACTTAAAAAAATACCATCATTTTCAGGTTTTTTTCTATGAATGTTTAAATCAAGATTACTAAGATTTTTATAACCATATGATTTCCAATATTTCCATAATCTGGCATAATTAATACTTAAAATTAATCCTCCTTTATTTATTGAATAGATGGATGTTTCTAAATCTGTTTTTTTTTTATTCAAAAAATCATAAATAATGGATGAATCTTTTTGATTTTTGCTTTTGTTGTAAATTAAAGTGGTACTATTTAACCATTGTAATCTAGACCCTTGCTCCCAACTCCAAAGATCTGTTTCGTCAATTTTTTCAATACTTGTTTTGTTTATATCCCATAAACATATATCGACTTTATGTTCACGTTCAGAATTAATTTTGAAACCAAGAGTATTCAAAGGGTATCTATGCAAAAGTATAAGATTGTTATTAATTTTATTAAATGGTCTGATATCGTGAAAACCTGCCGAATGATCATGGCTTATTGGTGTTTGTGCAATTATTTCGGTTGAGAGATATAAATTAAGATTCATAAGACGACAAAATATCTATAATTTTATCTGCAGCATAGGTAGGTTTAATTTTTTTACTAAATTCTAAATTATTACTCTTTTGTTTATCTCTTAAATTATCATCATTGGTTAATAACTCTAAATTGTTAATAAGTTCATTTTTTTTGGATGCCTCAAAAACTAATCCTCTATTATCAGATATAATTTCAGGATATGCTCCTACTCGATCGCTAACAATGCAAGAGCAATTAAATTGTGATGACTCGTGTAAAACATTTCCGTTAGTTTCACCATAATCAGATGGTAAAACAATAATTTCACTCAAATCATATAATATTAAAATTTCTTTTAAATCTTTAAATCCTAAAAAAAATATATTGTGGGGGTTTTTGTTTTTTAAATACTCAATCACATCTTGATTATGAAAACCACCTCCACCAACAAGTAATAAAATCCAATCATTTTTAATTTTTGCTTGTACAAAGGAATCTAATAAGAACATCGGCCTTTTTTTTTTGAGAAACTTACCTGCATATAAAATTATTTTTTTATTTTTAATTTGAGGATATTTATTGATAAATTTTTCCTTGATTGTAAAAAAATCATGTTCGTCTTTAAAGACAAATTCTTTAGTAATTTGACTTGAAGGTATAATTTTTATATTTTTTTCTTTAGCCCCAAAATTTAAATAGAAATCAGTATTTAGCTTACCAATAGACCAAAATTCATCAATAAACAGATTTGCAAAACTATAATAAATTTTTCTAAAAATTTTTTTTATTATATTTCTACTTCCAAGATTATATGAAACAGACCTTATGATAGTTCTTTTCCCTAAAATTTTCGAAAATAACAATAAAATAATATGTGGAAAATAATAACCATAAACTAAAACTACTTCACTTTTATTTGTGAATAAATACTTGATCAATTTAAGTGTTACTAATATTTGGTTTGAAAATTTAACTACGTCTTTGTTGTTATTCTTATTTTCATATAAATAGTCAAAATTATAACCACTTAAAGTTTCTATATTAAAATTTATTGTCTGATTAAATAGTGTGTCGAAATATTCTTTATTCATTTTTTCCCAATATAAAACTTTAAAATTTATCATTTTCTTATTATTTAGTTCTACAAATAAAGGAATTAAATTTTGTATTGGATGTGTACAAACAAATAAAAAATTCATAAAGATAGAATATTAAAATATATACTGTTTATGTTGATTTTAAATACTCATATTAAATTAAGCATAAAAAATCAAATTTTCTAATTTACAGTCATTTAATGATTGTAAAATTTTTATATGTATTTTTTTTTTAACTACATGTTATTAAAAAACTATAAAATAAATAAGAAAATGAAATATATTTACTTTAAAAAAATTAAATTTATTGATCTAGACCCAAACGAATTGTTTGATTTTTGTAAAAAATATGGCCTTTATGTTTTTCCTTCTGGTCCAGGTTTAGCAACTATTGAAAATGAAAAGAAATATTATAGATCTTTGAAACAAGCAGATTATGTTTTTTTTGATAGTTCTTTTTTTGTAATATTACTTAATATTTTTAAAAACATTAAAGTAAAAGGATTATCTGGTTACAAGTTTTTAAAATATTTTTTTAAATTTTTAAAAAAAAATAAAAATTTGAAAATTTTTTTAATTGATCCATCCTTAAAAAAATCTAAAAATAATATTAATTATCTTTTAAAATTAAAATTAAAAAAAAATAAAATTAAAAACTATGTCGCACCACTTTATAATCCAAAAAAAATAAATGATAGAACTCTTATTAGAAAGATTAAACAGTTTAAACCTCAAATTATTTTAATTAATTTAGGAGGTGGTACACAAGAAATACTTGGATCATATATTACTAAAAAAATTAATTTTAAAAGTCGAATAATTTGTACTGGCGCTGCTATTTCTTTTTTTACTGGGGATCAAGCTCCTATAAATGATTTAATTGATAAATTTTATTTAGGATGGTTAGTAAGAATTATATTTAATCCATTTCAGTTTACTAAAAGATATTTATATGCTCTAAAACTTATAAATATTGTAAGAAAAGATACAAAATAATTACTAATTTATTTGTTATAATAGCTCTTATACCATTCAACAAATTTTTTTATCCCTAAATGATAACTAACATGAGGTTTATAATTAATTAATTGTCTCAATAATTCAGTATTAGACAATGTTTCTTTTACATCTCCTTTTTGCATAGGTAAAAATTTCTTTCTTGCTTTAATTTTCAATCTATTTTCTAACTCAGAAATAAAATTTTTAAGATAAACTTTTTTTTGATTACCGATATTTACAATTCTAAATGGCGCTACTTTAGATAAAGAATCGTTTTTAAATTTTTTACTTTTTGCCGATGGAGATTTGTTAATTAAAAGCTCAATTGAC
>MDTG01364256.1_pt1 | contig 15420 bp, 13 predicted proteins | sample 811421 | NCBI WGS metagenome assembly MDTG01 (sample SAMN05326645, study PRJNA326480) | marine metagenome | isolation source: seawater | place: Pacific Ocean: South East | collected 2011
GACTACAACTTCCAAAACATGCACAGTTCGCATCACAAAATTCACTGTTCGATGCATCGTGAGTATATGGTATTACTGCTCCTTTTACAAAACCGCCGTCGGTACCAGATTCTGGTCCATATATATATGAAGTTTGTTTTTTCGAAATACGCATTTTACTTTTCCACCCGTTAGAATTATCGTAATTACTCCATATCATGGCAACGTTGTTGTCTACCAGTTGTGTTAAATCTAATTTTTCCTCTCTACCTGCCGTACCTGATTCCGATACCTTCGTTTCTGAAACCTGAACCTCACCGGAATGTTTGAATACTCTAACATAAAGATTAAAATCAGCATCGTCGTCTCCACCGTCGTCGGATAAATATCCTATCATAAATGTATCATCTTTTAATGTTTGAATTATTGTTCCCCATTGAGCATAAGTAGTCCTGCCAGTATTAGCTAATGTTTCTGAACCTACTTTACTACCTGAACTATCAAATAATTGAAAATAAATATCATTTTTTGAATCAATAGCAACCTGATTATTAGAAGCCCATACCACGACAAAACTGTTGTCTGAAAATCTACCAATACCAACTTGTTGATGGAGCGCGACCCCACCGCCATCCGCGTTTTCAACATGTGTGTTTACTAAAATTTCATTTCCGTTTTTACTACCATCGCTATTAAATAACTGTAATATAACATCGACACCACCAGATGAACCACCTGAAATACCACCTTTTATATAACCAAATACAAACGTATTGTCTGAAAAAGTTTCTATAGTAAAAGGATTACCATTTTGACTATCAGTTACAGCTATCACTGAACCAACTTTAGTAGCAGAAGCATCATACCGTTGTGCTGATATGGCTTTGGAGCTTCGCGTTTCCCAGCCGATAATGAAACCACCATTTTCTAGTGCACCTATTTTTATATCCTCTTCATTTACACCATTAGCACCTTTTACTAAAAATTCTGAACCTTGATTTGTACCCGCGGAATTAAATCGTTTTGCATATACATCATTCAAATTTACCCCTGCAAACATGTTCCATACTACGATAATATCATCGTTTTTTAGGACTGTGGATTCAACTCTACTAATAATACAATGATTACTATACGAACAACCCGCATAGTTACCGTAAACTTCGATAGCTGACCCCTTTTCAGTCCCTGACGAATCAAATAATTGTATGTAAATTTTGTCAGGTGAACCGTCTGCCAACATAGATGCTACAAAATCTCCATTTGACATGGCAGAAACTTTAATTTCACCTTTTGTGTAAGTATTCGAAATTGAAGTAGCAATGGAAGAAGATGTAGCACCGGTGAAAATTAATGAGTTTTGCACTGTATACCCTAGACAAGTTGAATCATGAGAACACCCAAATTTACAATCATCGACATCTGAACAAGTATTGCCCGAATAACTTTTATCCGCTATCGCATTATACACATGGGCCGCATAGTCGTATTTTTTAAAATTAGTTTCTTGTACTTCTATAATACGCATTTCTTGCTTTTTAAATCCAGTGCTATCTACAACAAAATAATTTTCCCATACAAAAACAATGTTATTGTTTGTCAACTCCGTTATAGACAAATATCGTTCACGTCCCGTAGAATCTGATTCGGATACCTTTGTTTCAGTACCAATTTGATTCCCCGAATTATCGAATAGTCTAACATATGTATTATAATGATTAGCATCGTCTCCAATCTCGTCAGTATAATATCCTATCATAAATTTATCATCTGCTAATACTTTTACATATGCATCTCCTTTATTAAATAGGCCTTGTTGTCCCACTGTAATTTCAGGGCCTACTTTAACTCCAGAAGCGTCAAATCGTTGGTAATGAACTTCTCCCTTACTACCGCTGGCGTGCATCCATGAAACAATAAAACTATTGTCTGAAAACCTTGAAATACTCGGCCCATGTTGATAACCAGCAAAACCAGTGTTTACTAAAATTTCATTACCATTTTTAGTGCCATCAGCATTAAATAATTGCAAAACAACATCGTTACTGTCGCCACTAGGAAACGAGTCATCATGATAGACAATTGCAAATGTATTGTCTGAAAACGTTACTATGTTTTGACCTAAATTACCACCTTGTCTACCAGTATGACCAGCATTTACAGCTATCTCTGAACCAACTTTAGTAGCAGAAGCATCGAAACGTTGTGCTTTGACGTTCAGGCTTGTACTAGTATGCCAAACAATAACAAAACCACCATTTTCTAATGCGGATATGTATGCGTAAATTTCACCCCCTGTTTGTCCGTCTGGGTTTACTTTAAATCCTGCACCTTGTTTCACACCCGCTGAATTAAGACGCTGGGCATATACATCATTTCCATTTGGTGCTACAGATGCTGTCCATACCGCAACAATATCACCATTCTTCAATACTGTAGATCTTAATTGTTGAATGATCCTAGAATAATCATTATTAAAAATGTTGACCGCTGACCCCTTTTCGGCTCCAGAAGAATCAAAAAATTGAATGTAAAATTTACCGTCGAGTGGATTGCTCTGGTCATCTCCATGTATAGTTACATAAAAATCCCCATTTGACATGGCATGAACATCACCTTGTTTCCTCCGGTCTGGAAAATCGCCATGCATTGAAGTACCAATATCTTTTGTTGTATCGGTGAGAAATGGCCCAAGTCCTTGAAATAAATATCCAGTACAAGTTGAATCATGAGCACATCTTAATTGACAATCATCGACATCTGAACAAGCATTGTCCGAATAACTTTCTGTCGTGATTGCTTTATATTCATACGATGTATACTCAGTACAAACACCTTCACCTACAACATTATAAAAAAATGTAAATAAAAGTAATAGAATTAATTTCATATTATAATAAAAAAAAGTTAATGTTTATAGTGTTAAAATATTTTATATTAAATTCGAGCAATGTATGCCGAATGATAATGATTTGGACTACCGGCCATCGACTCATGATTTAAATAATCTAAATCTTGTGTCTTATCAGTAACTCTATCTCTGAACATGAAAAATCCCTGACCATTTATTTTTAAATCTAACATACCATTTACAGAAAGACGTCTAAATTTTGGATGAAGATGAGACAATCTACGATGTTTATGTCGTGGTTTTAATAAATAATTCATGGGATGTTGTTTAGTAGCAGATGCGAAATAAATAAAAGAAAGTATTAGAAAAATAAATAACTTCATTGACATTTAATTATATTTTAGTATATTTTATAATGTATTTTATTCAAATTTATTGCACAATATTGCCGTAACCAGAATCACCCGGATTGGCAACTTCGCCAGCTCCAGATACTTCGGTTTCTACCAAATATTCGTGCGCTTTACCATCAAGCGGAGTACCAGAACACCAGTTACCCAGAGAGAAACCGATTTCGTTCATACTGCTACAACGAGAACGCATGTTCAGACGAACATTCAAACCCATAGGGTTAGCGAATCGTGTCAATTTAAGTTGGCCTACTTGTGTGAATACAGCTCCATCCGTTTTGGAAATAACTTTACCAGTGGTAGTAACAATGATTTCATCTGTACGTGATGGAATATGAATGGCTTCTTTTGCCACCGATGTTGCATCTTCGTCAGATGGGTCGGTGTTTGATTTAGCTGCTCGTCCCAACAACAATAGACCATTATCGTCTACAAGGAAACCATAACGATTAATATGCAATGAACCATCGCGACTGTATACTACTTGAAGATAATGTCCAGCGTCATTGCCATCATTGTTTTCAGCACCTGTAGCTGGAATGGCATCTTTTGTAGCTACACAAGCGGCTTCTGCTGCTGCTGCTGCTGCTGCTGCTGTGTATACACATGGCCCAGCACCAGCACCCTCACCATCAGTACCACCATCAGTTGCGCCTATACAAGCGGCTTGTGCGGTAGCTACATCTGCTGCTGATCCTGAAACCTTATTAGCATCAACATTACACGTGGCAGCAGCAGTTACTTCTACATTCCCCGTTCCGGGTGCACAGGATTCAGCAGTCACAATATTAGCAGTACAAAGTGCATCAACCACACCCAAACTGTCTTTACAGGAGTCGTCAGCAGCCGCTGTGTATACACAAGAGGCTGCTCCAGCTCCAGCACCATCAGTACCACCATCATTTGCGGCTTCACAAGCGGTTTTAGCGGCAGCTGCATCTGCTGCATCTCCGGAATCTAAATTGGCAGCGACATTACACGTGGCACCAGCGGTTAATTCTACATTCCCCGCTTTTGGCTCACAAGATTCAACTATAGCTGCTGTGTAAGTACACATGTTGGCTTTAGCACCATCAGCTTGCATACCAGAGGAAGAAGCAGTATTTGCTGGACCCGGTGCACCAGTTCCATAAGCAGAATCATAATCGGCAGTACCCGGGGTTGCCATAGATTCATCGTCTCCGGCATCCGCACCCGGTGCTTTAACACGTAGAGCAAATGCGAAATAACCACGGCCATCGATGGACAAATCCAACATGCCCATTTGACTCAATCGTCTATGTTTAGGATGAACTCCAGCAACACGTGATGGATTTCTCATGATACCAAAAACAGATTGAGATGCTAGTAATGTAATACATAGTAATGCGAATGATTGTTTGTAAGATTGTTTCATCGTATTTAATTGTACTAGAAATAAGAGTATACTTATACAGGAATTTTTTTGTTTTAATATGAATAAAAATTTTAATGTATGTTATATTACTTTTTAATTAAAGCGTTACAATTTTACCAAAACCCAAATCGCGTGGATTGCCATAGAAAGCTGTGCCGGAAAGAGCGGATTTTTCATAGTAAACATGTTCTTTACCATCCAAATCAGAGCCAGCACACCAGTTACCTAGAGCAAATCCCAATTTGTTAGCAGCTGCACATCGAGAGACGATTCTATCGTATACATTAAGACCAGCCTGATTCGCAAATCTAGCCAATTTAATATTACCACAATTTGCGAAACCAGCTCCGCCATTTTCTTGAGCCAACACATTTCCTGTACTAGTAACAATGATGGCTTCCGCGCGGGATGGGATATGAATAGACATGTCTTCCACGGAATCGGCGGTTGCTTCACCGTCACCATACAATAATAGACCATTGTCATCTACCAAATAACCATAGCGATTTACATGCAATGAACCATCTTCACTGTATACCAATTGTTCTTTATCAATTTCTTCCCGCTGTTTATTAGCTGGAGAACCTGCCACAGTTCCTGATGCTGCCGCATAAGTACACTTAGCGTCTGTACCATCAACAGCTGCAACATCTGTACCTGATACGTAATCACAATCACTTGAATCGCCTTTACCACGGGCTGAAAGGGTACAAGTTTCACCGTCGGCGGGTGTGGCCGCCACTACGGTACAAGTTGGCAATCCAGCAGAATAAGCATTGTCATATCCCTGTGCAATACGTTCATCAGCAGCCAAATTCAAGCTGGATTCATCGGTATCACCGGCACCGTCTGTTGCATCGGCAGTTTTCAAACGATATGCGAACATACCTCTACCATCTACTTTCAACCTCAAACGGTTTGATCCGAGTTCTGCCAATTTACGAAATTTAGGGTGCAAATCTCCAGCAAGATTACGTCTCAAAAGAGAACTACGAGTTTTAATTGCTTCACCTGAACATAGAAGTAAGCCTAGTGTTAATGCGATTATAGTGATAAACTTTTTCATAATGTAATAATGTAATAGAATAAGAAGGTATACTTATACGGACATTTTTTTGTTTAGCTCTAGAAAATAATATAAATATTTTATTCGTTATACTCTGGCTGCTCACCCCCTACAAATATATTCGTATCTTTAGATTCCACACCGCTTTCTAAATATCCCATCTCATTTAATTCGGGCTTTAAAAATGTGTAATTACCAGAAGCTCCTGTTAATTTATAATACCATACTGGTTTTTCATCTAAAGTATCTCTCGGACATACTACTGTGTCACAATTAATGAAATATGGATATGGGTGTACTAAATCCAAACCATACTTATTTGGTATAAATGCTAAAAATATCTGCCCTATTATATTCCCTGTACTATTGTTAATGCCCAATGAACCATTATTATGAACAAATAATCTAGTCATAACATTTGTATTGTTCACTTTAATTTCTGGTAATAGTTTAAATCCCATCATATCTCTAACATAACCATCTGCTGCCAAATAAAATTCTCCTAATCTAGTAAATACGGCAGCGGAACTATTCATTGACGTTTTCATTTCTACCGCGAAGAAACCAGCACCCACTATATGTATTTCAAAAGTGGAAAAAAGAACAAACACCGCTCCGGTAGAAGATTGATCTTTTTGTGGATCAAAATCAGTATCTCCCGGTTCAAAATTATTTACAACATTATTGATTACCGAATTCTGTACAGTAATACTTATATTTCGAACACATCCATTCATATCACCCATAATAGCGGCAAAATTATCACAGAACCAACCTTCTGGACATGTAAATGTACCATTGCTACAATTATGTGGCATGTAAATGACATCTACATGGGTATGGTCAGATGGTACTGGTGATGGTACCGGCGATGGAACTGGTACATATATTACACCGCCGGGGCCGGGTGTTGGTGTTGGTGTTGGTGTTGGAGTTGGCGTTGGTGATGGTCCGGGCGTAGGCGTTGGTGCTGGTACTGGTACATATACTGTTCCACCGGGACCCGGAGATGGTACTGGACCAGACACTGAAGGTGTATTCAAAATAATACTAATATTGATTGGTGCGGCATTTTGTGTAACCACGGGCGAAGCGGATACATTTGATTGGACATCTGTATTGGAACCAGTGGATGGCGATGTTTCATGTAATTGTTCATCGTGCCAATCTTTAAAATCATCTTCATTACTATCGTTTGGTACAGTAGAAGAAATAATATAAGATGATTCTTTCATTGCCGAATGACTACCACCTACTGGTGTAGTTGTAGTATCAGCACAGCCCACAGCTCTAAGTGTAACATCTTCCGTCAATTGACCAGTGATACCAGACGAACCTATTAACCTAGTCCCCACTAAACACCCAGCACCATTTGAAGTACATTGTGGTGTATTTGTAGCATCCGAATAACATATTGAGATAGCTTGTTCAGACGATAAAGAAATGGTCATTCCATTAAATAAAACGGATTGGTCACCGGGTATAAATTGTATAGGTCCGGCATGTTTTGCAATGTAATAAACAGAATGTAACATGTTTGAAGTTGATTTTAATTTCTTTTTCAAACGCCGTGGTCTAGATAACGTAATAGGTTCTGGTGTACATCCCACTGCTTTAATGGTAGTGTCTTTCAATAAACTTATTGTTGAACCAATATTGCCTTGTATAGTGAGAGCACCGTTTAAACATGATACACCAGATGGTGCACATTGTGGTATTAAATCATTGATAGTATAACATATAGCAGTAGCATGTTCTGATTCTAGTTGAATAGCTGAACCTAACTCAATTGTAGAACCAGTTATAGGTACTGCCACTGGTAAACCGGGGTCTGGTATTGGCCCGGGTGTTGGAGATGGCCCGGGTGTTGGTGATGGCCCGGGTGTTGGTGATGGTCCGGGTGTTGGAACCAATACAGGCACTGTTTGTATGGTATAATGAGCCGTAGCTACATTAGAATTTACACCTGCTGACGGCGTTGATTGTGTATTGGTACATCCTACAGCTTTTACTGTTGTATTTCCTGTTATGTAAGGCGTATGACCGTTGAAATTTGCTATCCGGATACCATGATTACATGTATCGCCCAATGGATGACAAATAGGTGAAGTATTATCTAATGTATAGCATAAAATGTTGGAATAGGCCGATTCAATAAATATTTTTGTTTGGTGATTAATAATTGTCCCATCTGCTGGAATAAAATACACTGGTTCCGCTTGTTTTGATATATAATAAAACACGGTAGAACGTAATGATATTGTATTAGCAACTGGAAATGTTGTAATATCGTTACAGCCTATAATTCTTATTGCTACATCGGAGGTCAAAGGAATAGTATTACCAGTTGACCCTTGTATTTCTATTCCTTTAAGACACGATTGACCTTCATCATCACATATAGGTAATGAACCTGACATTGTATAACAAATATAGGAAGCATTATCAGATGTTATTTGTACATGTGACATTTTATCTAATGAGCTATATGGTATGGGGTCTAATTCAATATTTTGTGCATGTTTTACTTCTTCGTATTCGATGTATCTAACAGCACTGTCAATGGCAGCGCATCCAACGATTTTAAATGTCCCGGGATATACTTTAATAATACCAATAGAAGAACTAATTAATACACCATTAGAACATCCTACAGTTGTACATAAAGGTTCAGTGTTATCTATAGTATAACACATATGATTAGCATTTAATGAAGATAACGTAATATCGTACCCTGTTTTTTCAATGGTTCCACCATTCGGTGTTACAATAACGTGTTGTGCTTGAATAATATCTGTTGAATTAATAGTAATATTGGTCTGTAAACCTCCACCCGAACCACCGCCGCCAGAGGATACAGCATTACCTCCTTCAGCATTCGCATTTCCACCGGTTGCGGATGCATTTGCGGATGCCGAACTTCCTGATATATTAGCTGTGACGTTAACATTGATATCACCGGATGTGATATTATTATTTATTTGCGGAGACAAATTAATGGACACGTTTGGATTTACTGTTACGTTTGTATATGGATTGATGGTGATATTTGGTGTAATGGTGATATTTGGTGAGACAGTGATAACTGGGTTAAAAGTATTAGATGCGTCACCTCCGTCACCTCCTGTACCACCACCAGAACCACCTCCCGAACCTCCTGAGCTACCACTACCAGATACATTTGTAACAACAGTTATATTATTATATACGTTGGTAATACCTCCTGTACCACCTCCACCAGAACCGCTACTACCTGTAGATACATTGATATTTATATCTGGTATAGATACGTTTACAGGTGCATGTACATTAACATCTGGTGATGAAACACTTATGTCGGGTGATGTAACATTAATATTTATATCTGGTATAGATACGTTTACAGGTGCATGTACATTAACATCGGGCGATGTAACATTTACATTTATATCTGGCATAGATACATTTACTGGCGCGTGTACATTGACATCTGGTGATGTAATATTTACTGTTATATTTGGATAAAAATTAATAATTGGATTTGAATTGGAAGAACCTGAACCACCACCTCCCGAACCAGAAGATGTTGTTCCACCATTTGAAATATTTGTTACCACTGTTATATTTGGATAAAAATGATTCGTATTGTTTACATTTATTACGGGGTTAGCAGTCGCTGAACCAGCGCCACCACCTCCACCTCCAGAGTTATCTCCTCCACCCCCTCCAGAATCATAATTATGAATAGTTACATTATGCACAGGTGAAAAATTAATAATAGGATTTGCTTGTGCGGTGGCAGAACCTGCTCCCCCAGAAGGTAAACTAGTGCTACTACCTCCACTATGTGTCGAATGATTTTTTCTTTTTTCTAAAATTCTCAAACTCAAATCATCGTTTCGTATCCATAATGACATTATAAAATATCCCGATATAATAATTATTGTAGAAATGACAATACAAACTATCGTCCAACATGATGAAATGTCTTGACCGAAAATATGGCATGTACTATACTGTCTATATCTTTTCCTATGTTTGCGTCGATGTTTACCATGCGGCATTTTATATGACTAAACGTAGTTTTATACCATAAATAATTAAAATAAGATAAAAAGGATTTATATTTTGAATAAATATCATTATATAATGGGTTGGTATACATTTAAATGTATCCAGCAACATACAAATCAGTATGTAGAGTACATGATATAAATGAAGCTATTCAATTTCCTTTTAATGGTAAAGAAAAACAGGCTGATTTATTTTTATATTTAATTGATTGTTATGATGTTTTATTATCATTATATTCCAATACAGAGCCGGAACAAATAACAGAAAGAAATACTAAATGCTTGAAATTATACCGTAAATTAACAAAGTATTTAATATTTCATTATGATAAATTAAAAAATCAAATTCCCGGGCGTTTAAAAGGTTGGACGGATGGCATGTTTTTATATGTTGTCGCTTGTTTAGCTTTGCATATATCGATTACACCTGAGAAATTAATTTTCAATGATAAGATTCGTAAGTTTATTACAAAAATTCGAGCTCGTTCTCATCAATCTTATAATGTTGCTATGTGGACGTTTCAAGATTTAAAACGTTGTTTGGAAATAATTGAATCACGATGGAATATGATGCCATGGGATAAAATTATATTTGATTATTTACAAGTATTGGAATATAGAGCTGCTACGTTTGCTACCATTAATACAACATTTCATATTCTGGATAGAAGACATTATCGCATGGAAATTGAAAAAAATGTATATCAATTGCATCCTAAAGGTGTACAGGAATTAATGTCACGCCTTATTTTGATGCGTCGGTCCGCCGTACTTCGTTTCGAATGGAATAATCGTATACCACCTGAAATACAAGTTCATTATTTGGATCAATTTGTAGAGAAAGAGACTAGGCATTTAACCACGCGTAAATTCCGGGACCAAATGCAAGAATATATTTTACAATTTATGTTGAGACCATCGGATGAAGACATCGGTTCGTATACATTACGTGGTTCAAAGGTGTCACCGTACGCTGCTATGGCCCCACATCGACCTCTAGCTATGATGGATATTTTATCTAAATCATGTTCATATTCTACCTACGAAGTATTATGTGAAGATATTAGAACTCAGAATCCTATGCACATTCTAATGGTACAGTCCTTTTTCATGTCAAATTATGAAACTAATTTTCAAAAATTTTTCATTTGTTTTGAACAAGATGTTTGGAAGCATCGGCATAATTTCGATACGATGATGGTACCGTTTATCATCATGCGTTCTGGTCGCTTTGATGTGATGTATAAAACGTTGATTTATCCAACACCAGATGGTTCGTTTTACCATGCTATATTAATATGGACGTATATGATACGTCATGAGTGTAAGTCGGTTGTATATGGTGGAATGAATTTTACCAAATGGTGTGAAACTATTTTAGATAAACCTAAAGTAATTGCGGCGGTCAAGACTTCAGGTTCTAGGAACTATAAATGGAAGATTTAATATTATATGTAACGAATAAGTCGTATCATTTTTATAATTTATTAAATACCAAAAGAATGAATTGTACTAAAAAATGTTTAAATGCCTTGCTTGTTTTCGTTGTTGTCGCTCATGTCATGACTGCGGGACATGCCGGGCACCTACGCACACAAGAAGAACCCCCAGAACCCGACCAAATTTGTAAAACGTGTATGATGTTATATGACGTATATGATTCAGCATTGAACGTGTATAATGCAAGTACAAAAGAATTGATAACCGTCGGGTTAGCTATGTGTAATGGATTTGTTGGACCAGATTTTCAAAAATATAAGGCACCATGTCGTAATATTGTGAACAACACTGGAAAAATAATGCATTATATTAAAAAAGATTTATCCGGACACCCGACTTGTCAAAAACTGGGATATTGTTCGGGTTGTAGACCATGCCCCGGCATGGCAGATTGTATTATTTGTGATGGGAAAATGGTAATGGACGAGTCCGTTATGGAAATTGAAAAAATGCCTGACCTATTTGAAAATATTCTAGACAAAGCTAGAACCATGTTTTCTACTGCTTTTAACATGACTGCTGTATATGTATAGAATATGCGTTATCGAGATTAAAATATATAAAATAATAAATAATGAGTATTTATGAACTTTTTAATGTAGAACCTACTTCTCACCCATACGACATTGAAAAATCTATTAAAAGTCGTCTTCGGGAAATTAAACGTGCCGATGTTGTAAAATTATGGTCCGTAAAGGGCGGTAATGTTGGAGATATTGACAAATTGATGGAATATATGAAATTTTATATTATTCAATCTGGTATGATTATTCTGAACCCTTCCTCTAAAAATTGTTACGATGCATGGTTGGCATCTATGCAATCATCATCATCATCCCAACAAACATTGACTTACCATCGTATAAAATGGTTTAACGCCCATGGTACAAAAGGCCATGTTTTATTTGACGAATCATTATTAAAAGGGCTAACATTGGCATTGCCATATGAAAAAAATGTCACGCGTCCGTCTGTATATAAAAGTGAAACTATTTTAAAATGTAGATGGTGTGAAGATTCTATGGCATTGACTGAAAAGAATCATATAATTTATCAATGTAAATGTACTGCCCGCATCGGGCATGATAATTGTGCGAGAAATTTTGATAAAGAATATAAAGGGAGATGCCCAGTGTGTCGTTCTACGTTATTGCCTAGACGAGACGTATCTAAATACATGTTTTGGAGTATAGATAATAAATATAAAATTTAAAATAATAGTTTTTCTTCGCCTTTTTCGAAGAGTGTAGGTGTTTGTCTATCATATGGTTTGGGTTTACTATCTTTATCTTTTTTCAATGGTTGAAAAACCCCCTTATTATTTAATTTATCATTACCACCTTTTGGACTTTTTATATTTGGAGGTTTGCCCTGATTTCGTTTACTACCACAATTTCCCATAATATATTAACATCATTTACAAAGTTATACTACCATAATTTTAAAACGTTAACTTATCGTATATTATTTTTTCGTCTGACCCTTCTATTACAATAGGTGGTACAGGTCCTTGAGGATCTGTTGTACGATGCAAACGCCATTCAAATCGTTTTGTATCCGATATAAGTTTTTTCAATTGCATTGGTACTTCCTTCCATGATTTTTTATAACAGCAGTTGCCCATTTATGTTTATGTATAACTATGTTATATAATAATTATTTTTTATCTTTTACTTCAACGTTGCTCATGGCGCTCAGCAAATCGTCCTTGATCCAAAAGCCAACTATTATATTTGTTTTCACATCCTTGTCCCAGCTAGCATTCTTATCCTTCAACAATGCTACTGTTTTATCGCATAACAATACATTTTTAAAATGGATCCATTGTTTTTCGTATGTCTCTGGTTCTACGATTGACACGGATACGAACTGGCATTCTTTGTTTTCGTGCGTGATGAATCGTTTGGCTGGGTTTATTATATTTTTGTGGTAATTATCTTTTGACATTTCTATGTGTATGTGTGTATATGTAGTAAAAAATATTATTTAAGTTTGGATTATACAATAAAGTATGAGTTCTCCTTTAGATAAATTAATCAATACTTGTGTAGAAATAAAGAATTGTACGGAATGGAAAATTGGTTATATTAAAAGTTATGATATTAAAGATGGTCATTTAAATGTTTCTGTCGTGATGGTTGACAAAAACAATGACATGTATAATGAAACATATTCCATTGACGACGTGAAGGTGGCCGACCCCGAAGAAGTATTGATAGCCGCGTTGGATGAAAAGGTTGAAAAATTGAAACAAATAAAAGGAAAAATTATTTCAATGAAAAATAATATTAAATGGTAAAATGCGTATATGTAAATCTTATACGACCGAATTATTAGTGTGTATGGATATTCAAGAAAAAAAATCATGAGCACTCTAAATTTAAAAAGATCATTTGAAGAAACAAACACAACTGCTGACACGCAACCAGCATTAAAAACCCGCGTATCCCCTGCTGTTCCAAAATTGGTAGCATCTCGTTACAATTGGAGAGTACATGCACCATGCTATAACGTTCAAAAGAACAAAGATAGCGGCGAACCAGAATTAAAAATTCAAAATGAAAATGGTTATGGATATCAATTGTTATGCCCACCGGGTAGAGGTCAGCATGTCAGTCTCAGTGAAGGAGGTAATTTGGGACGTTTTGATTGGTCAAAAACTGAAAAAGGAGCTACATTGTCTTTACAATATGCTTCTGGTGGTCTTCCACAAGCTGAAACAGCACAAAAGGACTTTTTACAATTCCTACAAACGGTACAAAATACAGCATTTGAAAAATTGTTTCATACTGTACCAGCATTGAAAGAGAAAGCAATGAAAAAAGCAAAGCTTGTTGCAAAAGATAAGTCAGAAAGTGAATTGGAATCTTTGGCATTGAAATTGCATGTAAAAGGTGCTAAGTCTCCTTTAAAAATGAATCCAGATGGTAGCTACTATTTTCAAGTAAAATGTGGTGCTTTCAACGACCGCGATGGTACCTATGTTCCACGTAAAGTCAATTTGTATGACCAAAAATATAAACCAATTGTGGAAAAAACTACGGTTCTTAATGGTGCGATTGTTGGTCCAATCATGACTATCCGCTTATATACTACACCGGGATATGCCACATACGGTGTAACATATCAACTAAGCGACCGTCATATGATTCTTTACCGTCAAGGTACTGGTTCACAAAAAGTAGACTCTGCTACTCTAGACAAATGGGATAGACCATACAAGTTTAAATCAGTTGTTGGGCGCAATGGCAAAACAAATGTTTATGTTAACGATTTGAACGGTGGAAGATATGCTTTTAGACCACCATCCTTGAAAACAAAATTCGTTGATTTGGACGAAGGAACATTGGGTAAATTCCCCGGTGTAACAGAAGCTAATGCTAAATTAACGGCATCTTTTATTGAAACCGATGAAGAAACTACTAAATTCTTCGACCATATTGAACAGCTCAGTAAAGATGCGGCTCAATTCATGTTTAATGATGATACTATATTGAAAAATCAAAAAGCTGAATTGAAAACTACTGCTGAATCACTGGCAGAAGAAACAGGCGCTGATGTTCAATCTACGTTTTTTTCATTGTTTATGGATACAATTCAAACACCAATGAATAAAGACAACGATGGTGGTAGAATTCTACGTTCCAACCAAAGTGCATTTTCAAGGAATGGTAAAGACGAAGAAGGTAAAGATATTTTCGTACGAAATAGTTTTACCTATGAAGACGTAGATTGCGATCCATTAAAAGAAATTCAATTGGAAAAGGGTTGTTCTATTCAACCTGTGCTTGAACCATCCACTTACATATTGGCAAATGGTACAGCTGGTATCTCATTGAAAATTTCATTGTATGAAAAAATTCGCGTTACAGAAAATGTAACCATGGAAGACAATGAAGACAATGCACCTCCAACATATGAATTCTAATTGCATATGAGTAAATCTAATTAAAAATATATATAAGACTAAACTAAAATATTAAATGTGTGGTATATTTGCTATTTTAAATTCTACTAAAACACCTCTACAATTAAGAGAAGCAGGTTTACAAGCATCTAGACTATTACGTCATAGAGGCCCCGATTGGAATGGAATGGTAATTGGTCAAGGATATGTGATGACGCACGAACGATTGGCCATCATGGACCCTGCGAGTGGTAAACAA
>MDTG01219165.1_pt1 | contig 15418 bp, 14 predicted proteins | sample 811421 | NCBI WGS metagenome assembly MDTG01 (sample SAMN05326645, study PRJNA326480) | marine metagenome | isolation source: seawater | place: Pacific Ocean: South East | collected 2011
GCATCAACGTGAAAACAAAAAATATCCCATGGAACCGCGCCATGAAAATGGTCAGTAAATACCATACCTACAATGCAATTCTTGGTGAGTACATCACATCTAATGAACCGCTTTTATTCCCCGCTTACTCAATTGATACGGAGTACATGTCATTACTCAGCAAAAACAACAGTGCTAATAAATTTAATGGCTTAGCCAGTTTAGCGGGAAAAAAAGTCGGTTGGATAAAAGACTACGACGTGATTGCCGAAGAAAAACGAAACTTTGAATTGGTTGAGTTTCGTGGCATTGATCAGGGGATTGAATTTTTAAACTCAGGCCGTATAGATTATTTGATCGATGATTGGGATGAAATAGCAGCAGCCATGAAACAATACAACATGAGTACTCAGGCCTACACCGTTGACCCTATGCCTGAAGGTAAGGCAATCTTTGCAGCTTTTTCAGATAATCAAATATCTCGAGAACTGATCAAAATATACAATGAACGTATTCCTGTTTTGGCTCGATCAGGTGAACTTAGTAAGATTTACGAAAAATGGGACAACGCAGAAATGCCGAAGATGATTGTAAATCTATCAAACTAAATATAAATATAAATATAAATGAATAAAAAGACCGGCCTTGTGAGCCGGTTTTTTATAATAGACTAAAGAGTATTAGTCTTTAAGGATTTTAAAAAATTATTGTTATTAGAATTAAATGCCTGCGGCCATATAATCTCGGCGCTTTTTCTCTGATTCAATATAAGCCAACCATTGAGTAGCCGATTTAACCACATCATCAAATGCTTGCGCTTGCGTAAAAGAACGCTGAGCACCATCAAGATCATTTAGATTAAACTGAATCAAACCCTGTAAAATCAAACCCTCATCCTGTTTTTTAAACGATTCATCCATTAAGGCTTGATTGATATTACCCAGTGCTTTTTTCCATTCTTGTCGCTCGGTATGGATTTGCGCTAACTTATAAAAATCCTTGCCTGCCTGAGTTTCATTGGCGGCTTGTGTCATCACCGTAATGGCTTCATCGTACTCTTTAGCAATCATCAAGGCATCACCCAATAATGAAAGGTTTTTACCGTTTTCCTCAACCAAGCCACTCTTAATTCCTTTTATTAACGCCTGGGCGGCCTTATACGGAATTTCTTGAGAAAGCATAGCTTGAGCAAAACTCACAACATGCATTTCTTTATCAAGTAGACCTTGTTCATAGGCCGTTTCGATAACTGACAACTCTTTATCAGGATGACCCAGTTCATTGTAAACTGCCCCAAGTTGAATCCAATACTGAGGCTTTGGGTAGAGGGCAATTAGATCTTTTAGCGTGCGCTCCATGGATTTAAAATCTTTATTTTGATAATAAACAGCGCGCTCAACCAAAAGCCAGCTTTCACGTGGTTGCTTGCCTTGCTGCTGCACGATTGAAATGGCTTTTTTCACATCCGGTAATGCTTGATTGAAGTTTTCTAATTGATAGTTCATCTGTGCACGTAAAATGTAAGCTTCTGGCCCTGGTTGGCCCACCACCTCAAACCATTCATTTAATGCAGAGATGGCTTTTTTATAATCCTCTTGAATCAAATGAAGTTTAGCGACACTGTATAACGTAGTTTGCTCCAGACTTTCAGGCAGGTTTTTAGTGGCTAAAACACGTTTATACGCTTGCACGGCAGCGGGATAGTTTTCACGATTGAATTCCACATACGCCACCATATTCCAGGACATGGCTGTCTCATAGGAGTTACGACGAATATTTTCTAATTTTTTCGCATAGTCCAGTGCTTCATCGTATTTTTTTTCATCAGCCAGCTGACGAATAGCATCTAACTTTTTGTAAATGGCAGGACGCATGGTTTGCGCACGTTTTACACGACGAGGTTTTTTCTCTTCTTCGGCCGCATAGCTTTTTGATACTGAAATAGGTGCAACCGATGTTACACCAAATACCAAAGATGCTAGCAAGCAAACAGAAACGATTGAGTGCTTCATGATCTCTACCTCACTTACTGCTTTTATCAAGTTCAAAGCGAATAATATTACGAATACCCGTCACGGCCACCGCTTCGCCATTTTCGATTTTTGGTTTATATTTGAATTTTTTGGCGGCACTGATCGCAGCACGGTTAAATATATTCGGCGGATCTGCCTCGATGACTTTAGGGTCAATAACCGTACCTAATTTACTTACCGTAAACTCAAGCACCACATAACCCTCAATGCCTTTTTGAGCCGCTCTGCGTGGATATTGAGGCGCAACCTTAACAATGGGTAAATACTCACCGTCTCCACCGCTACCAGCAAGCCCAGCATCAACACTTAGGTCTGCACCTAAATCTAAACCGGCAATATCCATATCGCTTGCACTACGATCAAACTCTGGTTTAGACATCTCTGGCTTTTCAGGTTCTTGAGGTGGCGCCGGTGGCTTTTTAGGTTGACGACTTTTGGTTTGAATGTCGTCATCTTGTTGCACATGAACAAACTCTACCAGTTTGCCAAAGTCGTTTTCTTCAATGACCGAACCACCTGATGAAATCAGCCCCTGCATCATCAGTGCGACACAAAATGTCACACCCGCTGCAACAGCCATGGCGAATCCGAATCGAGGGGCTGCATTCAACATATTAAGGAGACTCCGTTGCCAGTGACACGTCGTACACACCTGCCGCTCTTGCTGCGTCCATCACCGCTACTAGGGTTTTGGTTTTCGCTTCTTCGTCTGCTTGCACAACCACCGTACCCTGAGGATTCTCAGCATGTAAGCGCTCAATATTGGCACGAACTTGGGATTCTTGTACTTGGCGCTTATTAATCCAAATTTCGCCACCTTCATTAATGGCAATCAGAATGTTCGCTCGCGGCTTAGCAGCCGACGTGCTGGCATCAGGGCGATTCACCTCAATGCCCGACTCTTTAACAAACGATGCTGTCACAATGAAGAAGATCAACATGATAAATACAACGTCCAACATGGGCGTTATATCAATCTCACCTTCTTCGGCTTCTGGCGTCAGATTTTGAAATCCGCGTCTCATAGTGTATTCCTCAAAATCATCACTAATGCTTAGTGATCAAATGTTAATTTATCTTCAATGTGTGATTTTTGGCGTTTGGTGTAGCGCTGAATTAACGACTGAGCAAACAAACCCGTTAACGCCCCAACCATGCCTGCCATCGTTGGAATAGTGGCTTTTGATATGCCAGAGGCCATCGCCCTAGGGCTGCCATTTCCAATAAAAGCCATCACATCGAATACTTCAATCATTCCGGTTACCGTACCTAGCAAACCAAATAACGGACAAAGACCCACAAGCATCTTGATTGTTCGAGTATTGGTTTCTAATCCCATTTCCACATTGGCTACCAAATCCAAGCGGATTTGGTGTGCATGCCAGCTGGTTCTTTCTTTACGCGATTCCCATTCGTTAATCGCGTTAGAAACAACCTCTTTGTGGCTCATAGAAAAGTAGGCAACGCGCTCTAAAATAAATAACCAAAGTAAAAATATTAAACCTAAGATGGCTAAGACAACGTCACCGCCACGCTCTGTAAATAAATATACTTGCTCATACGCGTCGTAAAACATGATTTAAGCCGCCTTTGCTTGATATTCTTCTTCTGCTTTGCGAGCCAAAATACCCGTTGCACGTTCTTGCAGAATTTGAATCAATTCACGGCTCTTATTATTTGTCATGGTATGTAAGAACACACATGGAATCGCCGCCACTAAGCCTAATACGGTAGTCACCAAGGCTTGCGAAATGCCCCCGGCCATCAGTTTAGGGTCGCCGGTGCCAAATAATGACATGGTTTCAAATACATCAATCATGCCCGTCACAGTGCCTAATAGGCCAAGTAACGGCGCCACCACCGAAATGATTTTGATCCAGTTAATGCCTTTACTTAAACGCGGTATTTCATTTGAAATGGCTTCGCCCAAGTGCAGCTCTAATGTCTCAGTATCGGCAGCACTGTTCGCATGATAGGCCGTCATCACTCGACCCAGTGCGTTATCATCCGATGCTTGATCTGTTTCCATTTGTTTTTTAATGCGCTTAGATTCTGCGGTTAACCATGTCATACGGATCAGGGATAACATCACACCAATAATCGCCAGTGCTAAAATAATGTAACCCACAACCCCACCTTGCTGAATTCGCTCGGTTAGGCCTGCAGTTTGCCCCATAATTTTAAGTAGCTGACCACGACTTGGGTCGATCCAAAAGCCTGTCATTTCAGTTGTGGCGTTTTCTAAGTCAGCTGCAGGGCCGTTGTAACGAGAACCTGGCTGGACATCGAGTTCAACCAATTTTTTGGCTTCAAGATCCCATACAAGGTAATCCCCTTGTGCCACCACATTAAAACCACCAATACGCGTCACGTTTTTTGTAACGGTTTCACCATTAGGTAGCACCACTGGAGCAGGGTATTGAGCCACATCACCACTTAGGGTCATTTCACGCTGCATTTCGAACCAAAGCTGCTCAAGATTTTGAATACTTGGAAGCTCAGATGATGAACCGGCTAACTTGATTAGGTTAGTTAAAAACGCTTCACGACCTTCAACTTGCGAACTAATAACAGAGCCTTCAAATCCCCCTTGAGTATCGCCCGCCACTTGCTGTAGAACACCAAACATTTCTTTTAATGAGCCTAAACGATTGTTTAATCGTTCTTGGGCCACATTAATTTTTTCTTCGTTTTCAGCAAATTGTGCTTCTTTTGTTGCGCTTTCTTTCTCTAGGCGAGTACGGGCTTGTTTTTCTAGATTTAGTAGATTTTCTTGATCATATTTAGCAATGTTAAAACGCTTCATACGTGCGTTAAATTCTGCGTTATCACGCGCCTGACCTTCTTTAACCAAGTTAAGTAAGGCATCCATATCCAAACTGGATTTCGACTCATTAGCATGGGCCGGTAAAGCGAAGGTTACAGCCATTGCTGTGATCGTGAATAGGTTACGTAATTTCATTATTTCGCCTCCGCAGTAACAACAACTGGGGCCGCTACCGGCACTTTAATTAACTGAGGTGCTGCTTGTTCACGAGCAATACGAATGCCCATCATGATTTTGCTTTTGTAAGACGAGTCGAGTTCTTCAAACTGATTGCTCTGTGCATTCCAAACGCCCAGGCTTTGTCCATCCAGTGTTTGGTAAGCTAATGAAATTCGACCAGTACGTAAGAAATCCACTTCACGTTCAGTGCCATCAATCATTACATCACCACGATAGGATTCAATGGTGCGACCGTAATCAATTTCTGTCTGGTAAGCTTCCATCACTTTGCGGTATTTTTCCGCCACGGTGACATCTGAGCGTGCCATCATGTCTTTGATTTTACTGACACGCTTTGAACGTTCTTCTTTTAAGAATGGGATATCTGATTCAACAAATTGATCTATAGCATCAATCATACGTAGCATTAGTGGTGTAATTTGACGCTCGATCAATGTTACTTGACGAATACTCTCTTCAATCTGAATAAGCTCTTTATCCTGGGCTAAAAGCTGCTTATCTAATTGATTGATATAGACCGTCAGGCCTTCTACTTCTTTTACCACCGCACGATATTGGCGTTCAGCTTGACGGGTTTGGTCATCCACATTGTCGATTTTAACTTGTGATTGCTGAGCGTTACCGATGCGATCAACGCCTTTATTTATGGCGTCATCCATATCTGCGGCATTGGCATGCATCACACCAACAGTTAGGAAAGCACTTGCTAATAAGCAGCTGGCTTTATTGTTAAACGGCATACAATATTCCTGTTATTTATTAACGCTCTTTTGTAAGAGCTAGAGTAATGATTGACAGGAGAGAAGATACGCCGGATTTGTGACAGCCATGTGACATGACAGTCTGATTGCAAAGAATTTTCAGTTTTGTGTATGGAATATTACAGTGTCATAAAACTGAAATAAATTTACTTTAAAGCAAAAAAAACGGCGCACTAGGCGCCGTTTATATTCAATATTTATATTGAATTATTGATCTAAAGAGCCATCAATAATCCAATCAGCATACCATGCAGATGCTGCAGCGGTACCTGGTTCAACAGCCCCTACATAAGTAGTGGTATCGAATACAAAGTTAGATCCGTTATCCGTTGCTACTGGAGTAGTAGAGGCAACCGTTCCATTGCTTGTTAAGGCAAAGGCAGTATCAAAAGTAATATCCGCTTCAACTAGGTTAACATTAGTATCAGGATTTTCTTTTTTGAAAGTCGAACCACAATCAGAAGCAACAATATTTGTTAAGTTTACAACTGAAGGGATTTTTGCGGTTGTATCATCAGCATCATCATCCGAGTAGTCAATACGAACACATTGATCAGTAAAGCCAGCTACTACTGTATTGTAAATATTAGCAGTAACAGAACCACGTAGACGCATGCCAGGCTCTTCACTATCTAGTACGTTATTGATCTTACTACCTAAGATAGAAACGTTTGCAATAGTCGCCGCAGTTTGTGGAACATAGTCTTCGTCAGAAGAGTTCGCTTCAATTGCACGAGGGTCATTAGAACCGTATGGGCCAGTACGTGCATCATCTTGATCTTTCATGATAATGACGTGTTGAATGTTACCCTGATAACCTTCATCAAAATCGATATCATCATCGTCATTGTTTGTCAGTACTGCGTGAGTAACGTTTACAGTGCCACCGAACCATTCAATGCCATCATCAAGGTTGCCATGTACTTGAACATAGTCAACAGTAGTGCCGTGACCAACACCTTGAAGGGTCAAACCGTTAAGTTCATTATTAGGACCTGCAACCTTACCTGCTTCAGCGATACGTACATATTTAATAATGCCGCTGTTATCCGCTTTATCAGCACCACCATAGTTACCTACAAAGTCACCACCTTCACCGGCAACATTACACACTACAGTACCGCATACACCCGTATCACCTGCTCCATACTGTGGGGCGAAACCTTGTATAACTACGCCACCCCATTCGCCAGTACCGTCATAACCCGCATCAGATGACGCAAATGTAATTGGGTTGGCTGCCGTACCTTCAGCATCTAACTTAGAGCCACGTGTTACTAATAAAACACCATCGTCATTTGCATTAACTTCAACACCAGGTTCAATTGTAAGAGTTACGCCGGCTGCTTTAACTGCTGTAATACCTGCAGCATCAGCAATTTCGCCATTACCTTCACCAATTTGGAAGACATCATCTAATGTATATTCAACACCATTTTTTAAAGTGAAATCTTCTTTAAGTACACCTTTAAGTACACATTCAGTTGCTGAGTCAGCACAAGGTGTAAACGTATTATCAACAGTATCATTTGAACTACTGCTGCTACCGCAACCCACAAGAGTTGCACTTAAGATTGCGCTTGCCAATAAAGTTTGGTTTTTCATTATCAGTCCTCTGACTTTAGTTTCAATTAAGATTTATTATGTTTCGGTGATAGTTAAATTAACTTTGTTTTATGACAGTTATGTTAACGATATGTGTAATTTTAAATTTCTTCAGACATAAAAAAGCCAGCTTATTAGCTGGCTTTTTTCGTCAATAAACTTTAAAACAAATAATCAATACCTATTGATGCATCGATACCTGTTTTATAACTCTCAATGACTTTATCATTTTGCGTATATTCTACGGGTTCGTTCGTTAGGTTATTAGCCTTACCTTTTATAGTCAGATCTTCAGTAAGATCCCATTTATATACAAGATCTAATGTAGTTCGACCTTTTTCGTATTCATTTTCAAGAGAACCGCGTACAACTTTCTCGATACGATCACCAAAATGATTAACTAAAAACGTAAATGTCTGTCCTGTTGCTAAGTGATCCATACCAAACTGAATATTAGCTAACACTTCCGACTGCCCTTGGAGCTCTCGCGTCGTATTACCTTCTAAGCGTGCAGACTCTGAGTCCAGTGTTACCTCTGAATCGATCCAAGCAAAGTTACCTGAAATAAATCCACTGAAATTATCGGTATCTAGAACATCTACCTTGAAATCTAGTTCTACACCTAGCAACTCAGCTGAATCTGAGTTTTCGTAGGTATCACCACTAGACGCACTACCGGATGCATCTGGAACCGTTTTTTCAATCGGCTTATCAATTGCTTTATTAAATAATGCTAGCGATATGCTTTCTGAATCAGATAAATAATACTCAGCGCGAAAATCCAAGTTGGTAATTTTTGAAAGCTCCAAATCTGGATTACCCACAATGGCATCGTCTGTTTCGGGATCATAAAATAGTGAATCAGCTAATTCCGTCAAACCAGGACGCGAAACGGTATTAGACGCACCTAAGCGAAATTGCCATTGCTCCACAGGCTTCCAAGTAGCCGATACAACCGGCAAAACCTCATTCGTATCGAGAGTGGTATTTGAATCAGGTTCTCTTTCATAAGTCACCTCTTGAGAAGCGTCCTCTAAGCGAGCTCCAGCTAAAAACACCCAGGATTCATTTGGTTCGTACTGATAGGATTGATAAATAGCCATCATGGATTCACTTGCATCATAAAGGTCAGTCTTCGCAGTATTACCCTTAATACCGTAAGCATTACTATTTTCAATAATGCTTTCTATATCGAGCGTTAAATCTGTGGTTATATCTGTGCCGGATATCCCGTAGCGTGCTAGCTCAACCTCTCGATCTTTCTGGCTAATAAGCATACCTGTTTTGATTTTCAATAAACTTCCACTATCAAATGCTCGTTCAAATGTATGATCCGCACCCGCATCAAAACTTATTTCAGATAGATCCGAAAAGCGTCGTTCCAACCCAGTAGATGCAAGTTGATCGTTACGATATTCATATTTACGACGATCTGGCTCATAGCGACTGGTATGAGAAATCCCTGCACGCCAGTCAAGCGTATGTTCGGCATCTAAAAATAGAAGCCCACTGAATTGCTGTGAAAAGAATTGACGTTCAACCCACTGTAATGTTGTGGTGTCAGTATCAACACCTTCTTTATCCGTTCCGATAACTTTACGAGTGGTATCGTCGGTTTTACGAAGTAAAATGGTTTTACTCAAATATTCATTACCTGTATTGGTTTCAATGCCAGTAACAAAATATCCAGTTAAATCCACCTTGTATTGACTGCGTTCATAGTCAAAGTCACCCGAAGTATCTTGAATATACGCATCGTCGCGGCTAGACCATTCACTCTTGTACTCGACAGCACCATAATAAGCGAGATCACCATATCCTTTTTCCAAGCGATCACCAAAGGAATAGGCAACTGAAATATCCGGCGTAGCCGTTGTTTGTTTTGTACTATAAGTCGAATGATCAAATTCATTTAATAACGCTTTATTTCCACTACTAAAGCCGCCATCTGTTTCACTATCCACTCGACTCGGGACTTCACGGGTACCATCATCAATGCCGATAAAGTCACTGCCTCCACCGTCATAAGAAATAACATCTTGACCTGTTACTTGGGAATTAAAGCCAATTGAAGCGGATAGTTTGCTGCTGTTGTCATCGGGAAGATCCTTGGTGCGCATGCGAATTGCACCACCCGTTGTATCCCCTGGTAAATCAGGCGTGTAGCTTTTTTGAATTTCAATTCCGCCTAGTACACTCGCAGGAAACAGATCAAGAGGAACATCGCGACGCATTGGGTCTGTACTTGGCATGCCTAAACCGTTTAGCGTAGAAGAAATATAACGCCCTTGTAAGCCACGCACGACAGCATATTGTCCGCCAATCAATGAAACACCCGCCACACGCTTAAGCGCTGATGCCGCATTAGAGTCACCAAAGCGTGACATTTGCTCTGCACCGATGGCGTTAAGCACAGCACTGGAGTCTCGCTGCTGTGAAGTAGCCGTTGATGGAATATACGAACCCAATGCCACCACTTCTTCAATGGAGCTATTGCCGCTTAAGCTCATGTTAATGTTCATGGCTGTGGCGCTGTTGCCAAAAACACGAATGCCCTTAACATCACGATTACCATAAGACGGGTGAGCAATACGTAAATCGTATTCACCGCGTGGCAGTTCCAGTTCGTAATAGCCTTCGCCATCGGTTTGGGTAGCAACGTCAGAACCTTCAATAGAAATACGAGCCCCTTCTACACCGCCACCGGTTTCATCGGATTCGATATAACCCGATACCTGGCCTAATACGGCGCCTTCTTGTTGGCCAGGGGTATACACACTGATATCAGGAACGGCTTCACCACCGATCATTTCTACTTTAATTTCAGCGTTTTGTTCGCTCGCGGCATCAAATTCAAACTCACCGGCCCATTGGCCAAATTCACTGAACTCAACCTGGTGGGTGCCGCCTTTTAAATCAAAACTCACCACGCCATTTTTACCAATGAGCTGACGCTCGCCATCCACGGTAATGGATAAAGTATCAACGGGTTTACCTTGTTCTGTTACATAAAATACGGCTTCACCTGCTAAGGCACCCGAAGCGCTGATGGCGGCAATCATGCCTGCCAGCAAATTACGTTTCATATCGTCTCCAACTATTCATAGGGTATTGATTCATTGGCGCTGACGATAATTCTGCTATGTGACAACCTTGTTACATGACATTTGAGTTGCAGTTAGGCTGCATTTTTATGGCTGAAATATGACACAAGGGAAAGTCTGCACCCCAGTGGTGGTAAGGGCTGCCAAGTTTGGAGCTGAGGGATGCTTGATATATGAATTTTTTATGACAATTTGTCTTGTTAAGTCTAGTGCGTATATACGATGGAAATTTAAGTTTATTTACGCCCATTTTTGCGTTGGGCTCGCCTTAAAACCCCGATGCCTTTAAAATGCCCCCCACATTCATGGCTCATCCGGTTACCGTGTCCGATTCTGTCAATATCATCGAAACCAAAGACATCACCCCCAGTAATATCACCCAAGAGAACAAGTGTGACTTTTGCTCGGCGCTTTGCTGCTCGTACATTACGCAAGAGATTGATGTGCCTCGTACGATGCATGCTTTCGATGTGCTGCTTTGGCAGGTGGCCCATAAGGGCATTCATGTATTTAAAGATGGCAATGGCTGGTATTTATTAAGCATGACCAAGTGTGAGTTTGTGATGCCCGATAACCGCTGTGGTATTTATGAAACACGCCCGATGATTTGCCGCGAGCACAGTAACAATGCCTGCGAGTTTGATGTACCTATTGATGAAGGCTGCGACCTTTACTTCCAAACATTTGAAGAGCTCGACAATTACTGCCGCAAGCGCTTCAAAACCTGGGATAAACGCTTAGAGAAATTTGAAGCCGAGCAAGCGAAAGAAAGGGCTAAAAACGCTCAATAGCCCATCGGCTATGAGCCGCCCGCTTGAATAGTTTGCACCATTAACATTAGGATTCGAACTCATCCCAGTATGGCGGACTGCCAAAATAGCCATCCATGAAGTCTAAGAATCGCCTCACTTTATTCGATAGCCATTGGCGGTTTGCATAAACCGCATACAAGCCCATCAACTGCGGCTCATCGTCTTTCAAAATCACCTGTAATTGCCCATTGGCGATGGCCTCTCCCACAATAAAGGTGGGCTGCAGCACAATACCCGCGCCGCCGATGGCCGCTTTCACTAGTACATCGCCATTATTTGAAACCATAGGACGCTTAGCGAGCCCTATGGATGGCGAGCCTTCAAAGAATGCATCTGCGGCATAGCTGTAGTGCAAATAATGGTGATTAGTCAACGCGTCCAGTGTTTTAGGTGTGCCATGTTTGGCCAAGTACGATGGCGCCGCACATCGCACCAAACGAACATCCGCTAAGCGTTTTGCCACCAAGGATGAGTTGGCTAGCTGACCAATGCGCAAGGCGATATCAAATCCATTCTCGACCAAATCTATTTTTTGATCACTTAGTTGCAAGTCCACCTGCACTTCTGGATAGCGTTGCTGAAACGCCCCTAACGCTGGTGCAAGGTGATGGATAGAAAATGACACCGGAGCAGAGATGCGCAGCACACCGGTAACGGTATCTTGCAAGGTGCCCAGCTGATTCTCCAGATCGCTCATATCCGACAAAATTTGCTGAGCCTGAAGGACACAGGTTGCGCCGGCCTCCGTGACGCTGACTTTTCGGGTCGTACGATGTAACAGCCGTGCTCCTAAATGCGTTTCAAGCTGCGACACATACTTACTCACCAGCTGGGTTGATATACCTAAGCGGTCTGCCGCTTTAGTAAAGGAGCCTTCACTAGTGACAGCCACAAAGGTACGCAATGCTTCAATTCTATCCATGACGAGCCCTAAAAAGATTATCAACAAAATATAGATAATATTACAACAACATGAGTATTTATCACCATTACCTGAATAGATAATATGATCTCAACGTAATGGCAAGCCCAAACGACTCACAAACACAGGACAAGATCATGAAAACACAAAACATCAAACAACTGCTATCAACCCAAGCAGGCTTAGCTGCACTGATCCTTCGCGTACCAGTTGGCATTATCTTAATCGCACATGGTGCTCAGAAACTGTTTGGCTGGTTTGGCGGTTATGGCTTAGAAGGCACAGGTCAATGGATGGCCAGCATCGGCTTAGAGCCTGGTTATTTAATGGCGCTTATGGCGGGCAGTGCCGAATTCTTTGGCGGTATCGCTTTAGTGTTAGGTCTGCTGACTCGCCCTGCCGCCTTGGTCGTCGCATTCACCATGGTAGTAGCCATTGTCACCACGCATTTGAGTAATGGCTTGTTCATGAGCAACAATGGTTATGAATACGCGCTGACACTACTGGCAGCCAGTCTTGCCTTAATGATACAAGGTGGCGGCTCGTTATCTGCTGATAAACAGCTCAGCTCTCGCCTTTAATTCACAGATTCAGCCCACATTAGTGGGCTTTTTTATAGGAGGTTCAGCATGTTAGTAAACGGTGTGTGGAAAGAAAACTGGCAGCCGGTTCAAGCAAAAGACAATGACGGGCGATTTATTCGTCAAACCTCGTCTTTTCGCCATTGGATTACCCCAGACGGTTCAGCTGGCCCAACAGGAAACAGCGGATTCAAAGCCGAGGCTGGGCGTTATCATTTATATGTGGCTTATATTTGCCCTTGGGCATCGCGAGCGTTAATGGTTCGTGAACTTAAACAACTACAAGATTTCATTAGTATCAGCGTGGTTGAGCCGATCTTAACGGATCAAGGCTGGCGCTTCGGAGATTTCCCCGGAGCCAATCAGGATACGTTAAATGGTGCTACGTATATGCATGAGCTATACAGCCAAGCGGACCCTCTTGTGAATGGCCGGGCAACGGTGCCGGTTCTTTGGGACAAGCATAAAAAGACCATCGTCAATAACGAATCAGCGGATATTGTGCGCATGTTGAATTCCGCATTTTCACACTTGGCACCTAGTAGCTTGGATTTATACCCTGCCCATTTGGCTGACGATATTGATGCGCTGAATAAAAACATCTACGAGCAACTGAATAACGGCGTTTACCAAGCGGGGTTTGCCAGTTCTCAAGCGGCCTATAACGAAGCTTATGACAAGGTCTTTCAGATGCTGGACGCTCTCGAAGAGACACTCAGTGATGGGCGAGCGTATTTATTAGGCGAGCAGCTCACCGAAACGGATATCCGCACATTTGTCACCTTGGTGCGTTTTGATGGGGCTTATCACGGTATTTTCAAATGCAACCGCAATACCTTAAGCTCGATGGAAAACCTGCAACGTTATATGACGCGCATTTACCAACTTGATGGCATCGCTGAGACGGTCAACATGCAGCATATCAAAGCGGGCTATTACTCGATTAAAGCCTTAAATCCCAGCGGCATTGTTCCTCAAGGGCCAGCTCTGTCTTGGTTAAATAAATAAGTGGATAAATAAGCCTCTAACCGGATAAGCAGGCAAACTATGCGAGCGGCTTGGGAAACGCTGACAACCTGTGGTTATCATCTATGCTTAAGTGACGAGATCACTTATAGAGATGCACATGTTAGAAAGACCCAAGGCGTCCGCTTTATGTATATTCGTCGCGATGACCATTAGCCTTACTGGTCTTACCCAGCCAATACAAATACAGTTTGTTGACCAAGACAATCAGCCGGTTGAGTTTGCCGTGGTGGCGGACACCAGCGTAAAAGTTACCCCTGAGACAGTCAGTAAAGGCGCGTCAAAAGGCGCTGGCGTAATGGATCAAATCGACATGCAGTTTTCCCCCATGGTCATTGCCATCACGCAGGGTGAACAAGTGCGTTTTCTCAATAGTGATAATATTCGCCATCACGTCTATTCGTTCTCTAAAGCTAAACGCTTTGAAACAAAACTCTATGCCAACCAACCAGAAGCCCCCGTACTGTTTGATGAATCGGGCATTGTGGTGCTGGGCTGTAATATTCATGACAGTATGATTGGTTATATTTTTGTCTCGCCTTGGCAACACTATGGCATCAGTGACGATAACGGTATGGTCACACTGACAAGTGGAACTCAACCTAAAACCCTAGCGTATTGGCATCCATGGAGTTTGACCCAACCAAATAATGACCACTGAGATTAAACAATGGCCCTCCGACGGGCCTGTTGTTATTTCTTTGATACTCAACAAACCCAAACCCACACCGGCTATCAAAACATTCAAGCGAAGGTATGGTAGCTAATGAGCCTTCGTCATCGCATTGTTTTATTTTTCCTAAGCTTATTAATTGTGAGCACCATCGCAACCATTGGCTCAGTACTATTGGCCACTAACAACAGTGTCAAAACCCAAGCCCAGTCTAAGTTAGTGGTAGGTAAAAATGTATTTGAGCAACTGTTATTTGAAAGGGGCAATCAATTACTCAATGCCGCCACCGTGTTAGTGGCTGATTTTGGTTTTAAAGACGCCATCACCTCAAATGATGGAGCCACGATTAAGTCAGCGTTAGTCAATAACCAAGAGCGCATTAACGCGGATCTCATGTTATTGATTACCCTAGAAGGCAATATCATCAGTAGCGACCAACAAAATTTCCTCGATAAAGCCTTACTTAAAGAACTGCTTATTTTGGCGCAAACACAAAATGGTACATCAGGCATTGTGATGATAAACGAGGACATTTATCAATTTGTTATGCTGCCAGTAAAAGCCCCTGTTACACTTGCTTGGACGCTTATCGCAACACGCATTGATAAAGATTTTGCACAGCAACTCAAAGCCCTGACCAATTTAGATGTGGTTTTTAAGGCTCATGACAAAAAATATAAAACCGTTATTGTATCTACCATTGAGAGCTTATCGACTAAAGATAATTTAGATAACACTGAGGCGCGCTTACTTGATACCGTTCTTAATGATCACAATGATTTTTTAACCTTGCCTGTACAATTGGCTGATTCGGATTTTTTCAACATTAATGCGTATTTAAATACATCACTGGCTGAGTCTTATCTTTTATTTTACCCGCTAAAAGTTCAAATTATTGCCATCGCCAGTATTACC
>MDTG01339651.1_pt1 | contig 15418 bp, 1 predicted proteins | sample 811421 | NCBI WGS metagenome assembly MDTG01 (sample SAMN05326645, study PRJNA326480) | marine metagenome | isolation source: seawater | place: Pacific Ocean: South East | collected 2011
GGGGGAGCGGGGGGGGGTCCGATGGGGGGCGGCGCGGCCGGGGGGGGCGAGGCGGAGCGGGCGGCGCTGCGGCAGGGGGTGGAGGAGCTGAAGCTGTCGCAGGAGGAGGTGAAGAAGTTCAACGAGGCGTTCCAGGACCCCAAGTTCCTGGAGCTCTTCGCGGACTACGCCCGCGAGATATCGGACCCCAAGCACAAGGCCGAGAACGACGCGTACCTGCGGCAGATCGAAAGCGAGAACCGGGCGGGGCAGGTGTACGGGGACGGCCTGGAGCTCGTAGTGCCGGAGGTGGGCTTCGTCGTGGCCACGGCGGTGGGCCCCGACGGGCCCGAGCCCGGGGCCGAAGCCCCGGAAGCGGCGGCCGCCCCCCCCCGCCTAGGAGGGGGGCAGCAGGCGGCCCCCCTGCCGCCGCCCGCGCGGGGCACGCCAGTCTACATCAACGTGTGCACATCGGACAAGGTCGCGGCCGCGACGTCGAGCCAGGCGCGGGGGCCGGGGGGCGCATCGGGGCAGGGGTGGTCCATCCCGTTCACCCTCGGGGGGCAGCAGAGCGTGCTCGTCCCCGAGAAGTGCCGGACGATAGACTTCGTGTGCCACCCGGACACGAGGAAGCTCACCCAGCGGTCCAAGGCGCTGCTCAACCTCGTCGCCGAGACGGCTTTGGAGGAGGCCGGGAAGGTCCTGGGCGCCCCCCTGCTTCGAGGGTACCGCATCCCCCCCGAAGCCTACCGGGGGGAGGAGGGCCAGGACAAGCCGAGGGTCCAGTCCATCCGGACCGACCCGAGAAAGAAGGAGCGGGGAGGAAAGTCGAGCCCAGGAGGCGAGGAAGGGGCCGAACCGGCGGCCACCTCTGAGAAGCGCAGCGCGTTCTCTTTCAAGAAGGCGACGGAGCATCCCCGGAAGAAGGCACCGCCACCGGCGGAGGGGGAGCCTGGGTACCTCTACGACAGCGGGGAGGTGGTTCCAGACTTCAAACTCGTGCACCGCGGAGACATGGACATGGCCGAGTACTGGCAGGGGCAGGAACCCGTGTCCGCGGGGAGGCCCGTCCCAAAAGAACTGGAGCTGCGAGTTAAACTCGAGAGACTCAAGTCGGCCAAGCCAGTTGACCTCGAAGTCACAAGCTCCCACGTGAAGCTGCTCTGCAAGGGGAAGTACCGGCTCGAAGTCCAGCTGCCCCACCGTGTTGCTGAGGAGAAGGGTTCCGCGAGGTTCGATAAGGCCAGCAGCACCCTCGTCGTCACCGTGCCAGTTGTACCGCCCAAACGCCGAGCAGCTGTGCCTTTTCGGGAGCCGGAGCCGGAGCCGGAGCCGGAGCCGGAGCCAGAGCCGGAGCCGGAGCCGGAGCCGGAGCCGGAGCCGGAGCCGGAGCCGGAGTTGAAGCCGTCGGAGAGCCCTGGAGCCCCTTGCGAGGGGAGCGGGAATCTCCTTCCACCAAGACCTAACCAAGGAAAGAGCGGCATGGCGCATTCCGAAGCACAGAGAGCCTGGGACGCCCTGCACCAAAGCAGGGATGAAAGGGAAGTCCCGCCCGAACCGGCCGAGCAGGAGGAGCCCAGCAGGGGCCAGGGCCAGAGTAAGGAGGCCGCCACCTCGAGCGGGGGCGCTGTGGCCGCGTCCGAGGGCCCGGGGGGCTTCTCTGACTCCGAGAACCTAGAGGGCGACTATGTAGCCTCGGCAGCTTTTGCAGGGCGCCGCAGGGGGTACGTCTTCACGCGCGGGGGGAGGGGTCAGGGGTACTATCGCGACGGGGATCAAGAGGTGCCGGGCGAGCAGCGGAGCGCCAGGAAGACGACAGCCCGGGAGGCCGAAGCCCCGTGCGAGGAAGCACAGGGGAGGGGGAAGGGGCCGACCCTTGTGGGCAGCATGATAAAGCCCAGACTCGGCACCGAGTTCTTGGATGACCTGGACTGATATTTTGTGTGGCGTGGAATGAATTTACTGAACTCTTTTTTATCCATGTGCGGCGTTCAGGCGTCCAGCGCTTATTGAATTAGGCGAGCTCGTCCTGTAGCAGCATGGCCACAGAGGCCAGGGTCCACTTGGTGTTGGGGTCCTTCGTCTTCAGCGTGAAGACGGACACCTGGGCCGAGTACACGTTCGCCCTCTGCATGTTCATGTACACGGGGCAGTTGTAGAAGCCCTTCACGTTGTACTTGTCCACAGTGACGGGCTTCAGCCAGATCACAGGCATGGCCTGGTGCAGCTCCCCCGGCGAGCTGTCCTTCAGGCAGCCAGCCGCGCGGTCCCACCGGGCCCCTTCGATGCACAGGCCGTGGACGTATGCCCCCTCAGCGGGGTGCTCAGTCACCTGCGCGGGGTCCATCTTGGCCGTCACTTCCGTCACGAACTTCATGGCGTCCAGGGGCAGCTTGTTGGCACGTGCGTACGTCTGCATCACGGCCGTGACGAAGGCCTTCGGGTTGAAGAGGCCCGGCAGCCACATAGATACGGGGGTCACGATCTCCTTACCCTGAGTCCAGGCCTTGAGCTGGTCGTAGCGCTTGAGGACATCGGCGAACCACTTTGTCAGAGTGAGGACCTCCTGGACGCGAGTGGACATGGTGGACATCCACAGGGCAGGGACACTGTTGGTCTCGAAGCCCCGGGCCAAAGCTTCCATCTCAGCGCTCATGTTGAGCGCCCCCTCGAGGCCGAGCTTGAGCTCGGCCAACGACCGCGACATCTCGCCCAGCAGGGTGTTCATCCGCACAGCCTCCTGGAGGGCGCAAATGATGTACGGGGTCTTCTCGGCCACCTTGGCCTCAATGTCGAGGATGACGAACTGCTCGGGCAGCTTCTCGGAGAACATGTCGACGCTGCTGCGCACGAGGCCCTCCTTGGAGCTGCCGCCGCCACCGCCGCCGCCGCCGCCGCCCGATACCTCCACAATCGTCTTGAAGAGCTGTTCCCCCTCCGTGGTCAGGAGGCTGATCTCGGCGTTGGGGTGCAGGCCGTACATCACGGGAGACTCGGCCGGGAGGCCGCTCTCGATGTACTCCTTCATGGCGTTGTAGTCGGTCGGCATAGGAGCCTTGAAGTTAGGGGCGAGCTCAAGGGTCGGTGGGGAGCTGCCATTCGGCAGGAGCTCGGGCTTGATCAGGACGTCAAGGTAGGTGATGCAGCAGCGGCGGTCCATAGCATCTGTGATCCAGCCGCCATAGAAGACCTCGCCGAACATGTAGCGCAGGTCCTCCCACGGCACCTTGTCGTTCGCCGAGATGTAGTTGTACAGGACGTCGGCGCAAGTGGTCAGGTCTCCCATGTTGAAGGAGTAGCCGCGGCAGAATCCGAGACCGGAGCCTGCACCGGTACCAATGCCCACGCCAAACTTCTTGCGCCCAAGGAGCAGGGAGTGGTAGAAGCACAAGCCGAAGAGAATGGACTTGAAGGCGGTCTGCTTCTCGCCTTCCTCCACCCTGTCGATGGTCTCCTGGGAGAAGGCGGCGAAGGCGCGCCGCATGCTGGACTTCATGTCGGTGGGAGGTTCGTTCGATATCTTGATGCATGTCTGCAGCACCGACTCTGGGATGATCTTGGCCATAGGGTTGGTCATGATCGGCTCTGCAGAGAAGAAGCACCGGAAGTTGTCGTTCGCGGTTTCTGCTGCAATCTCGAGCTTGCGCTCGAGGACGTTAATGACCCATTCCTGCATAAGGTGGACATTGTCGAGGAACACCCACGAACCGTCCTCCATGGCCTTGTCCAGCGCATTCTCCGCAATCTTCTCCTGACCCTGGCCCATGGAGATAATGGTCAGGCCACCGTTCTCCCGAGTCTTGTCGTGGTTCTTCCCTTCTTCCTCGATTTCTGAGGAGGGCGAGTAGCCCGGGAACAGAACGAAGAAAACCGGGGTGGAGGGTCCGCTCTGTGACACAATCGTTGCAGGGTTGAAGGCATCCTGGGAGGTGTACTCAGGGCCGAGGTTGTTCTCCACGAAGATACTCAGAGCATTCGTAAGGCGGTCCGGTCGGAGGGCGCGGATCATCAGTAGCTGCTGGAAGTCCGTCATCTTGCCCCACTCTCCGGGCAGACTGCTGCACTCGCAGCGCTGAATGCCGCAGTAATCCTTCCACTCCTCACTGTTCTTCTCCATGTCCTTCGCAAAGTGGAAGAACTTGGGGAGCTTGGAGAGCGGTTCCAGGGCCGACCACTGGGTGTCAGTCATCCAGATCGACAGCTCGTCCGTGATTGGCGGTGGGCTGGGCGACCGGATGCCCATGCAGAGGGCGCTGTACTCGTCCTCGTCGATGTCACCCTGCCGGAGCATGATGGTCATGGCCAGCAGAGAGGACACGATGAGCTTATCCTTGTCGAAGAGGCCGATGCGGGTGTAGTCGAAGATCGTGAAGGTGCAGGTGGTGATCAGGGCATTCAGCCGGATCTCAAGCTGCTCCGGGGTCATTTCCGGCTCGGCCTTTTTCTTGGCGCTGATCGCCTTCTTGCTGCTAGCCTTTGCCGACGGGATCATGGACCTCAGAAGGTCGACGTTCCAGTCGAATTTCCCTGTAGCCTTCCGAACAATTGCCTTGAAGGAGAATTTCTTTTTCTTCCCACCCGGGGCATTGTCCATGCCCCTGGCGAACACCGTGACAAAGGCGTTCAGGGAGAATTGGTAGAAGGCGTGGATCTTGTTGAGGGAGTTGAGCATGAAGAAGAGCATGGCGCCACGTGTGGCCACCGTACGATACTTCTCCCGCGACTCGTTGATGGTCTTCTCCGTCTCCTGGGACTCGATTACCTTCGCATTGATGTCGTCAGCCACGGCCTTGGACTCCTCCAGGGATTCAATGAGCTCGATGTTCTCCGTAATGTCACCCTGGGCCTCGGCAAGCTGCTGCAGGAGCTTGTCCTCGAGCTCCTTCAGCTTGATGGTGTACTCGTTGTTCCGGATGATCAGCTGAGTCTTGGTCTCTTCGAGGTCCGGACGCTCCTTGTTGACTACGAGCGCCAGAAGTTGGTCCTCGAGCCCCTTCTCTGTGACGGTGAAGTTGATCAAGGTCGTCTCGGCCTGGATTTCGGGCGGGTAGTGGGGGTTGGACAGCTTCGTGTGGAGGTACAGGCGGAAGTTCTTGTGGAACTCGACCTCCTTGTCCCCAATGGTGACGTAAAAGGACCTCCCCTTCTTCACGAAGGCGCGGGTGATGACGGGGGCCAGCACGGCATCGATGGACTCGCCCATATTCTCGATGAGCACGCTGTCGCCCGCCTCCATGGAGCGTTCGATGATGCTCAGGGTCTTGGACTGCCCAAGACGAACGACTTGGAGGTTGTTCTTGCTCTCCTTCTCCTTAATCCACGCAATTCCCTGGAGCTGCGGGTCACACATCAGGCCCCACCGCTCAGAGTTGGTGAGGATAGTGGCGTTCTGGATACTCGTGGGGTCAGAAGGCAGGCCCTCGCTCACCCACTGCGCAATCGTGGCGTCGTCCACCATGACCTTGACCGGGTCTGACAGCCCAGGCGTCATAGGGGTCTTCTTTTCGACCATGAAGGCGATCCACTGCTGAACGAGGTCCTTGCGGTAATTCGAGGTGAAGGATCCGGTGTAGGAACAGAACGCTGCGGAGAGGAGCATGTCACCGGGGAGTACGTCGTACTCACCCCGGAGCTTCGTCACAGTCTCCTTCCACAGCCCAACAGAAGCCGAGAGGGCATTGACGAGGCGGTTTGCGAGCCCGAGCTTCCGCTGGGTGCGCTCAGATTCGGCAATTGCCTCCTCCTTTTCCTGGATGGCTTCGGTGAACTGGCGCTCCAGGTCCGCCACCATCTCGTTGAGGTTACGCACTTGCTCGTTGACCTCCGCAAGCCGGGTGTTGGCAGACTCAAGTTTCTCGTTCGCCTCCCGAAGCTCCTGCCGCTTGGGCTCGACCATGGACACAACGTCGAAGTACTTCACGATGTTGATGGCAAAGTCCGTCAGGCCCGCAGCGGCGCCGGACTTCTTCAGCATGGTCTCCCGGTTGAAGTGCTCGAGGTTGAGGTACGGGCGGCACGCGTCCACGTGCTTCTTCTGCACCTCCCCCGCGTCAATCTTGGGCTTGAAGTCCTTGAGTGCCTGGAGGAATTGGCTCACGTCTTTCATCATCTTCTGAGCGGCCTTCCAAGACTTGTCCTTCGGGTTGCCCTGAAGAAGGATCAAGATCACTGCTGTGACGTCGTCGACACCAGCAGGAGGCTTGCCCAGCGACTTCAGCTCGCCGAGGTCCTTCTTGTTGAGGGTGTCCAGGGCAGCCATAGCCTCCTGGACCAAAGGCTCGGCCTGGCCAAGCTCCTCCTCGCAGCTCGCCTGCTTTGCCGCGACCTCAGTGGCAATGACACCGCACTTCTCCGCCTCGATCTGGGCTGCAGCATTCTCCTCGTTGGCCTTCTCCTTCTCGATGCCGACCTTCTCGGCGAAGGCGTCAGAGCTCGCCACCTTCTCTTCGACCTGGGCCGCCTTCCTGTTCGCCTCCTCGACTAGCTTAGCCACCATCTCCTGCGTCGCTTCAATTTTCGTCACCCCCTCTTCAAGCCGGCCGATCTTGGACATGGAGGCCTCGCGCTTCTTCTTCAGCAAATTGGTGTAGAGCTTGATGAGCTCGAGGAAAGTCTTCGGGGTGGTGTAGTTGTAACGCTTTTCCAGCTCCTTGTACTTCTCGCTGGCGGCGTTCACACACTTGAAGGAGAACGGCATGAATTCAGCGATACCCTTGCGCGTCGCCGCATCCCCGAGGTCCACGTCGGAAAGGAACTTGGTGGCAACGTCGAGGAGAGAGTTCTCCGGCCAGGGCTGGAACCAGTCAATGACCGTGCATGTGACCGTGGCGAGGAAGCGCTGGGACCGAATCCGGAAGTCCTCGCCCACCGGACTGGTGGTGAAGACAACGTGGAGGTTGGCCTTCACCTTGTTGATGAAGAATGCCCAACAGTTGTCGGCCGTGTCAATCTGGCCGGCCGCCTTGACCTCACCTCGCATAGCATTGCAGATCTCGTCCTTGTCTTCTTGGGCGAAGAGGTCCTGGACCTCGCCGGACGCCAGAAGGTCGTTGATGAGTACGAGGAAGCGCTCGTCAACGATCTGGGCTTCAGTGAGGAGGAAGGTCACTCCCTCGCCCTTCAGACCAGATATCCTGTACATCTTCTGGAGGTCCTCCTTGAAGTTGGCGAGGTTGTAACCTCCCGAGATGACGATGGACATGGTCTGGTAACCGCAGATATGGCTCGCAAGCTTGGTCAGAGACTGCTTCCCGCTGCCACCCACACCGACCAAGAGTGCGTGACCAGACGAGTTGCCGATGATGCGCGAGATCCGGCAAACATGCTTCATAGCATCACGGAAGAGCACAAGGTCCATCACGGCGTTGGAGTCGTTGTAGTCAGCGAGAGCATTGTTCAGGAGAGTCTGCAGAGAGTCCCAGTCATCGATAGAGTCGTACTCCTTCTCGTCTAGGCCATGCGCAAAGTCAGAGAAGATGAGCGGCTTGGGGTTGTTCGATTTGTAGTAGTCCTTGATGTCGGGGATGGAGAAGAACTTCTTCGCGACTCCCTCTGCACCCTTGTTGTAGGTGTCGAGATGGGCCTCGCTGACAAGACGGTCAGCGTACACACGCTCCGACTCATGCAGCCAGAGCTTCGCCATCGAATCCACGTTGTCGAAACGGTCCACCGTCGAGCGGAGAAGGCCCTGGAAGACATTGGCCAGGTGCCGGATGGTGAACTCATAGTGGAAGTTCACGGCAGTCTTCCGGAAGGACTGGACCACCTTGGCGTGGTTCGCAAGGGCGGCCTGGACGATCTTGGTGCCGAGCTCCTGCACCTCGGCGCTGAAGGAGCTCAAATGCCCATGCATGAAGGTGCCGAAGATCTGCATCAAGCTGTCCTGCCCTGGGAACTGGACAGCGAGTGTCATGAAGAGGCGCTGCAGACGGGGGTTGATCACGAACGCACCAGCCGTGGGGTTCATGCAGGCCACGTACTGGGTGTTGTTGATGTTCTTCTGAGTCAGCTTAGCGCGGTCAAACCAGTGGTTCCAGCCGATATGCTGCCGCATGTGCGAGATGGGCATGGCCGTCTCGTAGAGGTCCAGCTTGGGCATGTTGAGGTCGTCCACGAAGTAGACGAGCTTCTTCGTCCCCGGCGGGCCGAAGTTGATCCCGGCCTTCTTCTCGAGCTTCGACTCGAGGGTCTTCTGGAACTCAGACACCTCTGTGAAGTAGTTGAAGGTGATGTTCTGGGAAAGGATGTTCTCAGGCAGCTTGGAAAGCTGACCCTTGACGAGCTGCGTCTTGCCGCACCCCGCAGAACCCACGAACATGACGGGCTTGCCCTGCGAGACCATCTGGTCCATGAAGAAGGTCAGGGACGCCGTCTCGCCCGTGGGGACGAACATCTCACTCATCGCCATCGAGGCCGAGTCGAAGGATACCTCAGGGACCATTTCACTCCAAGTAGAGAACTTCCCAGAGGCCGGGTTCACGTAGTAGTCGTAAACCGTGCCCTTCGAGGGGAAGCGGATCGTCGAGAACGTCTGCTTGAACATCTTGTCGAAGTTCTTCCTATAATCGATGCCGTCCTTGTTGCACAGGCCAGAGCCGAAGGCCCACACCATCGCGAACACGAAGTAAGTCTCCATGAGAGGCTTCTCTGCCTTCGCGCTGATGTTCTTCGGAGTGAGCACACTCTCGAGGATGTTCACCAGGCTCGTGACAAGGTTCATCGACGCTAGAGGGGTAATGAAGGAGAAGCTCTTCTTCATCTCGAAGAGCGCGGTGGGGACATACTTCTCGAAGAATTCCCGCAGCCAGATGACCGGCTGTTCTTTGTTGGCCCACTTTGCCTCCTGGGCGTAAGCTGGCACGACACGGTTGATCCAGCTCTGGACCATGTTGTTCCACTGTCGCACCTCAGAAATGTACAAGATCCCGGCACGGGTGGCCGTGGCCGGGGGGGCGAACTTCAGGTTACGGATTTCGAAGAGGAGCTTCATGGGCGGCAGCAGCCGAATACGCTCGTTCGACGGAAGTGTCAACAGGCGGTTGTCGTCCATGGTGGAGTTCATGGACTCGATCCAATTCGCATCCAGGTCACCGTCCAGGATGATCCACTTGGGGTCGTCCGTGCCACTGTTCGACATCTCGCGCATGGTGTAAGAGAAGAGCCCGTCCTTCCACTCCCGCGTGGCCATGTTGACATAGCCGTACAGCTCGTAAGTAGAGATTGCTTTCGGGTTGATATCCTTGATAAGCACCTTCTTCTTGTTGTTGATCTGGAGGTACGGGTTCTCAGGGTTGTCCGTCCCCTTCTCAATCGCCTTGGCAAGAACCCGGTAGCACTCCGTCCGGCCCACGCCCGTGGGGCCCATGAGGAAGACGCAGTGACGGATAGCCAGCAGCTCGGAAAGCTGCACTGTGCGCAAGATGAAGTCATTGTCGACGGTGAGGCCCATCTCAGTCGCCGTCTCCTTGATGACCTCCTCGAACGTGAAGTCACGCTCGCGCTCCGGGTCTGTGCCCGGGAAGAGGTCCTTGAGCAGACCCATGAAAATGGGCAGGTCGTTGCCGGAAATCTTGGGAATGTTGAAGTCACGAAGGGCGCGGTAGAGCACGTCCGCCTCCGGCTGACCCTCGCGGGCCCTGAGAAGGGACCCGGCGACGACGAGGACAGACTTAATGGCTCGCAGACCCCAGTCGTAGTGCTTCTCGGGGGAAAGCAGGTCCTCCAGGAGGTAGTACAGGGAGGCGAACTTCTTGGCGAGGATCTTCGCCTCGGTGAAGCCTTCAGCCATGAGCATGTTCTCCATGATAAGCTGCCGGTCGGGCACCATGACGGTGATGGGTCGGAACAGAATCTTCAGCGACTCCGGGAGCTCTGCTCGGCCGATGTAACCGGGGTTCATCGTGATAAACGCCGAGCAGCCTTCCTCAAGGGGCATCTCCACGCCATCCGCGGCAGTGAACTTGTAGTTCTCCACGGCCTTGTGCTTGGTCCCCTCCTTGTCGATGTAATCGAGGCCACGACCCGGCAGGAGCGACTTGACGCGCTGGGCGTCACAGACGGCCTTGTACTGGACCGAGCATACCGACAACACCGAAGGGACGAGGCGGTTGAACTCGTCGAAGCAGCCCCAAGAACCGGATGCAGCGAGGCCCTTGAAGATGTCACCCATCGTCCGGTAGTCCATCTCAGGGGAACAGTTGAACACGTACACTGATTTCCCGAGCTGGGCGGAAAGATCTTTCGTCGTCTCGGTCTTACCCGTCCCGGCAGGACCTTGAGGTGCAGTGCCCAAAGAGAGCCAGCACGCCTGGGTGGCCGTGATGTAGATGCGGTCCGTGAGGGGAGTGATGACCAGCCGGCCACCGTTCCCAAGGTATTCATACCCGTAGGGGAAGCTTGCATCACAAATCTTCAGGCGGCAGTCGCCGATGGTGTTGTCCCAGTAGCCGCGAAGCTGGCAAGCCCAGTCGAAGGAGCTGAGCTTGTCCGTCTTCTTCTCCACCAAGCTCAGGGTGATGTCACGGTTGTGGGCATCGATTGTGATCATGTTCATCACCTTCTGCCGGTCGGGCTTCTCGAGCGGCGTGCGCGTCATGGAGATCAGGTCCGACAGCTGCTTAACCTGGTTCTGGCTGCACTTCTTGAGGGCGTTCTTGTCCCCCTTCTGGAAGTCGAGGATCGCCGTCTCCACTTCCTGAGTCCAGGTAATCCCGTTTACGACGAGGATGATCTGGCTCGGCCAGTCCAGGAGCCACTCCGTCCGAGGCTTAGAGGAGTAAGCCTTAATGGAGTCGGAAAGGACGTCGCGGAGCTCGCCGCGCATCTTTGCGATGATGGCGTTCATGTACTCCTCAACCTTCCCAGTGAGGGGGAGAGGCTTGCGGAACTCGATGAACTCCTTCCCCACGCAGGAGATCATGCCGAGGCCGTTGGGCCGCGCGGTGGTGTTGGTGTCTTCATTGTCGAGCTTCAGCTTGTCAATAGCCTGGAAGCACTGGGACATATGCACCTGCACCTTCGCAGGGACATTCCCATTGGAGAGAATGTCCAGGAGCACAGCGGTGGAGGTGAAGTAGAAGCGCGGGAAGGCCCTCCGCTTAGACTCCATGTAGTCGGCTAGGGCCTTCTCGCACAGCTCGAGCTCCGACTGCTGCTTCTGAAGGTTCTCCATGAGGTCGCTCTTCGTGCAGCAGCGCACGGCGTTCTTGGTGGACTTCATCTCGGCCAGGATGCGCTTGACTTCGGTGTCAATGCTCTTGAAGCGCTGTGCCGCCTCCGGAAGTTCCTTCTTCACTTCGTCGGAATGGATGAACAACGACTCAAGGTAGGCCCAGGTCTGCTGGATCTCGCCCATGATCTGCGTCACGTCGGCAACGAGCATGAGCTTCTTGTTCCACCCGTCGATTTCAGACCCGAACGTGTCCTTGAAGCGGTTGCTCATCATACCCAAAACGAGGACCTGGTTGTCCTCAAGGGACTCGACGTCCTCCTCTCCGAGCTTGATCGTGTGCACATTTGTGCCCTTGTGCTCGGTGAAGACGAACTCGACCGAGCCCCACGTTTCGTTGAGCTTAGACAGGTTCTTCTCCATCTTCGCCTCCTTCTGAGCCTGGTCCACGATCTCACCAACGTCGTCGGCAAACTTGTGCAGCTCGAGTTTTAGGAGGTCGTCCAGCTTGAAAGAGGCATTGATAGTAAACGATACGCCGGTGGCCTCCATGAGCATCTTCCAGTGCCTGTCCCGCATGTCGGGCGAACGCAGGTCGGCAACGAGAGGGATCGTGACGAGAAAGTTCTTCACGGACGTGTCGAGCCCGTCAAACGCATTGTACAGGCGGGCCTGCTTGGGCAGCGTCTTCACCTCCTTGACGAACCGGCGGGAGGAGTCCTCCATGGCCTCCGTGTCAATGGCGTTCCAGAGCGTGGACCGCCAGCTCGCAAACTGCGTCTCCACGAGGGAGCTGACGTCCCACACGTACTTGATAATACGAAGGTCGTCTTCGACGCCCTTGAGAACCATCATGGTGGGCTCCATGATCTCGGCAAACTCGAACATGTCAGCCAGGCGGTACTTCTCCGCAGCTTCCTCGTGGAAGCCAGAGAGGTCGCGTGTCACCTCGTCCATGCCGCGGTATGAGGCCAGGGCCCCGTTGGCGTAGTCGAAGAACAGCTTCGTGGCAAAGTCCTTCTTGTAGCCGTCGACTTCGGTGGCGAACTCCTGGATCTCGCGCCGGATGCGCTCGCCCTCGACATCGACCGCGCTCTGGATCTTGGCCTTCATGTCCGGGGCGGATTCGATCAGTTGCTCCCACAGGGTCTGGACGGTCTGCAACTGGCTCTCCTTCGCCGAAACACTCGTCTTGTTCTTAGCGAGCACCGAGAAGGTCTCCCATAGCTGATCGACGAGGAGATTCTTCTCTTCCAGCTTGGTCCGGATCTGATACAGCGCATCGATGACCTTGAGCAGCTTTGTGATGTCCTTCATCTCGTTCGGGTCCGACGCCAGGGCGAGGGCCTCTTCGATCTGGCCCGCCCACACCTCCATGTCATCCAGCAGTTCGCCGCTCTTCTTGTTCATGCACATCTTGAAGCTGTACTTGCTGTTGATCGAATGCAGGTCGATCAGGGTCGCATTCTCAAGCAGGCCCTTGTTGTTGGCACTCATGGCAAGCATCTCGGTGTCCAGGAAGGTGGCCAAGATGCCGGTCGACGGGAGGGCCGACGGCTCGCCCCGGTACGTGGACTTGAAGGTAGCCGTCTCCGGGTCGAAGAAGTAAGCGTCGTTCAGCGGCCTACCCTCGGCGTCGATGCCGCCGTAGAAGAGGTACTTGTCCCGGCCATACTTGATGAACTTCGCACCATACCGGGGGCAGGGGACATCGCCATTAAGGGTCTGTTCCGCGCACTTCCAGGACTCTTTGCCGACGGTGATCACATGGAAGTCCCCGAGCACTTCGTCGCCCTCGTCCTCCCCGCCGAGCTTCATCCCGCCAAATATGAACACCTTGGCATTCGCCCCCGAGGTGGCGATCACGGACGGGCAGGTGCGGCTGCTGGGGATGGTGCCCTTGCTGACCTCGGGCGTCGTCCACTCGGCCGTGCCCTTGCTGATGTCCAGCTTGAGCAGCGCGAAGTCGTCCACCATCTCGCCCTGCCGCTCGCCACCCAGGACGAAGAGGTCCTTGCCGATGAGGCAGGCCCCATTGTTGAACCTCGGCGTGGGTCCCGGCCCGACCACAGCCGGCGCGGGCGCAGGAGCGGGCGCCTGCTTCGCGGCAGGGGCTTCGGCCGGGGCGGGGGCGCCCTCTGCGGCGGCCTTCTCGTCGCCCTCGGCGGCCTCGGGTCCCCCTTCGCCTTCGTCCTCGACCTCCGCCGGCTTGTCTTCAGCGCCCTCCGCGGGGGGCAGCTCCTCGATAATGGGGGCCTCCTGCTCCGCCGGGGCTCCCGCGAGGCTGATAGGCAGCCAGGCGTAGCCGTCAGGGCTCTTCTTCAGCACGTGGAAGTCGTTCAGCTCCATGCCGGTTTCGTCCTTCCCGCCGAAGACCACAATGTTCTGCACCGAGGAGAGGGCCGTGTGGTGGGTGCGGGCCGCGGGGGCCTTCCCGGCGACCTCGGGCACTGACCACTCCCAGTCGACCCCCTTCTTGGAGAGGACGTCGAGCGTGCTGTGCCCGCCCATCAGTACGAAGGAGGTACCGACCGTCACGAAGCTGGATCCCTCCACGAAGGAGGGCGCTTTACCTGCGATCTTCGGGTACGACAGGGGGTCCTGGCACGTGATGGTGAACGGGCTGCCCCGCACGGGGATGAGGTCGATTTGGCCGGAGGCCGTGTCCTCGTCCAGATCGTCGTGCATGACCTCGATTTTGTACTTGCCCGGCTTGGGCACCGAGTAGTCGACCTGGTAGTGCCCCATCTCAAGGTCCTTGATGCTGAAGGCACCCTTCAGGGTGGGGTCGTCGACCGACTCGACATTCACGATGAAGTCGTCCCCGCCCGAGATCCGCTTGGCGTTGCAGGTGTCCTTCGATTGGATCAGGAAGGGCATCGTGGCCCCACAGATGCCATCGGAGAGGATCCCGGGGCCGATGCAGAAGCAATTCTTCGCTGCAGTGTTGGCGAAGAAGTCAAACCGCACGCGGTTGACAGTCCAGCCCTCCTTGCTGATGGACACGCGGATGTCGACGTTCATGGCCCCGAACTCCTCGTAGTTCGGGGTCTTGCACGTCAGAGTCTCGCTGTCAACGAAGTCAGCGTTGACGGTGACCTCGTTCTTGCCGCTGCCGAAGCGCACCTCGATCTTGCCCGAGTTGCGGAAGCCCAGGCCCTTGATCTTGATCAGCGTGTCCCCGAAGACGGGGCCCACCTTGGGCTCAACGCTCATGCAGGCGTAGGGCGGGCCGATGACAGGCGACACGTTGAGGGCCCAGGTATCCCCGAGCCAGCGGTTGGCCCAGCCACCGAACATCACGAGGCGGCAGGTCTTGTTGTCGTAGACCCAGGCCGTGTCCTCGCGGGCGCAGGGCGGCTTACCGTGCACTCTGGGCGACGACCAGACGAGGCTGCCGCAGTCCATCACGTCGACCTTGTCCAGGTACTGCATCATGCCGGCCTTCCCCCCGAAAGTGAAGAGCTTGTAGTTGGGCACCGACTCGATGGCGTCCGACACGTGGTTGCACACGTCGCTGCTGAAGTCGGGCATGATGACGTCGTTCTCCCAGGTCAGCGTCTCGAGGTCGAAGAGGTGCATAGCCTTGAAGATCCGCGAGTTGTCGCGCCCGCCGAAGATGACCATCTTGTTGGGGTAGTACGACACGGTGTGGTCGAAGCACGGCGCGGGCGCCTTGCCCTTGGTCACCGGCTGCACCCACCGCATGGGCGTCTCCTCGTCGGGGTCGCCCAGGTCCAGGATCCACAGGTCGTTATACACCTTTCCGTGGCCGCCGTAGCCGCCGAAGAAAAGCACCTGGTTCCCGACCAGCACCGCCGAGTGGTGCGCCCGCGGCGGGGGAGCCTGGCCCTCGATCTCGAGGCGCTCCCAGGAGCCGTCCTTGCCAGAGGAGTCGAACATCCAGGCGTCGTTGTACCGCTCGCGGTGGTTCAGGCCGCCGAAGACGAGCAGCTTCTTCCCCACGGGGGTCGCGGTGTGCCGCGAGCGCGGGGCCGGCGCCTCCCCCTCGGGCTGCAGCTCCTTCCACCGGAGCAGGTCGGGGTTGGAGAAGTCAAGGTTCCAGACGTCCCCAAAGGTCTGTGCCTGGCCCTCCGGCGTCCGCCCGCAGCCCCCGAACACGATGTTCTTCATGCCCACCGTGCTGAAGGTGTGGCCCGAGCGGGCCGCGGGGGCTTCCCCCTTGAGCTCGGGCTTGGTCCATGTCACCGACTGCGCCGCCCGCGACAGTCGCCGTGGGAGGTCGGGGGGGGGGGTGGATCTCCCTCGTCA
>MDTG01077270.1_pt1 | contig 15416 bp, 15 predicted proteins | sample 811421 | NCBI WGS metagenome assembly MDTG01 (sample SAMN05326645, study PRJNA326480) | marine metagenome | isolation source: seawater | place: Pacific Ocean: South East | collected 2011
GCCAGCAGTCTTTGCAGAAGCTGGAATGGAGCACTCAAGACAATATGGAACTACATTTGAGCAATTCGCAAAAATATCTGTCAAAAATCATCATCACTCGACCATGAATCCAAAAGCTAGATATCAAATTGAGACTCCCTTAGATGAAGTCATGAATGCTGAAATGATTTCATATCCAAATACCAAATTGATGTGCTCAGTGAATGTTGATGGTGCTGCAGCAGCTGTCTTAGTTTCTGAAAAGAAAGCTAAGGAACTGGGAATGCAAAGGGCCGTTAGAATAAAAGCCTCTGTAATGACCAGCGATCCTTATCAAGAGAGAGATCTAGTAATGCCAGATGTTAATTCCTGCACGAGAAAAGCCGCTGCTGAGGCTTATGAAATGGCGGGTCTAGATTCTAAAGATATTGATTTAGTTGAATTACATGACTGCTTTGCAACTGCCGAAATGCTTCACTACGAAAATTTGGGACTTTGTGAAGATGGTGAAGCTGGCAGATTGATAGATGAAGGAGAGGTTGAGCTAGGTGGAAGAATACCAGTGAATGTGTCCGGAGGTCTTCTATCTAAAGGTCACCCATTGGGTGCAACAGGCATAGCAAATATTTATGAAGTTTGCACTCACCTGCGTGGTGAAGCAGGAAAAAGGCAAGTAGATAATGCGAAGATTGGTATGACTCATGTTATAGGCTTGGGAAGTGCCTGCGGAATACATATACTAGAAAAAGTTTAACTTACCTATGCAAATTGGTGTTGTTAGCGATACGCATAACAACCTAAAAAATATAAACAAAATAATTTCTTTATTCAATAAAGAAAACGTTGCACTTGTAGTTCATACAGGCGACATATGCAATGCCAAATCATTGGCAAGGTTTTCCAAACTGAAATGTGATCTGATAGGAGTATACGGCAATAACGATAGAACTGAAGAAGGAATTGCGGAAGTTGCAGATAACAATAATTTCTCTTTTCAAGAACCTCCTAAAATTTTTTCTATTAACGAAAAAAATATCGCTATATTCCATGAACCCGACCAAATAGAAGATTTTCTGGAAGATAAAAGTGACATAGATATAGTACTGCATGGTCATACTCACCGATATAGAAAAGAAAAAGTGAATAATGTATTAATATTTAATCCTGGGGAATCGGCTGGGTTTTTAAAAGGAAGAAATGCAGTAGGTTTAGTTAATTTAAAAACTTTAGAAGTTAAAAGAATCTTTTTTTAGTTAGATAATAGAGTGATAAAAGAACTATAGTAAAAGGAATGCTCAAAAATAATGGTCTCAGGACTCTAGTGGAATAGTTACCTTCAAATAATACATTAAAAAAGAAAGTAAATAGTGATGGGGCGAACTCTTTTGCAGATAAGTCTATCTGCGCAGGGGTCAAAAAAAGAACGACAGTGAATAAAAATATCGTAAAAAAATATTTATTAAATTGTCTTGCTACTTGATCAGCAAGCACCAAGACAAAAGCAATATAAAAAAGCCAAGACATTTAACTTAGAATATTTTGTAAATCATCTTTTATAAGTCTTGCTCTCCAAGATGTGATACTACCTAAAGCAAAATCTATACCTTTTAAAAAAACAAGTCTAATAAAATCCTTCTGTGCCTTCTTTGAAAAGAATAGTGTTGAATTTATATTCTCATTTTTTGAAATCTCTTCTATTGAAGAATTAAACATAAATAAAATAGAGTCTTCGCGATCTTTTGATATTTTCCTTTTTAATTCAAAGTTATCTTGAGGGGGACTTATGGCCGTAAGTATTATTTTATTGATGTCTTCATTCATCCAATCAAGCTTTTCTGTTTTAGATAAATGAGTTATCTGCTCTTCGTAAATATGGATCAAGTACTCTACGTCAAGAGAAGCATACTTTAATTGAGAATCAGTCAGTGGGCGTCTAATCCAGTTAGATCTCGTTTCATTTTTATCTAGGATTATATCTAATTTTTTTTCCACTAAACCTTGATAACTTATAGAAAATTCTCTGTCCAAGAACGCATTTGCAAGCTGAGTGTCAAAAATGTTTATCATACATTTATCTGTCCAAGCCAGTATGGCCTCAAGGTCTTCTTTGAAAGAATGTAAAATTTTTGTCACTTTTTCAGAAAAAAGAAAGCTGCAATGCTCCTTAGGGTCTTTAATAAAAATTGTATCTACAAGATAAATCTCTTCGTTATCATTTATCTGAAGTAAAGCCAATTTCATATTATCTTTTGTGGTGCGTCTAAACTCTGTATCTATAGCCACGTACGGTTTTTTGATTAATTCTTTGTTTAAAGTAGCTAAATCGTCTATGGAATCAATAAATGTGAACAATTTCCTTCCTAATTTTCTTGCAGATACAACACATCAACTATTGTTTCTTCAGGTACGAAGCCTGAAATTGCTTTTTCTAAAATTACTTTCAGTCCTTTCGTATCTTCTCGCTCAGCAGCAGCTTCTATAGATTCTATATATTTTTCAAGTTCATGGTTTGGAAGGTAATCTTCTTCTGCTCTAAAGATTCGTTGATGCTCTGTTTGACTGACTTTATCTCCGATTAGCAGCTCTTCATACAGCTTCTCTCCTGTCTTCAAACCAGTAAAAATTATTTCAATATCTCCATTAGGATTATTCTCATCGATTAATTCCATTCCACTTAGTTTGATTAATCTCTTTGCAAGATCAAAAATCTTTACAGGTTCTCCCATGTCTAGAAGAAAAACATCTCCTCCTTTACCCATAGCGCCAGCTTGCAAGACAAGCTCTGAAGCCTCTGGTATTGTCATAAAGTACCTCATTACTTCCGGGTGTGTTACCGTTACGGGACCTCCTTCTTTTATCTGCCTTTGAAAAAGTGGTATTGCGGATCCAGAAGAACCAATTACATTCCCAAATCTTACCATTGTCATCCTTGTAGCAGCTTCTTGAGACATAGATTGGAGAATCAATTCGGCAAATCTCTTAGTAGCCCCCATGATATTAGTTGGTCGAACTGCTTTATCTGTTGAAATTAACACAAAGGTATCTACATTTGCTTCACAAGCTGCTTCAGCACAAATCTTAGTGCCAAAGATATTATTTGTAACAGCTTCAAATGGATTCTCTTCAACTAAGGATACATGTTTATATGCCGCTGCATGATAAACAGTTTGAACCATAAAAGTATTTAGTATCTTTAATATCCTTTCTTTATTAGTTACATTAGCAAGCACTGAAAAAACCTTTATATTAGGATAAGTTTTCTCAATCTCATTTTTAATAGAAAATAAAGCATACTCGTGATTGTCTAAAAGAATAATATTCTTGGGGTTATTTTTAGAAACTTGTCGGCTGATTTCAGACCCTATTGAACCACCTGCTCCAGTTATCAGGACAGATTTATTCTCGATATTTCTTTTTAGAAGAGCTAAATTGGCTTCAACTTCTGATCTACCCAGTAGATCAGATGTATCTACCTCTTTTAGTTCAGAAACTGAGACCTTGCCTTGAGCTAGTTCAGCAAAACCAGGTAGGATTCTTACTTTCACAGACAAATCTTCTATTTCTTTCAGCAAACTCTTTAAAGTGGACTTAGATGCTGAAGGCATAGCAATTAATACTTCATCAACTTTTCTTCTTAAAACAAGTTTCTCTAGTTTTTGTGGATTTAAAACTCTTACTCCACCTAGTGAAGTATCATGCAAAGCAGGATTTTTATCGATAAATGCTATAGGCTGCATCTCTTTACTTACCTTTAAAGCATTAGATAACTGAATTCCAGCTGCCCCAGCACCATAAATTATGACTTTCTTTTCGTGGGATTTATCAGTCAGATAAAAATGGGCTAGCAACCTAGAACTAATTAATAAAATTGCAAAGGTAAAAAATCCAACTATCCAACCTTCAAAACTGATTAAAGAGCTATTGAAATCATACATTAAGGAGCGCGCTACAAAATTGAAGACTTCTTTTAGTAGCAAGTTCAAGAATGTTGCTATCAATATAGCCTTGCTTAATACATAAAACACAGATATGTCTATGTATCTTACAACTGTAGAGTAAACTCCTAAGAACCAGAAACAGGTTAAAGTGAAAAGAGGTAACCATAACAATCGAACATAATCTATTGGCTTAAAGCTAATGAATTCACTTTCGCTAAAGTACAAAGACACAAAAGTAGCAAAAAAAATGATTAAAAAATCAGAAGTTAATATTATCAACTTTTTATTTCTTCTTGAGGTGGATAAAAGAAAGTTCTTTAAGTTCATTGATTGTTATTATAAAAATAGTTTTATCGAAAAAACTATTAATTATATTTTACTTTAGATTGAGATTATCCCTTATCTTTGTAGTTACATGACCTACTGTAGGATAATAAATGCTCTCTAAAAAGCGAGAAGTAGGAGCAGGTGCATCCGGTAAAGTTATCCTTAGGGGACTTGAATCTAGAGTGTTCGGTGGTAGGTTTTCCATTACAGAAGCTATTATTTCGGAAGAGAAACCACAATTTTTCCATCCACCGTCAACCACAATTAGGTTACTTGTCTTTTTAACTGACTCAACAAGTTGATCAACTCTTAAAGGATTAAGTGTTCTTGTGTCTATGACCTCAGCATCTATATCATCTTTTTGTAATTCTTTTGATGCATCTAATGCTAATTTTGTTGAATAACTTGTCCCAACTATTGTGAGGTCTTGTCCTGATTTTATAATTTTTGGAGTAAAGCTATCCAAACTTTTCTCTTCAATAGGGTCCAATGTATCTTCTTGTTCATATAACCATCTATCGTCAATAAAAATAACAGGATCCCTGCTTAAAGTTGCTGCAATGAGCATATCCCTAGCATCTGAAACGGAGTAAGGCATTAAGACTTTTAGTCCAGGTATGTGTGCGAACCAAGAATGTAATGATTGAGAATGTTGGGCACCCTGCTCGCCGCCTCGATTGATAATAGTCCTTATGGTAACCGAAGGATGAGATTTACCTCCTGTGACATGAGACCATTTTGCTGCTTGATTCACTATCGAGTCCATTGCATATAAAGCAAAGTCAATGCGTGGATGAACGACAATGGGTCTGCCGCCACTCAGAGAAGCTCCTACGGCCATTCCTGTAACTCCTGATTCAGAGACAGGTGTATCTATTACTCTGTCTTTTCCAAAATTCACATCAAGATTTTTCATAGTATTGCCAACATACCAAGGACTCCATAATCCTTGTCCTATAACAAAAACTTCTGGATACTTTTCTAACAAGTACTCAAAACCTGATAACAGAGCTGTACCGTAGTTCAATTTGTCAGTCATTGCTATAAACCCTTTTAATTAATTCATCTTCTTTAGGATAAGGATCTTTGAGAGCTTGATCCCATGATAAATCTAAATCGTTTAGAGTTTTATTTTTAATCTCTTCTAGATCTTTTTCTGTAAGCAATGAAGATTCTTTCATTCCTAAGAATAGTCTCTTTATAGGATCTCTTTCTAACCAAGCTTCTACATCCTCGATAGATCGATTCACACCAACATCAATATCTTTTCTCCAATCTACATGACCATAATGTCTATAGGTTATAGCTTCAATAAAGCCTGGGATACCTTTGATTCTTGACTCAGCTATTATTTCTTTAGATATTTCATAAACTTCAAGAACATTATTTCCATCAATGAGTTCATTCTTAATATTATTGGCATCTGCGAATCTAGTAGTAGAGTTTTCGGGCTGACGGAGGCTAATATGCATATGACTTGAAAAAAGATTATTCTCAACTATGAAAATAGTTGGACAAGGTAATATGCTGGCTAGATTCAAGGACTCATGCACCACCCCTTCTTCCATGGCTCCATCACCAATGTAAGCCACGCCTACATTATCTGTATTTGATCGTTTCGATTGGAAAGCAGCCCCTACAGCTAAAGGTACTGTTCCAGAAACTATAGGTACTGATCCATAAAACCCTGACTCTTCATCTACTAAATGCATGGAGCCTCCCATACCCCGAGAGAAGCCTGTATCCTTCCCAAGGACTTCCGCAAACAGTTTATGTACATCTGGGTTAAGTGCTAATAGATGAGAATGTGATCTATGTGCACCGAAAACTTTGTCTTGATTGTTTAAGTTCTGAGATAATCCAACAGCTATTGCTTCCTGACCAGCACTTAGATGAACTGGCCCGCCAATAACTCCTGATTGCCTCTCTCTAGCCAATCTTTCTTCTGAGAGCCTTATAAGAATCATCCTTTCAAGGATGTGCAATAGAAAGTTAAATTCGTATCCAGAACAATCCAAAGGACTATTATTTTTATTTGGATCAGTAAGGTTTAAAATACGACTGTGATCTTTCATTTCTAATTTATTGCAGATAGGTTTTCAATCGCTTGTTCGGTATTTTTAATTCCGGTGATCGCAAAACTAATCAATTTATTTTCAAGAACCCAGTTTATAGAATACTGGGTTAAAGTCTTGTTATATTGAGCTGCTTTGAGTTCTATCGTTTCTATTTCTTTTAGCTTTTCTTTAAAGAGCTGCCCTTTGTAAAGTTTAGTTCTTGCTCTCCTATCATTTTTAGAAAATGTTGAGTTTGAATTAAATTTACCAGTTAGCAATCCCGAAGCTAGTACATTGTAAGCCACCACATTTATTCCTAAGCGTTTACAAGTTTTCAAAAGTTTTAAATTAGGTGGACTTTGTATCAAATTGATAGGCATTTGCGCAAAAGAAACTTCGGAGAATTTGCTCGCTTCTAAAATTTGAATTTCGTCAAAATTTGAGCACCCTATATGTCGAATTTTTCCGTCATCTTTTAATTTCTGTAGTAAAGAAAAAGTTTCAGATATAGCTGTAGATTTATCAGGCCAGTGTATGTAATAAAGATCTAATGAGTCTAACTTTAAACGTTTTAGGCTCTGTTCAATGGCTTCTTTAATATATTCAGGATCACTATTAAGAGCTGTTTTAGCTCTACTCCCTGATTGATTAGACCAAGAAACGCCTCCTTTAGTTGCGATAAACTTATCATGCCTGCGGGATCCCAAAATTCTACTGAGCCTCTTTTCCGATAAGCCTAAACCATATATGTCGGCAGTATCAAAGAAATTAAGTCCAAGATCTATACTCTTTTCAATAGCATTTTCTATTTCTTTAAGTTTAAAAGTGCCCCAATCAATTCCTCCAAGAGCTTCGCAACCAAAACAAATGGAAGAGACTAGAGATTTTTCGCCGATGTCATGGTATTGCATTTCTTAAATTATATCTTGATTCCAGGTATAAAAATCGTTAAAAATTTCTTAACCTTAGACTCGTTAAACCTTAAAAGAATAAGAAAAGTAGCTATGAGTATTGAAATATCTGTGAGGAAGCCCATTTTTTGAACGTATTGAATTCTGAGTTTATTTTTTAAGGGTTCTATTTCTTTTTCATATTTACTATCCACGTTGCCACTCCCTAAAATAGAGTCCATATCAGAAAACACAATACTAGCTATATCAGTTATTCCAGGCTTAACGGAAAGTATCAATTTCTCTTCTTGGTTATATTTTTCTGTATAGTATTTTACTTGAGGTCTTGGTCCAACAAGGGACATGTCTCCTTTGATAACATTGATAAATTGAGGTAGTTCATCTAGTTTAAATCTCCTAAGAAACCTCCCTATGTCTGTAAGTCTTGGGTCGTCTATGGCAGTTGAAGGACCGCCTTTCAATTCTGCATTAACAATCATTGTTCTAAACTTATAGAGAGTAAAGTCACCTCCTCCTTGTGCAGTTCTTTTTCCTCTATATATAGCTTGATCTGAAGGAGAATCTAGTTTTATGAGCAGATATATAAATAAGAGTATGGGAAGAAATACAAACAAGGCAAAAGTGGATATCAAGAAATCCAAAAATACCTTAATAAATTGATACATGTCTTGCCTTTTATAAATTTTGGAAACTTGCTACCAATTTTTTTGCTAGATGATTAGGCTTATGATTTTTATGAAGGAATTCAGGACCTTTACTTCCCATTAAAACTCTTTCTTTTGGTACTAGTTTGTATATCTTTTCAAATATAGATCTCATTATTGAGGCATCTTCTGGTGGTATGAGGTACCCTGCTCCCGATAAAGATACAGCATCATTCGAAGTTTTCGCGGCAAGAACAACTAATCTTCCTGATGATAAATACTCTAGAATTTTATTTGAGTTTAACCCAAATTTAAGTTGATCAGTAGAATTACCTGGATGTACTAATACATCAGCTTGATCAATGAAGCTTGGAATCTTAGATCTCTCAACAAAACCATTTACCTTTATATTTGCCGGCATCTTCTCATTACGACCCTGAAAGTATTCATCAACAAACTGCTTTGGGCCAACTATGTGAAGAGTTGTATTTGGTAACGAGAGTTTTAAAAAAGACTCTATCAAGGTGTTTAATCTCATAGCTCTCCCGCTACCGCCCAAGTACATTATCCTTAAGTGATCAGCTTTACCTCCATCGTACTTTTTAAAGTAAAAGCTAGGATCGTAAGGATTTGGAATAAATACTACCTTAGAATCTGAGCCCGCTCTCCTGATGTGTTCTAAAACATTAGGCAGGCAAGAGATGATCACTGGACTTTTCTTATAGAGAAATTTTTCTATTAAACGCAAAACTAAAGCAAAAGCACTGTTCTTTTTAATTGCTCCCAGATCTATTAATTCTTCTGGCCAGATGTCTCGGATTTCAAGAGCAAATCTAGAACCTTTAAATAAGGAAAAATAGAAAGCCAATAAACCACTAAACAAAGGTACGGTGGTGCCAAGAACAATATCTATTTTCTTAATTTTTAAAACACCTACAAAAAAAGCTAAAAAATTGTATTGAAACATATGAATTAATCTCAGTAAGGTTTTATCGTGTTCTTTATAATTCAAACCAAATACTGAGACTACTCTTACTCCATCTATGGACTCATCTATGTAGAAGCCTTTATTTAGAGGCTTTGATTCCTTTGACATTAAATGATTGAAGCTAGAAGTGATGATTGTTACTTCGTGACCCATGCTCACCATTTCTTTTGCAAAAACAAAAGTTCTTGAGGAGCCACCATATGGTGAGTCATAACAAGCAAAATAACAAATATGCATATTAGCCTTATTGGGTTAGTTAGTTGAAATCCATTTAACCATATTCTGTAAGGGCAGATATCCATCCCAAGGATTTTGGTATAGGGACATTTTTCCAAGATCTGGAAATCTGTCTACACCATGATTCGATAAAGTTTTAATTATTTGAAGCTTTCTATCCTCTTCAACATAAAGTCCTACAGACTGAATATTATGAGGTAGGAAGCAAGCTATCTCTTCTATCCTGTCTACTGAAGATATAAATATACTTCTGGAATATAGGGGATCTTCTATATGAACGCCTTCTTCAGAAGAAAAAACATTAGAATTATTGAATTCAGATGAAACTACGGATTTATTATTTGAAGATTGGAAAAGAAATTTTTTTAACATAATATTGAAAGAGTCTATAGCTTCTTTCTTGGGTCTAAGCTTTTCCAACTTCTTCTCAAATTCCTTCAGAATAACTTGAGAAAGTTCTTTGGGAGATACCTTATCATTCGTTTCGATAATTAAGTTGTGTGGTGCATTACATCCCGCCTGATCAAAAGGGAAAATATCGTCTGCCAAGAGTTTTGCCAAATTCTTTCTCGATTCTTGGGTTTCTAACTTTTTTGCAGAAGCAACTGCTAGAGACACTTTTGGACCATAAATTAAATCTCTAGCATTTATTTTCTTTTGTAGTCCTACAATAGTTCCAACGGCATCGGCGCCTCCCCATGCAACCCTGATATCAGCGCTTTGGGACAAGCGGTTTTGCAAGTCAATGTCATCTCTATTTGTATAAAGAATAAATGTTGATTGAAGAATTTTATTCAGTATTGATTGTTGATTTTTATTAAAGTAATTCGAGGAATAAAGGTCTTGGAATATCTTTGGCAAGACTTCCTTGTAAGTGCTCGGCACTTTTACAATGCTTTTATTTTTAGTCAAGAGTGTCTGAAAAAGAGATATAACACCTAATACAGGTACGTTTCCAGCTATCCAATGAACTGCCGTTCCACATGGCCTTGCAAAATATATATGCCCATCTAAATTATCAACTGTTGGTTCATCTAGTAACTTATAATTTGGAAAATTTTGATTTAATAGTTTTGTTATATTACCTTTTTTTAACCAGGGAAGGATAAACCCCATGCCCTCAACCAGTAATAATTCTCTTACCTTGCATTCTTTTGATGTCCAATAAGTTGATATGGAATTAAAAGTTTCTACTATTTCATCTATAGATAAATCTTGTAATAAGTTTTCACTTTCAATAAAGTCAGAAAATAGCTCCTCAGAACCTTTTTCCTTGTCTGAATCTACGCAAAATAAGATTTCCATGATCTTATATATAGTAATCTGCCGGAAGCGTATCCCCGCATCCTCTGTTTTCAGCTTTTTCAAGCCTTGAAGAAACCTCAAATTCGAGTATTTCATGACCAAATTTGTCGACTGATCTATTTATTATTCGCCCTATATCATCATTTACGATTGAAAATCCTGGGTAACTTAACGGGAGAATAGAAATAAATTGTAAAAAGCCTTCCTTTCCATCTTCGATGACTTCAAAAGTATCAACGTCCCTCACTAATACTTCAGAGTAAGAGGAAGCTCTACAACCTGAAATTCCTCTGGATACGTATACGGTTCCAAGTTGCTCAGTAAAACCATAAATATCAAGAACATTTTTAGGGTCAATAGAAGTTTTTAAGCTGAGCATCTTTACCAGCTCAGATTTATCAACTTTCTGATCTGATAACTTTTTCCAGCCTCCAAAATGTATTAGCTTAGCTTGAGATAAATCAATCTTACTAATTCTAGGGTTATTTGTATTTACTAAGTATTGCCAAAGCATATAAGTATATCCAATTACAACCACTGCCTCTCGCGATGCTATCTCCAAAAGGAGTAATAGTTTTTCTTCATCATACTCAAGCTCTCCTTTATTATTTTTATTGAGTAAATAAGTTCTTTTTTTTGCAGCCATCAAATATCCCTGCATACCTGCATACCTTGCTGTCATCTCAGAATCACTTAGGTCACTCTTATCAGGCTCGACATCAATTATAAAAAAATGCTTTCTCTTTTTATCTAAATTAGCTGAAAGGATTTTTGACAATGCAATAGTTTGATTTTTAGAAGTCTCGGCATCAAGGAAAATTTGGCTTTTCAGTTGAGAAGACGTGCCGCTTGAACGGATAGTCTTTTTATCTTTACTTGAACTAGAGAGGCTAACGTATTTAAAGGCAGAGCTTGGAATGAAAGGCACTTCATCGATACTTATAATTTTTTCAGGATCGGGAAATTCATTATTAAGGTACCAATTTCTATAAGGCTCGCAATTATCAACATGATGCCTTGCAAGGAGTTTAATTAATTCTAAAAACTTCTCTCGCTTTTCATTTTTAGATATCTCATAGGGATCCAACTTAAGATACTCTCCAATATTTTCTTTTATATTCATAAATAGTTTATTAATAAATCTTTAAGCTTGAGACTATCAACCTTTTTGTAAAATAATCTCCAACAGGGGTCTAAAGAAGCGAGGTCTAAACAAGAATCAAGATTAGATTCAATTTGTAGATAATTTATCATGTCCGTAAAAAAGCCGTTTTTTCTAAGCATGGAAATATTTTTATCTAAATGCAGATTTAAGTTACTATCACTTTTAAGAGGAAAATCTGCATCAATTTCGTAAATATACTTTAAAACGACTGGTAAAAAAAATGCAATACATAATGCGTGTTCTTTACCAAACAAAGATTCAAGAGAATGAGCAAGAGCATGGGTAAGACCAGCTCCAGAATTATTTTGACAGATGCCTCCATTAAAAGACAAAAGAGCTAATTGAGCTAAATCACTCCTACTTGCCTCTTCAAAAGAAAAACTACCTGAATAACAATGATTTATAAATTGTTGAAGAGAGCTTAAAGCTAAAAATTCTGAAAAGAGATTTTTGTTAAAAGAGGTTAGTGACTCTATACAATGCGAAATTGCATCTAAGTGACCCGGGATAAGCTTTTCATTGGGTAATTTTTTCAAAATATTTAAATCATAAATTATTCCATTAGGAAGAAAATTTTCATCAACTTTAATTTCTTTCTTTCTTGAAGTATTAAGAATTGCTGTCATGGAAGATTCAGCTCCGGAACCTATAAGTGATGGAATGACAAAGAACGAGGGAAGATGATGAGATTTTTTGGAGAGGCTTTCTCTAAATAATTTAGTAAAGTCAATTATAGATCCTCCACCGATTGCAACCATAAAATCTATGGAATCATTCCTATATTTTGTGCTTAAAGAATCAATGTAATCCAAGTCATTCCTTTCCTTGCCTATTGTGATATGAATAATATTTGACGAAGATATTTTTTTAATTTTATCTATTATTGATTCTGTATCAATACTCTCACCACTTACTACAATGCCTTCATTGTATTCCGTACTAATTAAAGAATACGATTTGGGACCGAATCCAACTTTATTTGGTAAGTTCTGATACATAATCTTCCAACAAATATTTGTTTAATACATCTTCATTTCTAATTTTCTTTCCATTATTAGTTTTTAGTAATTCTTGAGATGTGAAATAGATTTTGGGCTTCATAAACCCTTCAAGATCTTTTGTCTTTAGAGAAATTTCTCTATACAAAGATTCGTCGACAATATTATTATCTGCCAGTTGTATTAAACATGCCAACTTACTTCCTAAGATTTTATCTGGCATTTGAAAAGCTACGGCATCGTGAATTTCCTTAAGGGAAATGATCCTGGATTCAAGATCCTCAGCTTGTATCTTTTCTCCCCCTATATTGAATTGATTATCTGTTCGTCCTAATAGAAATAAATGACCATTCTTTTCTTCACAGATATCCCTTGTGGCAAACCAATCTGAGGATCCTTCAAAGTCAATTTGATTTAAATAACCTGAGAATAGATTCTTGCCTCTTAAAAAAAGCTCTCCTTTTATTCCATTAGCTTGATTAACTTCGTTGGAAGAACCAATCCTATATTCGCATCCATCAAGAGCAATACCTATCCAATTATTTGGTAAATTATACGTGTCATTTAGACCGCGGGGTCTTAGAAAAGACCTCGAGGCTTCTGTCATGCCATAATGATGAATAATTATTGCATTAGGGAAATTTTCCTTCAGCCATTCATCGGTTGGTTCAGATAGAAAACTGCTTCCAAGCTCAATATATTTTATACTTTTGCCAAATTCCTTTGCCTTTCTTCTAAGAAGTCCTTTAACTACTTCCAGGGCTGCAGGAACAAAAGATAATCCTGTGAAGGGATAAGTTTGAGAATATTTATATATAGCTGGAAAATCTTTAAGTCCATTCGAAATAAACGCACTGCATCCTGATAAGATTACAGAACGCAATCGCACAAGACCAAAAGAGTGACCAAATGGCATGCTAAGAAGTTCTGAGTCTGAAGCATTTTGGTCTAATTCATTAACAAGATTCCTGGCTACATGAATAAATGATTCTTCTTTTATTCTGACTCCTTTTGGTAAGCCAGTGGTACCGGATGTAAATAATATATCTTGTCTAGAACTATTACGCTTTTTCGTTAAAGTTTCTAGATTTCCTAGAGATGTTTCCTCTTGAGGATCAAGGGTAAGATCTTGCCCATGATAAACAAATTCTATGTCATGCTGATTCTTTAATTTTTCTACATGCTGTTTTTGCAAGTTTGAATGAAACACATAGATATTACTGACAGTCAGGTCTGCAGCAATATAAATTAAAGGCCAGAATAAATTGTTTTCACTATACAACCCAATAGATTTTTTTTTTGAGAACCCAAAAGTTTTTTGGATGCTTTGAATCAACTCCAAACACTCTCTACCCGTAAATGATCTATCTATTGAGCTAAAAAAGATCCTATCAGGGTTAGAAGAGAAATTAGATAGAGCTATTTCTGAGAGCTGAGACATTGAAGTTATGCAATTTTTTCTTCGGTCATTTCAATAAGCTTTTGTATCGTATCTTGACCAACTATTTCATCAATTTCAAACTCTACGTCAAGCCTGTCTTCAATCTCAGAAATTATTTTTATATGGCCTAAAGAATCCCAACCCGGTACATTCTCAAATTCAGAGTTCAGAGTCAGAGTTTTACTATCTATCTCTAAACTCTCCTCAAAAACCGATTTCATAAATTCAAGATTTATTTCCATTTTAATTTTCCTATTTTATTTTTAAAATTTTAGCAGGGTTACCCATATAAGTACCCGATCTCTTCAAACTAGTATGGACAACTGCTCCAGCTGCAATTTTTGTTTCTGGAGGAATAGCTACATGACTCATAATGAGAGATTTAGGGCCAAGCCAACAATTTTCGGAAATTTTTCCAGATCCACAGACTGTTGAATTAACAGTGATAACAGAATTATCCCCTACCTCAACATTATGAGCTATCAAGACATTTTCGGCAATGTGAACGTTATTGCCAATCAAAGTATCTTCTAAAGTTCCTCTGGAGACTGAGGACTTCAGTCCCAGCCGACAATTATTTCCTATCTTTACGCCTCCAATCTGTAAATTTGCTTTATATAATCCATCTTCCATCCTAAGGCTTAGAGCCTCTTCACCAATGACTACAGAAGAAGAAAGAAAACAATCATCACCTATCTCAACCTCACCTAAAAGAAGACAGTTAGGTGAAATGTATACATTATTGCCAATGGTACACGGACCCTCTATGTAAACTCCCTTATCGATATATACATCATGACCAAGTTTTACACTTTTTCCAATTGAGGCCGAAGGATCAATGTATTCTCTAGCTACTCTTTTCTTATGATTATATAAATACTCAAGTATTTGAAAAAATAAGTCTCGAGGTTTATGCGCTATGCAATAAGAAAAATTGTGCTTGGAGATTTCAGGCTCAAGGTGAGAAGCAATAATAAGAAAAATAGGAGAACTTTCCTTCAGGATAAGTAATTTTTTTTCGCTTAGTTTATTTAAAAAAAGAAACGAATTTTTTTTTGGTGAGTTTTCAGCTGAAGGCAGAAATATATCTACCTCTTTTCCCTGATGAATTTGGCCAAATTTTCTACAAACTTCTATAGAAGAAATTGATTTATTTAATCTATTACCCATCTAAGTACTTCGAAACTTTCGGCGTATTCAAATCCTATCTGTACACCTCTAACTCTGGCAAGCGAGGTAATAAAATCACTATTCATATAGCTTCGAGCAGATTGAGAGCTATATTGTCTAAGAGCATTTATCTTTGTTTTTAGATGTTTTTCTTCTATGCCTACAAATACATTAGACTTGAATTCAAGATTATTCCAGATTAGCTCATAGCCAAGTAAAGTTATATTTTTAAAAGCTCTCAAGCCTTCATTTGATA
>MDTG01217095.1_pt1 | contig 15416 bp, 5 predicted proteins | sample 811421 | NCBI WGS metagenome assembly MDTG01 (sample SAMN05326645, study PRJNA326480) | marine metagenome | isolation source: seawater | place: Pacific Ocean: South East | collected 2011
AAAACAAATATAAAAATGGCAATCAGCGTAACAGAAATTTTAGGAACCGATTCTTTATCAGGGTCGAGGTTAGTTATTAATGATAACTTTAATGTTCTTGCTAGTGAGATAAATGCAATGGAGGTATATTTTGCTCCAACTGCAGGTACGATCACTAATTTAAACAATCTTTCAACTGAAGCATTGAGAGTTGGGTTAAGTACAATACTACTTGATATAAATGCTAGTACTTTTGATATTTTGACAAATGTTAAAATGACTGGTAATTTAAATATGACAGGTGGTGGTGTATTTAGAAATGATACAAACCCTACAACTCTTAATGATACCTCGGCTGGATCAGGAATGGCAATTAATGTTGGTAATAGTACTGCAATTCCACCTTATACAATTAATAGGGTAGGAAATACAGATATTACTTCTACATTGGCTCTTACTTTATACAGTGGAAGTATAGGACAAGAAATATTCTTTGTCTGTACTGAAGGAAGTGGTACAGTGACGATACAAGGTATCGCAAGTAACTTGGTAACAACAGGAGCAACTGATGTTATAAGTTTAAATGCAATAGGAGAAAGTGTACATCTTTTAGCAGTTGACAATGGACTGAACGTTCCAGTTTGGTACATAGTTGGAGGACAAGGATATACATTATCATAATAATTAAAGAAAGAAAAAATACATGGCAACAACGCCCTTAATCAGAACTCCGCAAGCAGACGGGGGAACATTTTACACGTTCTCTTCATCTGCTAAAGACTTATCTAGAACTCTCAATAACGATGAGTTAAAATTAGTCTTTTCTAAGTTTGTGCTTCTTAATCTACCAGATTTTGATAGATTACCATTAGACTTTGGATCGCTTGAAAACTATATGCAGTTTGATACGATAGATGGTGCAATATGGAACGGTGGACTAAAAGGTGATCCTAATGTTAATTTTACTGAGAGTCTTCAGAATTATGCGCTGAATATTGAAGAACTTATTCTTAGTGATTCAACATATGATAACACAACTAACCTAACTGTTTCAGAAAGAGTATTTTTTAAGTGGCTTAAAGAATGTGGTGCCATGAGGTTTAGAGAAGCTTCTGCATTAGAGAAATCAACAGGTGTAACAACCCCAAGGTTTGTAGAAGAAGATGAAGTATTAGAAGGTACTCGACAGTATAGAAGAGTAGTAAGATACATTGGTGAAATTGATATTGTAAATAATGTAGATAAAGCCGGAGAGGCATATACAGAATTATATATTAATGTACCAACAGAAGTAGGTAGAACACCCACTATCCTCTTTGATTCAGTATCTGATAATAATTATCAACCTTCACTAAGAATCACTGGTACAGGCCCTAATGCTGAATACATAGCTGGAAGAAATAGTGCAACAGTTCATCCACAAGGATTAGACGTATTTGCATTTTATGATTATGATCAAGCATTACAAGGACCTAATGATGCAGGGTATACAGATCCTAATGCAAACTGGATGGATGAGCCAACTCCACCAACTGCAACGGATTCTTATTTCACTGAGCCTACTACATTTACAAGTACTGCCAATGTTAACATAAGAAAATATCCAGCAGATTATAATAACCCAACTGGTTATGTTGGTTCTGCATATGTAAGATCTGAGCTTGATGGAATTAGTATAGATTTTAATCCTAACGATTATCAGCAAATAACTTCAGATGCAACTATAAGTACTATACCACAGTTTAATGGTACAGATTTAGCAGAGTCATTTGAATTTAATGCTGTATTGATTTACTATGATATGGTGGACTTAAGTGATTCATCAAAAACAAAAACCAATCTTTATGGTATTTTAATTTTAGACAATGTTACTCCTACAACTGATGGTGGTTTTATTCAAAGATATCCAAAGTTTAAACCTAATCGTGTAACTGGACAAAATGGTAACAGTTATGGTTTTAAACTTAATTTAAGATTTGATGCTTCACCTGGTACAGCTGGGATTGATACTATCATCAATGATTACAATACATTCTCTATGGGATTATTCTCAGATGCATCGGCTCAACTGCAAGCATCTGCTCAAATATTCCAAAGACAACAATTAGAATTAGCAGATATTGAATTAAGGTTAGCAGCTATTGAGAATACTCTTAATTCTGTTAGTACTTCTGCATTCTTACAAAGTCAAATTAATAGTTTACAAACTCAAATTGATAATGCATCATTGGCATTTGCAAGTAGTACTACATTGTTAGATTTAATTGCTAAAAATTCTGAAGAGATTCAAAACTTAGCTAATGGTGAAGTTGCAACCACTCTTCAATATAATACTGATGTTGTTAGACAAGGTACAGGAATTACAGTAAATACAAATACACCTAATCAGATACAAATATCTAATGCAGTACAAGCATATAATTTAATGGTTCCGTTAGATGCAGGTAATGTACAAATTACTGCGACTGCTCCACTAAACTTAAATGTTGTAAACCCTAGAGTATTTGCAGATTTAGGAACATATACAAATATGTTAAGGTTAGATACTATAAACCAAGCAGCTGGAGATTTATCTATTTACATTGATGATACAGATGTTCAATGGAAAACTGGACAAGTAGTAAGATTAACATTTAATAATATTCCTCTTATGGGATCCAGAAATATAAAAATATATACCGATTCACCAAGTAGACTTAACACAGGTTCATTTGGCAAATTGGCTGCAACTATACCTAATGCAGATTTAAGTACCCTTCCAATTATTGATCTGATTTGTACAGAGCAAGGAGTACTAAATTTCGTTTATGATATAGTTAAATAAATAATAAAATTGAAACCTAGATAATGGCTGAAAATAATTCAATACAAACAATGCTTCCAGAACTGTTAAGACTTTTTAACAATTCACTGGAGAGCTTTGAGAAAGTTAATCAGGCGATCACCTCAAGCAGAGATTCTGTAACTGTTAATATTCAGAATAATGATGGTACAAATTCTAGGATTACTATTCCAAGTTTTGGGTTTCTTAAAAACTCAGTTGACCGACTACAGACTAACATTAATACTATAACTAATTTTAATGATGCTAATAGTTCTATAAGGTTAGCAGATGGAACTTTTAGAAAATTAGTTTTAGCTAAGTTACCAACTGAGGCACAAGATTTAACTTCTATAAATTCTATTAATCAATTTGACATTAAGCCTAATTGGTTTTTTGAAGAATTAATCAATCCACTGTTATTTGTTTCTTTTGATATAACTGGGCAAGCACCAATTGATACTGAAAGAGCTATTGTACAAAGATATATTTTAGATACCAATACACAAAGTAAAATTAACTTCTTTGAATCTCAATATAGTGGAAATGCTGCAATTGATTATGATACATTTTTACAAGAAATTGTAGAAAGAAATATTTCTTATGTATTAGATGAAGCAGTTGTAGATTTACCACCAAGAGATAAAAGATATTCTGGTAATTTTAGTGTAATAAGAATTGGAGAAGAAAGCGTTACAGAAACAGTTAATGGTGTTGAACAAACTGTAGTTCAAAAATTATATAAGTTAAACAAAATCTTTTATACAGACAGTGAAGCTGATTTTCCAGATACTGTACAACTTAAAGTAGGTGATAGTTTAGAAGTTGTATCTACTCCTATTGATACAAGATATACTGTTACACAAATTGATACAAGTACTAATTCTGTTATTGTAAGATTACAAGAAGGTTCAAGAACAATAAGTATTGGTGCAGATGTTTTAAAAATAGGATCACAATTAAGTGATAGCTTAGAGGTAGATGTTACTGTTGGTTTTAATGAAAGATGTGTAACCTTTTTAAAGCCTATTGATCCTGATTCAAAAATACCTGCAGTTAATTGGTCACCAGGAAGTGGTTTTTATACAAATAATTTAACAACAGTTGATTCGGCAGGAAATGCTCAAACACTGGCAAACTATTATCAACAGAATGCAGTAGATTTTGGTAGATACCTTTTATCATTTGCTGAAGATAAGTTTCCAACCAGTAGAGAAGGTGTAATTCCTAATACTCCTGTTTTAAGTCCTGATGATTTTACAGTAAGTTTAATTAATGGGCAAGTAAGTAATTCAGATGCCATAGTTCAACTTAAAGATTTAAATAATCAAAAAAATACTATTCAATCTACATTAAGTGAATTGGATGTTGCTATTTCTCAAAGCAGAACAAAAATACAAACCACTAATTATACTACTGAGGTTGAAAGAGATTCAGACAAAAATGCTTTACAAGGTTTAATTACAGAAAGAGCATCACAAGCAAAACTATATGCATCAGTTGTTACTGAAATAGATTCTTTTGCTTCAGATAATTCTGTAAGTAGTATAACTCCTAAATATAGAGTAAGAGGATTTTGGGCAATGCCTGAAGAAAAGTCTGCTCCTGAAACTGGAGTACAAGATATTATTAAATTCCAATATCGTTATAGATATCTTTCTGCTGATGGTGCTGCTAATGCAGTAGATCAATTTACATACACTGATGGATCTGGTACAAGCCAAGGTGCATTTTCTAATTATGTAATTGTAGATAGTGTATTAAGACCAAGAATAAAAAATACTCTAACTGGGTTATATGAATGGGCTCCTATAGATGATGATAATGCTACATCGGTTAACATTAACCAATTAGACATTCCTATTAGAAAAGGTGAACAGGTTGAAATAGAAGTAAAATCTATTTCTGAAGCAGGGTGGCCATCTAATCCATTAGAGAGTGAATTCAGTACACCGATAAGAGTTGAGTTTCCAGCTGACTTAAGTTCGGATAGCGCAGTTGAAGCTATCTTAGCACAGAATCAAGAAGACTTGGCACAAGTTGCATTAAATGAAAATTTAGAATCAATTGATTTACCTAAACATTTAAGTAGTTCATTTGTTGCTAATGAAACTTATTTTGCTCATTCAAGTCCAGTGATTGCATCAGGGTTCTTATCAGAAAATCAAACACCAATTGATTTATTTACTAAGTTAACTGAAATGCAAAATCAATTAGATTTGTTTGCAGAAATTCTGAATAGTGCACAAGGTGAATTACAAACTACATTGGTAGATGATACCGGTAATACTTTTAACTTAAGGAGAAATGCAACTACAAAAGTATTTGCTGGTTTTTATTCTCAAGAGGTTGATGGCTTAGATGATCCTAGAGGAGCAATTGTAACAAAGACTTATTTTATTAATATTGCTAATAAGTCTCAAACTGCATTACAATTAATTGCAAGAATAACAGGAAATAGAAGTAGGATGGTAAAACAATCTGAAAACCCTGGCTTATATTCACCGACTAGTGTTGGAAACTTAATTAATGGTTCTGTGATTTTACCAGCAACATATTCATGGTTAGATAACAGTCAAGCTAATCAATCAAATGATAGAGCTACCTTTAGAGGAGATGATTCAGATTATAATACTATTCGTAAGTATGATCTTACACCTATTCTTTTAACTAATCCTGATACTACATCAAGTACAAAATATGGACAAATGGTTTCTCAACCTCCATTCCAATCTACACAAAATAAGAATCAGTTTATTTATAGTAGATTTTCAGATGTATCAGCCGAAGGTAATTTTTACAGTTATATAAACCCTGAATCTAATTATACTTTTAACCTAGACACAGAAGAAAACTTTTATGATGCCACTGCCAATAGTGGTGTTGGTAATCCTACAACAGAATTTATTTGGGGTGGTGGCTTTTTATCAACAGGTCTGCCAACTACTGCACCATCATATCCTGGGGCACAAGTACCGGTTGATGATACTTTAGCAATATCAATTGCGCATCCATTCTTAACTAACTATGCTGCATATAGAGATGCTTACATAGCTTTAACTGGAGATACGGCTACACTTCCTACTACTGCTGGTGCTGGTGTGGATTGTTCTTCTGTAGGTAATGGTACTGGAGCTGTATTATTTAGACAATCTAAATTTGCTCCATTAACACAAGATCAACCTTATGGTAAACAGCAAGGAATTTATTTAAATGAAAATGTAACAGATCTTTACAACCTATCTACAGGTAATGGTGGAGTTACACAGTTAGTAGTACCGTTTGATACTGGGCAAAGCTTACAAGCTAGCCCGTCATTATCATCTCCTGCTTTAGCAAACCTTTGGGATGCTTCTTCTGCTAGTTATGTTGCTGGCGGTTATAGTAGAAATTCTAAAAATTCATTTGAAGGTTTTGATCAATATACATTAGGAAGAAAATCATGCGGATCTTATTTATTCATTTCTGCTGATAATCATTTAAACATTCAAGTAGACGGTGATTCAATTCAATCTAGAGAAGTAATATCATTTGGTCAACAAAATGCTGTAAGCGTACCTTTAGTATTCCAATATAGAATGACTGATTACTTTGGTACTACTTCAGGTACAGGTTTAGGTAATATTGGTGGAGATGAAACTGGCTCTACTGTTAATCTTACTTACACTAAAAGAATTGGTTTTGATTTATATCCTAATAATTCTGATGTAGTTCAATTTGATATTGAAATATCCGCTAAGTATAGATCCGATAGGTTGAGTATAGATGTATTCCCTAAGGCAACAGTTACTAAAGGATTAAATGATTTAGAAAAAGTTGTGGCAGGATTAAGACCTTCTATTCAGCAGACCCGAGTGGCTAGAGGTAACCTACTTACTAATGTTGACGGTGGATTAGGACCATTGACTCAGTAATAGTCCTAAGTTATTTTAACTTTATCTTTGGTGAATAAATAAAAAAAGTGAAAGATAAATGGCTGAAAACCTGCTCGACAAAGCATCGTATAGTTTAATTAGAACAAATCCTAAATTAACCGGTAATGTAAAAGTTGTATCTGATGGTACAGATATTTACTTAGAATCGTTTAGTGCCAATACGGAATTGTCTTCTAAAAAATTTAAAGCATTTAAAGTTGACGGTACGAGTACCTATGACCGAGATGTTTATAGGTTTTTTGACTTTGGTAAATTTCCTAAAGAAGCGGCATATGAAATATTTCAAGAATATGAAGATGATGCTGTACTTTCTAATTATGGTAATCAATATGAAATGTTCTATTGTGCTGGAACTAGATCTATTGCATCAGAAAGTTATTCACAAAGTTTAGGTACATTAGCACCACTTTGGTTAAATGAACAAATTCCTAATTACTTTGTAATATTTAGATTAGATAATCCTGCTGCTGTAAATAATTTTAGAGCCGCAACTGAAAATGCAAATTCTGACTTAGCACAAACGTCTGTTGATTTTAATAAAAATGTTTTAGAGAATTGTACTGCAATTAAAACATTTGATTTAACTGAAGGAACTGTGTTAGGATCCTATATAAGAAATTATAGAAATCAAGAAACTTTTCCGGAGGTTCCTTTAAACATGACATGGAGAAAGGACGAGCCAATCTTATGGAATGGTATATCTTATAAGAGTGGTGGTTTTACAAGTTCAGGTAGTTTTTCATATGAAGATTTGGTTACTAAAGATTCTACTATTATTCAAGATGAATATCTTTTTACACAAGGGTTTCAGAATAATGGCATTCTTTTAGCTAATCTTTTAAACATGGAGTTTTTATTTGATGATCCTACTGCTGAAGATTATTCTATTAATCGTTATTTCGGTATGTATGTTAATGAAATAGAAGAAGGTCAATTTGATATATCAGGAGAAGGTTTTTATAAAGGAACTTCAGCAGAAAAAACTCAGCAGCCTACAATAACAACTATAACAGAAGTATCACAATTATTGAATACTCCATTTGAAATGACAAATGATAAAGGTATTTTACTATATTTGGATCCAGCTAAAACAGAAACTATAACAGGCTTACCAACACCGAAAAGAGTAGATGAAGTAGAATCTATATTTTATGTTAAGGATAAAGAAGATGATTTTCATACTATTAAGAAAGGTTCATCTTGGGGCGAAAATCAAATAAGACTATTTGATACTAAAGTAGACATATCCTTATTTACTGGATATAAAGAACCTGATACATTTGCTAATGCGTTAATTATTCAACGTGCAGGTGTTGCACAAATGTATATACATATAAAAGATAATATTCAAGACGGTGCTTCAGTAGCTTTCTTTGATGGGAATACTTTAATAGGGAAAATATTTGCCAATAGTGCATTAGCACCAGTGCCAGGAAAATCTTTTGAAAGATTTTTTAATCCTAATGGAACAATACAAGAAGTTGCGCAAGCAATGGCATCGGCTATCAATAAAGGTATAAGTGAAAATGACAGATTTTTTGAAGCATCTTATAATGATAGTACTGTTTATGTTAAGTCAAGATTTAGTGGTTCAAGATTTAACCGATTAAATTTTAAAACAGATGTTACATTTCCAGAATTTTATGATCAGGTAGAAACCTATCCTATTACTTCAGTAGCAGAACCAGATAAAAACTTTGTAGGTGGTAATGATGTTAAGAATAGTTTATTAAAAGTTACTCTTGGTGATCAAGACAGATTTACACCAGGCGACTTTATACAGACCAAAGGTGGTTTTGCTACTATAGGTGACTGGGTTCCTTATACTGATGAACCTATTTATAATGGTTTAGATGAAATTATTGGTTATACTGATGTTGATAAGTATGCTATTATTACATGTAATGATGACCAAATAATGGTAACGAGATCTAACCAGGTTGCTTTGTATTCTGATTATAAACCATCATTTGGTAGATTTTCATTTTTTGAGGTTAAAGATTTTGACTTTGATTTTTATAGTACTCTTTACAGTGAAGAAGGTGAATTAGATTTTGAATTTGCTCAATATAATCAAACTAAGCCTAATGCTGTAGAACCGTTTAGCACAACTCCACCATTTGATGATTATGAAGGTATAAGTAAAAATCCACAGATTAGAAACTTTTATGACAACGGTGGGTTTTATAATCTTATAGGATTAGTAAGTGAAAAGGAAAAAGAAGGAGAGCAATATATTAAAAGTGAATATGATAGATTAGAAGAAAACTTTTTAACATCACAAGCAGCTAGTTCTAGAATTGCACCATACATTAATAAATGGGCATGGGTTAATGGTGGAAAGGATGTAAGAAATCATCCTTATAGGTTGGATGTTAATGAAGCATTTGGTTTAAATAATTTTGCACCATCTAAATGGGATAAGGTTCAAGAGGCTAGTGGATATACCCACGAATGGTATTACTTATCTGAATTCCCATTATACTTTACAAAGGATGCTATTGAAAATTCATGGAGTTATATTGATGTAGCACCAACAGATAATACTGAAGCTAACCCTATAACAGGACAACAGTTTGTTCCAGGTACTTTTCAAAATGTAAACAAAAATTATTTTGATGATTATTTTATAGTTCAAAGATTTACGACTGGTGGTATTACTGAAATAGATAGACAATTAAGATATGGTAGATTTAATGGTGGTGATGAAAAGAATTTCTCAGAAACTTTTTTAAGAGGTGTTAGAGTTATTGCTAAACAAAAAGCAATAGGAACCGAAAAGGCAGATTTTAATGCAAGGGCGTTGTCTTATGTAAATGATGGATCATTTAATGATTATAGATTTTCTGCAATCTTAGTTCCTAATTTACCAGATAAACCAGAATTCCAAGTTAAGTTTATAAAGAATGAAAAGTGGAAAACTGTCGTTATGTTAATTTCAGTTGACTATGATGTTAATTGTATTAATGGAACTCCGGGCCAGGCTGGGAGTACCGTAGCTAAATCTATTATAGATAGAACTTCTTTATATTCTTTAAATAGTAATTTTAAAACTGGACCGAATGCGACTAGAACTGATTGTGCTCCTACTATAGGTGGAACTGGTAATTATGAATATGAACAAACTGTTTTAAGAGGTTCTGTTTTCTTAGGAGGCTCAACTATAAATAGTGATGGTGTATATGTCATTAGGTTTCAGCCAGACATAAACGGTGTAGAACCTGATTTGGTTAATGATGTTAGAATATTAGAAGACGGTACCTATGGACAAATTAAGTTCAGAATACCTGATGCTCCGGGTGGTGATATTTATTCTATTAGAGGAATTGTTGAGGTAATAAGTAAAAATGTTCTTTTAGCAAATGAATTTACAAAGAACAATGTATTCCCAATGAATCCTCCTGTTTCAACACCAGGTAATCAAGAATTAAGAACAGCTGTATATACAGTAAGTGCTGGTGGTTATGAGCAATTTAAAAATAGATTAACTGCTGCTACATTCGGTAATATATTTGATGCTGTAAACCAAGGTGATCCATCTATCCTATATGAAACAATTGCAGAAGATGGAACTCAAGTAAGAAATAAAGATGGAAGTTTAGCTCAAACATTTGGAATTGAATTAAGAGCACAATCAGATATTTTAAAATCTATTTATATTGGAGTATTGCCAGATCCTGCAAAACCAACAGCCTTTAACTTAGCTGATGTAATAGGTTATGATTTATCTTTACAAAAGACACCGAGAATAACACCTATAGCTAGGCATGCTGGTTATTATGAACCTTATGCATTACCTTTGTTATCATTTAGAGACCCTTATCAAAATTTAGATTTTGATGAAATTACAGGAGGGACTGGAACTGTTAATATTCCAGATGCAGCATATAAAATAAAGGTAATGGATCTATGTAAATATAAGAATGCACAGTTTAACAGTAAAGATCCAAACTTTGGACAAATTCAAAATTTCTTTTATCATAAAGTAAATGAGCAAGATCCGTCTACTGTTTTAGAGTTATCAAGAGAAAGTGCATTCCCTAGTTTATATCCTTTAATTAATGAGATAGGAATTGACTATAGAGATTTTTATATGTTCTCATCTAACTGGGAACCTTCTTACTTTGTAAAAAGTATTGATAAATCATTTGAAGAAAAGGTTATAGGAACAAGATCCATGTTTGAAAGAAAGTCATTCTTTGGTTCTAAAAGTATTAAAGTTCCTGAAACAATTGTATTAGATACATTTAAACCTGACCCTTTTGTTAAAGCTGCTATTAGACAACCTAGTTTAATTAAAGGAACATTTATGTTCGAGGATCGTGCATCCGTTACAGTTAACAAAAAAGTTATAAAAACAGAAGGTGTTAGAAACATGAGAGCAATTAAGAAAAAGCCATCGGCACCTGTAATTACTTTTTATCTTTTCAATCAAAAAAGATTAATTGAATATTTGTTTGATCCAATTAAAGCTCAGTTTGAAAAGTACATTAATGAATTATATGGCTATGGAGATTTAGAAACTTTAGACGATGATGTAAGACAATACATAAAAGAAAATATATTAAAGTTATATAAAGTAGAAAGAGTTGATTTTTATACTTTAGCAAGCAGAGTTAAACAACCCGATACATTTAAGACTGCTGAGTTAACCGATGCAGAAAAAATTAGTAGTGGTTTAACTATTAGTAATAATGTAGCATCAAAAACATTAAATACTAATCCATTTGATTTAAAGCTAATATATAATAAAAGAACAGGTTTCTCTGAATCGTTTGGTTTCAGCGTTACATTAGTTAAAAAATAATAGAAAAGAAATGCCAATCACTATACAAGAAATAATAGCATCAGATACTATTTCACAACTGGTCGATAAAACAAATTTTAATTTTGACCAATTGTTACTTAATGGTGGAGGTCCTGCAGGACCTGCTGGTATTCAAGGACCTGTTGGTCCAGCTGGAGGAAGAGGTCCTAAAGGTACAACATGGTACGAAGATACTGCTACATCTGCACCAGGTACAACACCTACTTCAACCTTTCCAACTAGTACTCCATTAGATGGAGATTATTATTTACAATTTAATGGTCAAGTTTGGGAATACCAAAATGCAGCCTGGGTTATAACTACTATTGACTTAGAAGGTCCTATGGGACCACAAGGACCAGGTGGTGGTATGGGAGATACCTTTGGTTCACCTACAATTGGATTGCAAACTTGTATTTATAATGGTCCTATAGGAGAAGGTACTGGTGCAACTTCCGGAAATGAAGGTGTTCCTTCGGTTATGATAGGTGGTGCAGTATCTACAACTATCCCATTAGCTTCTATACCATTAACTAATGCTTACATTATACCTGATGCTGTTGCTAATAAAATGATATCTAGTACAGCATCATTATTAATTCATCAAAAAGATTCTGCTGCAAAGTCCATAGTATTTCATGGAGGTGCTGGAAATTTAAATGATAACTATCAACAAGCGAACCTTTCTTCTTTATGTAATATTTCTATTGGAGCTGATGATAGGCTAGTTTTAAGTGCACCTAAAGTAGCTACTACACCAACTACTACAAGTGAATTAATAGGTTTTGAACTTTCAGTACCAGCGAGGTCTCAAAGTTTTCAAGCAGGTAAAGCAATATCATTTCAAACTGGACAAAGAACAACAGCAGATTTTGGTGGAGAGAATTCTGATTTTACTATTAATGTAGGAACGGGTTCATCGGCTGGAGGTAATAAGTTTGTTGTAACCACAGCAGGAACTAGTAATTCTGCACTTATTCAAGCAGGTGGTGGGTTTCCTGTAAATACTCAACAAAATGCACAAGTTGGTGTAATCCAACTCCAAGCAGGTTTAATTAATTTAACCTCATCAGTAAATGAAAATATTCAACTTCAATCAGGTGGACAACTTAAATTAGATACTAGGCTTAGTACTAACCCTGCTGGACAAATCAGTATGAAATCTGGTAGTGGAGGTATTTTAATGGATGTAAATAATGAAGGTAATATTAACATTACACAATCTGATGCCAGTACTTCCGCCATTGGTGATATTATCATTACTAATAATTCACAGGCACCTAATTCAACAGTAGGTGGTGATATTTACATACAAGGAAATAGTCAAATTATTTTAAAGAAAACTACTCAGACTGCAACAAATAGTTCCAGTATAGTTATTGATTATGGAAGATTTAATCCAACAACAGGTACACCTCAACCTCATACAAGGTTTGTAGGACCTCAAACAATAGCAGGTTTTATTGCATCGTTTCCACCGCAAACATTTGGGAACCTTATATATAAAGACCCTACTGGTTTTGCTACAAACTCAACTGATATATTAGAATTAACTGGAAATAATGGTGTTACTGATCTTGCTCCAGGTGCAATGTTACAAGCATGGACTGGTGGGACACAGGCAATTAGTGGTTTAGATGCAGGTTTATTAGCAATAGCATTAGGAAGTGAAGGACCACAATCACCTGTGGCTTCTGATGATTTTATGTTTGATAATACTTTAGAATTTTCTGTAAGAGATAGTGGTAATAATGATGAATACTGGACTGCAAGTAAAAATAAAATTGCATTTGCTTCACCGTGGGTATTAAAAAGAGCAAGAGGTAGAAATTCAACTATTAACTCTGCTCCTAATACTTCGATAAACACTACTTCAACAACTAATGCACCGTTACAATATGGCTGGAATACAAGACAGCAAGCAACACCGCAAGCGTCGTCAGGTAATGCTTATCCTACATTAGGAATGCCAGCAAAAGAAGATTTAAACGTTCCGTTTATTTCTCTTAACTTTGGTCCAGGTTTAGGGTTTACTAATACAGGTGCTTCATTTGATTTATCAAATATTGCTTATGATTATAAAGTTCTTTTCCCTATCGGTTCATACCCAGGACAAAGATTATTAGTTAAGGTATATGTACAAGCTCTGTCACTCGTGACTAGTACTAAAAGTTCAGGACCTCCTATAATTAAAAGTAATTATGGATCTGTTGATGTAAGAATACCTCGATTCAGAATTAAGTCTCCTAGCTCTAATGGAAACTGGACTCCTTGGTGGGGTAATACTGGAGGTGGTGGTTCTACTAACCAAGTTGCTAATGGTTATCAAACAGTAACCGTTACAACTGATTCATCTGATGCAGGTGATGGTATTGGTAGGTTTAGAATGATTGATATGATATGGGATGGCCAGTACATAACTCAAACTGGTGCCGAGGTTAATTTTGCTGACCCTAATGCATTCACTACACAAACACAACACGGTTGGGCTATAATTGCCTCAGTCAATGGACTGGTACCGGATGGTAATTTAGTTGCAATTAGTGGTTACGATAATAATCCAAGTTGTTTCCTAGCAGGAACTGAAATAGCTTTAGCAAATGGAGATACAAAAAATATTGAAGATATTATTCCAGGTGAAGAATTGGTAACATGGAATGAAGCAAAACAAAAAGCTGAAGTAGGTACTGTAGGTGGATTAGATGTAACAGACAATGTAGGTACAGTTATTGTACTAACTTTTGACAATGGATCTACTATTAAAACAACTGAACATCATCCGTTCTATCATATAGATGGTGACAATGTAGGTTTAATTGATGCAGCTGAATTAAGAGAAGGTATGGAAGTGTATCAATTAAATGGAGGAAAGGCTAAGGTAGTATCTATAAAAGCAGAAGATGGTATCTATACAGTTTATAATATAACCGATGTAAGTGGTAATCATAACTATTATGCAAATGAAATATTAGTACATAACAAAGGAGGACTTTAATAATTAATTAATTTAAAATGACAAAGAAAGAAATAAAAGAACTTAATGGATATGTAAGTAGGTATAGAGAAATTCAACTTTCTTTAGACTTAATGCAAAAAAGTATTGAGAGCTTAGCAAAGAAAAGAGATGGTCTATTTGAAGAAATAAGTGGAATGAAACTAAAAGAAAAAAGTTTTATAGAAAAGATCGCAAAAAAATATGGAGCTGCCGAGGTAACACCTAATAAGTTAATGAAGTATATAAAATGATTTTAATTGTTAAAAATATTCTTGGTATTCTAACAGACCCAAAGAACACTAGGATGTTTTTACTGGGAGGAATAGGAGTGTTATTATTTTTGCTCTTAAGACAGTGTAATGAAACTGATAAAGCAAAAGGCGAAGTAACAAGATTCCAAAATAATTTAATAGCAGCTAATGATACTATTAGAAACTATGTAAACGAAAAGGGAGAATCTGTTGGCGAGATTAAAGGATTAAATTTATCTTTAGAAGAATTAAGAGATAGTTTAGAATTTGAAAAGAATAGACCACCTATCACAATAGTTAAATATAAAACTATTGTTGAAGAAAAGATAGTTGAAGTTCCAGTAAAAACAAAAGATACTGTAGTTGAGCAAGACGGTATTGAATTTAATTCTGTTTTAAGTTTTGAGTCTGCAAAGGAATGGGCAAAAAGTTCAAGGCTTATTGATGTAAGCTTACCATATACATTAAGTGATAGTTTATCTTTTGGTTCTGCTACGATTGGACTAAAACAAAATATTTGGTTAGATGCTACATTATCTCAAGATGTAAAAACAAAAGAAGTATTTATAAAATTAACTTCTGATTATCCTGGTACTACTTTTAATAATACACAAGGGATAATGATTGA
>MDTG01146654.1_pt1 | contig 15415 bp, 12 predicted proteins | sample 811421 | NCBI WGS metagenome assembly MDTG01 (sample SAMN05326645, study PRJNA326480) | marine metagenome | isolation source: seawater | place: Pacific Ocean: South East | collected 2011
GCAGGAGGAGCACCAGCAGGAGGAGCACCAGCAGGAGGAGCACCAGCGGCAGGAGGAGCACCAGCAGGAGGAGCACCAGCAGGAGGAGCACCAGCGGCAGGAGGAGCACCAGCTCCAGGAGCGCCACCAGCAGGCATAGGAGCAAATGATTGCTTATCCATACCACCTTCCGACAATTCTTCTTTAAGTTCTTTTATAGCATCTAATGCTTCTTTTATTTCTGTGTGTTTCATAATTTTTAAGATTTTATAATAACCTCGTCAGATAGGCTTATTTTGTTTTGGTCTATTGCTTTTAAAACTTCTTCTTCATTTGAAAAAACATGTTTCGCCTTCGCTGGTCTATGTTGTGCAGTGTATAAACCAAGTATTAACTCCTGTGTAGGAGTTGGTACAACCTTATTTCTTTCCTTTATAGAAAATAACATTTTAGACGGCATTAATCTTTCTTTAGCATCCTCTACTGCTTCAGCTATTGATGGTACATGTAAATTCATTGTATCGCCATCAAAATCGGCGTTATGTCCTGTTGTGACTAATGGATTAATTAAGATAGTATCGCCATCTATCAACTTAGGATACCCGGCGGTAACATTATATTTATGCCATGCGGGAGCTCTTGAATAAACTATGGGTCTGTCTTCTACTATTTCTTTTAATGCATCCAAAGCATCAGAACCCTCATCAACAACAGACTTTAAAGCTTGGTGTCGTGACATACCGCGACGGACCAGTTCTCTTTGAATATAAGGGCTGTATATTTTAAACGCCATAGACTTAGGCACGCCTATTTGATCTAGATCAAGCTCTGGATCCACGCCAATAACACCTCTGGAGGTGAAGTCTACAGGCTTAGAAACAGCCCGCCTCTGGAAAAAGCTATGTTTAGAGTTATTACCTATAACTTGCTGCAAAAAGCCAGACACACCTCTAAATCTGGTTTTAGGAAGTACAGGCTTACCAAAACCATATACTGCTTTAACAGAATCATACACGTTTAACTTGCTGTCGTTTGAAAGATCGTCTCCAAAAGTATCTTTGATTTCCTTATAGGAATCCATAACAGAAAATAAGTCGCGATAAAGCTCATTGGCTGCGCCAGGAACAAAAGCATCTCCTATAACACTAAAGGGACGGAACTTAGGCGGTATTACTGGGACATTTCTGATAATATAGTCTACAGGTTTTAGGTTATTACGTCTAAATCCTTTTACATAACGTAAAAGTTTAACTCCTCTTCCTCTTGTAGATTTTTTTCCAGACTTGAGTATGTCTACTGCCTCATTTTCTATATCATTAACAGAATAGGTTGCAAGAGCTGCAGCAATAGCCTCAGGTCCTGTAGAAGGAACAGACTGAGAAGCTTGTTTATCAAAGTTGTCTACATTTATAGCCCAATTCCTTAAAGCTGCTCTTCTTCTATCAGTAGGATTTTTTCTATATTGAGAACCATGACGCGCCTTAAAGCTTATCCATCTTTTTATCTGACGTACGTCGTCTTCTGTTCTCCTACCTCCAGCATAGCGCTCGTACCATTGTAGCCAACCAAGAGGGTCTTGTTCGCGCACCCACTCCTCAGGCCACTTATCCATGGATGCCTCACTTTCTGCATCCCCATAAACCTGATCATATACACCCATCTCTTTTAACTGTTCAGGAGTAAAGTCTGGTTGGAATAAATCTTCATTAGCTTTTTTAAGAAGACCAAGCCTAGCTTTCAAATGATCTGGAAGTTCCTTTTTGCCAGATATAATATCTCTTAGTTCAGCTTCTTTTACATCTAGTATTTGACGTACACTTTCCTCAAAAGCCGGGTTTATTACAGGGAATGGTAGTTTTATCTTACCATACCTGTTAGAGAATAACATAGCGTTATCGAACAAACCACCAGCTGTTGGTTCTAGATTTCTTAAATCTACTAATTCTCCATTCTTAACTACGAATGGTTTATGCTCCTCCAAAATAGCATCAGTCATAGGCCCTAAACGCAAGGTACCATTTTTACCTACCTTACGAGCCTGATATCCTGCTCCGTTTAACAACCCTACAAATTTGTTCCACACGAAGGGTGTATCGGGTGTATTTGGGTTATGTCCCTGTCTCAGCTTTTCCCAGTACTCATCATTGCGAGCTCCACGAACCAAAGACATATCCTTTAAGAAACCATAGGCACCAGCGGACAGCAAAGCATGGTCTTCAAGACCCGAAAGGCGTTTGCTCTTTGCCATCTCATCACCACCCTTTAGTGGTTGTTCATTTAGGTCATAAGCTCCTTGAGCTCTAGCACTAGCTTTTGAACCAGACGTATGGTGTAGTTTAAGTATGTAGCCATTACCTACTGTTATAGGGTTTTCCAGCTTTACGTTAAGCTCTGGATCAAAAACTTCTTCAGTTTCCGCAATTCCAGCTTGGTCTAATTCCGACTTTACGTAATCAAACCACTTCTCTCCGGCTTTGTTAAATGTGGGTACTTTATAAGCTTTACCCCGCGCCTTTGCTATCTTCCCCAAAAGAAGCTCATATATAATAGAGTTATTAACACGAGATGGTATACCTAGCGGATTTAAAAGAACCTCTAAAGATTTCCCATCGACAGTCCGAGGCATATGTTCGTCTGGAATTATTTTAGATATAACTCCCTTTTGTCCGGATCTGAATACTATCTTATCGCCTACTTTAGATGGCTTTACGGACCTAACAGAGACTTTTACCCTATTTTTTGTCTTAACTACATCGGTTACAATACCTTCTGCACCCTCATCCCATACCTCAGAGGCATCACTACGACTGTTGCGCATGAAGTTAGAAAGCTTTCCGAGCTGAGAAGAAGTCGATGATATTGCCTTAGGTTTAGTAGCGAGGATAATAGGATCTCCTTTTTTAAGAACTACTCCTTGTTTTATCACACCGTCATCATCAATGTTTTCTAGCTGTTCTTTGTTATAGTAGTCTTGTCCTTTAATACTACTAAAGACGCCAACATGATGTCCTTTTCCTCCCTTAACACCTCTATTGTAATCTATAGAAAAAGAATCCATGTGATCACTTGAGAGACGTTTTGCAAAAGCTTCTGAAACTGCTATAGAGTCGTCTAGGGAAAACCCTCTATAAGGCACAACACCTATCCTTGCATTCAACCCAAGAGCTAGCGTACCTTTATCGTCTGTGTAATTAGACTTAGCCACTAGCTGTCCTTTTTTTACAGGATCTCCTTTTTTAAGTAATGGTTTATTGTGGATAGATGTTTTTCTGTTAAACAAAAAATTATTATAAAGAGAAATTTTTTCCTTATCCCCAGCTTCGTTAACTATCTCCATGTAATCAGGACTAACACGATTTATCGTTCCGGTCATAGATGAGAACTTAGCTCCTGCATGCGATCCCATTTCATCATCAAAACTTCTGTCGTCTTCGCCATCCATCAAGGACTGAACTAATGGAGCTTCGGATCCTACAACAGGTAGTGCTTGATTTTGGAATTTAGCTCCGTAAAAAAGCCTAGGCCCCATGAGCGCTCCTTGCATAGGCACAAGGTTAGCGTGTGCTCCAAAAAAAGAGTTAGGGCTCTCAAGCTCGTAATCTATATCAGCAGGACGAACTTCTTGTAGCTTGTCATTCTTAAGCCCTATGTACTCCATAACTTACTACTTTAGTCGTGGTTGATGGTGTTTTAACAAACCCGAATGCTGAATAAGTGTTTCTAATGGCGTACCCTGCCAACCTATAGGCTTTACGGCCTTTTGTGATTGTCGTCTTTGTAAATAGGCATTCCAGATTTTTGTCCTATACTTACGGCGAGCGTCTGTAGGCAACCCTTGGCTTACGTTATGCGGGTTATACCCCATAAGGTCCATGAATTTCTGACCGGCGGTTCCAGCAATGGCATCGACAACTCCTATTTGGTTTTCGCCTGGGCCTATGTGTTTCTTCATGCTCTCCCAAGACGTGTCCAAAAGATGATTATCCTTATCTTCCATCCACTTCGCAAAACCTTCTCGCGTATCAGGATAGCGTAAAACAACAGGATCTATGCCTGCATCGGTGGGTGACATGCCCTCAGCTTCTGCTCGCTGAGCCGCGTCATGTGATCGTAAAAATTCTAACAAAGCAGGATCACCACCAGCTCCCATAGGATTGTCCCTACCAGCGTAACCTCGATCAAACCTACCGTCAGGACCAGGGACGCCGAAGGCAGTATCCCAACTTCCTTCATCACCACCGTATACAGCTTTTTGTGGTAAGCCCGGTAACATTCCGGCGATGGGAGGTATCCAGCTTCCGACGAGAGGTATATTATCCTCCACCCAGTTCGCTGCATTTGTGTAATCCCTAGTAAACTTAGAAGGAGCCGACAGCCTTGGATCATTGGGATCTACGCCTGTGCTGCTATGATATGCAGGAGCTCCTCCAAATACGCCTAACCTAGTATTGGCTACAATGGGTAATATATTTTTTGCTACACCAACACCAACATGAGGAACCATAGATGCCAAGTTCGATATACCCAACTTACCGGTTGCAAGAGGGCTAATTGATCTCAGCAGTCCTTCGCCTCTCAAGTTATTATTCCACCAGTTCTTATTGTATCCTAGACGTCTTACTTGGTTAATAAGTGCTTGTGGTGCTGACTTACCAGCGGATAAGTTCCTAGCAAGTTGATTATAAACAGCACGTAGCCCATGTCCCTTTCCAAAAAATTCAAAAGGAGATGTAAGTGTATTACCACCCAGGAAAGAAGTCGCAGCGCCAAGCTTGCTATTCGGATTCATACCAAACATACGAGCAAGCCCCTGACCGCTGGCTGCTCCTAATCTTTGTCCTGAGTTTATTGTATGTAAAACGGCTCTATCTATTCCCTTAAACGTGTTAGAGATACCACCACCAGCCCTAGATAATATATTGGCACTACCAAGTGCATTAGGTGCGAATCTATTAACCCCAGCGCGAGTTGCTCCTCCTAAAAGCCCGCCTGCTCGCCTTGCTCCCCAAGCGCCCATACGAGCAACACTACCGCCCATACCAGCGCCTAATACAAGGTTTACTGGGGCCCAAAGACTGTTTCCTATAGCACGACCTAAGTAATTATTTTTATCTCTTTCGGCATCGGAGGCATTCCACCATTTCTTCCAATTACTACCTGCATCTCTAAAAGGACTAAACAACCAATCCCTATGGGTACCTGCGGTGTCCCATCCTGTGGCTTTGTCTAGCCCCATCAAACCCACATTTAAGCCTGCGTTCGTGAGAGCACTATTTCTAATTGCCTTACCAGCCCAGTTACCACCACGCATACCAGCAACGCCTCGTGCGGTTTGTGGTAGAGCCTTTGTAAAAGTATTCTTATAGTTAGGCGTAACTTTTTTAACAGCGTTTAAGATAGGAGACTGATTAAGGGGCTTAGCCTTAACGGCATTAAACCAGCCTTTTAACTTAGTACCGGCTCTACCTAGTGTAGGTATACTACGTAGAAAACCAGCTGACTTTGTCAGTCCACTATCTACAGAAGTTAATTTTTTTTTAAAACTTGCTGATTTATTAGCAAGCATTTTTTGAACCATAGGGTCTCCACCCGAATTTTCTAATAGCAGTTTAAGCTTTCGCTCCTTCTCCTTAGGAGAGTCGAAAAGCAAATCCCTACTCAGAGTCCTGTAAAATTTTTCACTCATCTGCTGCTCAGGAATATCTACAGATAGTACGCCAGGGCCTCCACGACTGCTACCTTTATTATTTCTGTACATGGCAATTACAGCAGCAAGTCCGAGTAATCCACCACCAATAAGGGCAGTACTTCCGTATCGGCTTATAAGATCCTTATAGATATTAGAAGTGTCTTCTTGAATCTTAGCCGCTCTTTCCTTGCTTCTCGCCGTTTCTAGGTTGGTGTCCGTTAGTTCTTGCTGTGACTGTATGTGTCTGTCTTGTGTGTCCTTATAACCAATCAAACCCTCCTTCATCGGCCAGCTAACTACGTTTTGACCTGACATGGCTGCGAGAGCAGTAGGCATCCCCCTGGTGCTCCTAATACGAGGAGCGAGCAACAAAGCGGGAGCCATCAGTGCTGCTCCAGCTGCTTGATTTAGTAATTTATTGAGTTTTACATTTTTATCGAGGAACTCAGCAGTATCTGAAACTTTATCACCAAAATAACCGCCTGCCGCTCCACCAGCTCCTATGCCAGCTACACCAGCTCCTAGCCCAGCAAGATTTCGCATTATACCAGCGGACTTTTCCAAAAGAATAGGTACTTCTAATTTCTCAGCTAAATTAATCGAAGGTTTATTACCATCAACGATATACGCCTTAACTTGATCCACAGTAGCTGATTTTCTTCTTATAATCTCAGCTACAGCTTTCTTTGCAAATCCTTTACGTCTATGCTCTTTTTTAATACCGATACTATAGTAGCCAACTTTACGCATATCCTCGTAACGATCCTGCCACCCAACAAAACCAACCGGCTGAGCAGTGTTTGATTGTCTGATTAAATACAAACCGCCATCCATAGCTTCCTTGTTTAAACCATGAGGCCAGTAAGAAGGATTCTCATTATAAACCTCAGACATAATATCCTCAGCCTCTGATAACGAAGAACTCGCTAATTTCTCAAAAAAATATTCAGACATGATGTAATGAGACTATTATTGTGATTTGTATGAAAGTGTCAACGTATTAAAGAAAGGAACTGATAGCTAAAAAAAGCGGAAATGTGTGTTTAGCACATTTCCGCTTTAGGACTGAAACAAATGTCCGTTACCCGCTTAAGAAGGCTTCCATCTTGGGTCTAAGACCTTCAGCAATTCCGAAGTTTGGAATCTTAGGAGGCCAAGCCCGCCAGGGCACCATGATGGATTTGGTAGGTAGGTGCCGAACTTGGACTGTCGTTTGACTAAAGTCCTCGGCATTACCGACTTTTGCAATATCCCACTGCATAAGAACATGGTCTTCTGCAAGAGATTTCATGCGGTTCCTAGGTATCTTAACCCGGGTCTGTTCCGCATGATGTCCGTTTTGGGACTTACCCCGGTCAATTGCATGGACGAACTCTTCCATAAGATAAGAATCGTCTTCCACATTCCACCTCACCAGGGCGGCAGCGCTACGCGTTGCACCAAAGGCTGCTGCTTGAAGCGTATGGGCATACCGGAATTCAAAATCCCGCTTGGGATTAATAAAGAACATAAACTTCGAAGGTTGCAGCAATGTATACTGTCGCTTCTGTGATTTGTTCTTGGGTCTTGTGTATGCCTTACGCTTCCCTGCTTTGGCCGCGTGTTTGCCTTTATCTATCATTTTTTCCCTTTCTCCTTGGGTTTACTGTTTAACACTTTCTTCTTCGTTACCTATATCAAACAATTCCGGAAGTGTTTTGTTAAGCTCTTCAACCTCCAGCTCTACGCATTCCTTACGGGATTTGCTTTTAGCTAGTAGTTTTCCGTCTTTCCTAAAGGCTTTCCAGACCTTTTCGGAATGATCGTACACAACATCAGAGACCCTGGACACTTTCATATCCAGGGCCTCAGTAAGATGCTGTATGCTATCATTGTAGACGGCAACAAAACTACCGTCTTCTCTGATTAGCATTTTAGTCTTCATTCTCGTCAATAGTCTCCATCTTAGGAGGAAGCTCCTCCTGCTGGAAATACCTATTTGTTAACTCGACATCAGACTCTTTAAAGTTGGCTACCTTTCCCATGAGATTTTGGAAAGAACCAACGCAACCGGTAGGGTTTTCGGGGTCGCAGAAATCTGAAACCTTGAAAGAATCACCGGACTTATCGAATAGCATTTTAATCCTCGCCATTACCAATTTCCTCCCATTCTTCTTTGTTGTAACTCGTGTCATCATCGATACCGTTATACAGTACGTGGCCTTCGTCGGTCCATGTGCAGAACTTATCGAAATACTCTTCATATGAAAGATGAGCTTCCTCATAATCATTTTCGTGCATTTCAGCGACTCCGCACTCTTGTTTGAACTTACCGATACTTGTTCCATCGCCAAGTTGGTCTTCTACTGAACCACCCCATTTATCGTAGATGAACTCAGCAGACTTACCGTCCTTAGCGTACTTTACACCAACGTCGTATGCTCTGTTGTTATCTTTTTGAGGATTACGAAGAACATAGTCAAAGACTACGTCTGTGGCCACATCATGACTACGTATTTTAGCTTTCTCCTCAACGGTCCAGCCATACTTTTCTGCGACTTTTTTCAGTACGCTCTCACTTACTACTAGGGTTGTCTTACCCTCAACTTTGAATGACATAATTTTTTAAAGAATGGACGCGTAAAAACGTCCGGTGTTATTATCTATTGCAGACTCGTCAAATGCCTGTTCAATAATTCTGTTAGCGGCATTGGATATATCCGATCTGGTTTCGCTATCTTCCATATTGACGCCAGCGTTAAGACGATTTCTGAACTCACGAACAGTCCTGTAGAACTCATCGTTATCTGCTATATCTTCGACCTCTGCGGTGAGCTCATCGATTCTATTTTGCAGTTTTACAAGACTTGAAGCAGTGATGTTACGTGGAAGTTCCAGCTCTTCTCCGCCTCTATTGTAAGTTCTATTCTGTCCAACTTTACTAACGAAGTCTCGCAGCTTAGTCGCGATTTCGGATCGAACTCGGTATTGAACGCTGCCCACAGCTTCGCGACAAACTTCCTGAAACTTATTTATCTCAGAGCGAATGGCATTAGCTGTTTTAACACGTCTTTCTTCGTTCTGTTCTTCTTGGTGTAATATATCCCTTAAAGAACTTTCTCCGTACATCATCAAACTAGGAACTTCCGCATAGTGATACCAGCGAAACTTTGCCTTAGAAATCCGATTACGATTCGGTAAGTGATTAGCAATCTTATCGCTCTCCTCGCCATACTCCGAAAGGATTTCATCAATCAAACGATCAAAGTTTTCGTCTACATAACGAACATAGCCTGTAAAAGTAACCGGAAGATCCCTTTCTAATGCTATACCTTTTCTCGATTCCATTCGCTGTCTGATAATGTCTTCAACTTCACGAATCATTTCTTCATCATGAGTTTCGCGGTCTGCATCCTCAATGCCTTTATAAGCAAGAAGATGTGTCTCGACACTATTTAACTTGGAATTGTGAACAAGGTACCCGTTTGTACTCGGAACACGAGCACTATTGCTGCGAACGAGATTCCTTGCTTTTCCGGCAATGGATCTTCCCAGATCCGTAACGTAGGATGGGAATGTTGCCATGACTAATCTAGCGTTTTCTCCAAACCTAGAACCTAGGTCTTCGGAGACTTCGCTGGGATCTGCGTAAGCGGACCCAGCCAAAGGCTGAGTCACGCTTACTTTAAGACCCGTAAACTTATCGCTCAGACCTTTGTGCATCTGGCGAGCAGCTTCATACTGCTGCAAAATATTACTACTATCCATCTTTAGATTCCTCCTGAATCTTCTGGTTCTCTATCGCGTTTTTTTTGTCTAACACGATACGTCTTCCGTCTGGATCTTTTTCGTCAGAGTCTTCATAGAATCCAACGTTACCAAACTTACGATCCTTAGCCCATTTTTCCTGAGCCAGGTACTCTTCTGTTGGGGTCGCAGCATCGGGATGTATCATCTCAATACAGGACATGAGCAAATCTTGCTCATCCTCAATCCCTCTGTTGTAAGCCCTCTTTGCCATAGTCTCACAGGCCATCTCGATCTCAGCACCGCTAAACTTGTTAGCTTTCATTACCAACTTAGGAATATCGAAATCTTCGATATCACGACCTAGGTTACGGAGGTGAAGTTCGAAGATCTTATGACGATCATCCGCAGTAGGAAGATGCAACCAAGCCTTGGCGCTGAAACGACGAAGAAAAGCATCAGGAAATACAGACCCATCATTGAACGTTGCAACAACGTAAGACCAGTCTCTATCGTCCTTCTTTCTTTCCTGCATCCAGACTAAGATGTCACCCAAGACATTCTTGCCGGTTCCAGAGGTAGAGTCATCACCCTTGCCAAATCCACCGATAAGCTTATCGGCTTCGTCAAACCAGATGATACAACCACCGCGTCCAAAAACAGTCCTTGGAATAGCGAGAATCTTTCTCAGCCTTTCCTCGGAACCGCCGTAATACTTCGACTTAATGGAAGAAGCGTCAACCCGGAGTAAAGGTAGGTTGTATTTGCGAGCAATAGCTTTGACGCAAACTGACTTACCGCGACCAGCGTTACCTCCAAGAAGAGTGCCTGAAGATTTAGGAACTTTCTTCTTTCGGTTTACGAGATCGGGATCCATCAGTGCCGAAATGTCGTCATCGATCATATCTTGAAGATACTCGTAACCGCCCAATGCATTTTCGAACGAATCCGCATCAGTAGGCTCAACTGGCGTAACTAAGCCGATATCACGCACTCGTGATATCGTTTGCTTCTTTACTATGTCCAAGAAGTCTTGATCAAAGGTCCTACCCGTAGTAGCGCAAGCATGCGCAAAGGTAGCCTCGGCCATAGGAGCCGACTGACCAAGAGCGGACTTAATAGCCTGCTGTCGGAACTCAGGAGTACACTCTGGAGTATCTGGATAAGCATTTTTAACTGACCTATAAATAAAGTCAAACTTACCGCCAATAACATCCTCACCAGGCATAACGTACTCGAGCTGAGTAGCATCGTCTTGCAGATGGGGAGGAACGCAGATATCCGGACCATAGAACAGGATGGAAATATTGTTGTACCGCATATGCGGGAGAATATTAATTATCCTGTCTATGAATAATAAATTGGCTGGAGACTGCTTAAAATTTGTATCGATGAATCGAAAACAAAAAAGAGTCTTACTACTTATATGCTCTAAAGAAGCATTTTCACCCTTAGTAACAGATACTAGAGTGTCAAAGGCCTTAACCGGATGAGCGGAGTCAGCGATATACTTATAAGAACCATCGGGGTTATAAAGCCTAAAGCCGGTGTGGGAATCCCACTGGACTAAGTTAAACTCCGACTCCTGGCAAACGTGCTGTACGTCTTCATTAAGGCGAGTGTAGTCAGTAGTCTCTACAAAGAAAAGACCACTATATTTTAACCTAGTACTAAGGTTACTAACAAAATTATCATCAGCTTGATGATCCGACACAGCGGGTAGCTGCTCACTAGTGTTTGTTTCTGACATTTTTTGAGTTATCTGATTTTTCGAATTTAGGTAGACTTGCTGCTATAAAACCTACAGCAAATATAACTATTATTATTTGTATTAACATTTGATGGAATATAAAAGAAGAGGAGAGGGTGGCGCCTCGCGGCTACCACCCTCTCCATGCGGGACGGGAAATACCCTAATCAGGCAGTGCCTGGAACTAGGTCCTCTGGAAGGTCTTGGAGGTCTTTCAGAGGTTTCTTCTTCGCAACCGGTTTCTTCTTCGCCGCTGGTTTGGCCGGAGTCTCGGATACGACTTCCACCTTTACGGTCTCTGCCTCCTTTTCCTCCTTTTTGGGGAGGAGTGAAGCGATAAGACCAACCATCTGGACGGGGGCATTGATGATGCGACGAGTCGCGTCATAGGCCACTCCCAGGGGCACCATCGTACCAGCGTGGACGCCGGTGAGAAGGTGGGTGGATGCTTTTCCGAGCACTTCGGTTCCAAGGTTGAAGTAACGGTCTTGGGCAAAGAAATCGATTCCTCGTCCCAAAGGATTTTGATTTTTTGTTAATGGCATAGCATAACATTGCTCCAACAAGTGGAGAGGAAACGTCCTTTCAGCGCACCCGCCTAGAAAATAAGTATCCTAGGACTAAATATATATAACACGCAATAGGTCAATATTGCAGCGTACGCTATTGCGTACGTTATAACTACTTAGCCCGAATAGCCTCTATAATGGGTGTGCAAATATCTTGCTTCTTCCCACCCACAGTCTTACTAGATTTGAATGCGCTAAACCTAAGCCAAACAGCGCCTGTAGGTTTAGGAGGACCACCACGTTCGATGTGCCAACCTCCATAGCCATCAACGTACTCTTCCTTGTAAGAAGGTACTTTCAAATGCAATTGCTCATCATGATAAACCTTACCATGACTACTGAGTCTGATCCTGGGTATAGGAAATTGCCACTCATTATGCGTATGCCCAGTAGCTACAATATGAGCGTCGGGTAGGTATACAGACTGTCTGTTGGTCTGTATGACACCTTTCGTTACAGGAGCATCTCCTCCGTAACCATGGTGGTACCACAAATTAATACCCATGGACTGGCCGTATAAAAGTATTTGAAATTTTACCCAGCCACTAAAACCACCCACATGCACTTTGGACCCATGCCTATCATTCATCATAGTAACTAACCGCTCAGTGAGGTTGGTCTCGTGACGTTTAGATATAGCAGTCTCATGATTCCCCGGAGCCATTATGGCAAACAAATCAGCGTAAGGACCATAAAAGTCTGCAGCAGTAGATACTAACTTATCGAGGTAGTCGCCAGTCTGATGCTCAGGCTTTAAGTCTCTCTTATCAGACCTAGGATCATATTTACCCTGCATCGCGCAAAACAAATCACCACCATCTATAATTACAGCATTTTTTTCTCTAGCTTGTTCGAGGTGTCTTTTCTCCATAACGTTATCCGACTTTGGATTGTCATGGTGCCTATCAAAACTCAACAGAACCCAAAATGAATCCTCCTCCTTAGTAGTCTTTAGAGCATGTTTAATAAAATGAACATTTCTACTTTTTTCGATTATTTGAGTAGTACCGGGTTCTATCTTTGCTACTGGCATGGCTTTATTATTTAAATAAGTTCTTAAATAAGGATATGAGACCTTCGCTACCACGCTGAGAGTATACCTGTCTGAGTTTTTTTCTGAATAATTTCTTATTCACATTGGTGAGATGCATCTCTGACATAATAGTATCTGCGTTTATATCGACGGTGTCGTCCTTTACGACTTCCTGCTTTTCAGGTTTCTTATCCCCAATAACCCCTTGAAAATCTTCTTCAACAAGGTTTTCAATTTTTGTACTATCTTTTGGATCTTTTGGATCATGTAAGGGGATGGGTACGTCTTCAGTTTCTCTAGACGTTTTATTTTTATTAACAAGCACATCTTTTTTATCGCGTCCTGTCAACATAGAATTGTACCCAATTACAAGGCATACAGCCAGAGGATCGAAGACAATAACAATAACAATCATGAACCACTTCACAACTTGCTCTAGTTCCATGTCAAAAGTCTTAGCAATAAATTTAAAACTTCCTATGTCCGTATTGCCTATTAATTCACGCAATTCTAAAACCTTCTCCTCATTTGTCTTTATCTGATCATAGTAACTCTCAACATCTTCTCGTACATCCACCTCACCTGTTTTATTCCTAAGATCTTCGACCTTACTGAGGAACGAATCATACTGTTCTTTATTTTCCGTATCTATTAATACCAAGGTAGTAGTAATACTGTCTCTTTCAGATTTTTGAGCTATGGCTAATTCTTCTAATTTTTTCTTTTTACTGCTAAATAAACCACCCGGGCTAGCTTCGAGTTGATTACGCTCTTCATCTAATGCCGCAAGACGACTGGCCAAACCTTCTTTTCTAGAGTCTTGCCTTTCTATGAACTTATCATAAATTTCCTGAAAATTAGATATTGCTTGTGTAGCTTTGTCGTCTACCGTATCCGCTGCTTGGTTTACACTTTCAATCTGATTTTTAAGATAAGCATTCTTATCATGTAGCTGCTCTATATTACTTTCGTATAAAGCCACGCGTGTACTAGTTTTATTAAAAGCATCGCTTAAATAACCATAGATACCCAAAGAAGTGATGGCAATTAATAGCAAAACAGCTGTGCTTAAATAAAATTTCATAAACACAGGAATTTTTTTCCACCTGCGATACAAAAAACTAGCAGCAACTAGTTTTCCTAACTCAAGACTTGCCGCCATGACCATGACCGGGATCATGAATCCTGCGAACAAAAGCCCTATACCCCTTACCGAAAAATAAGCGGCACAACCTGCAATTAAAAGCGATGTGCCGCCAACGAGTAGCGTAAAATTTTTCATTTGTACATACTACCAGAAATTCTCTGGAAGGCGAGCCTAAAGCTGCCCTTACTGTGGTAGTCCTATGATCTTATCCCCTAAGTTAGAAGGATTTAACCATTCTCGTCTTCCAGTTTTCTTATTAAGAAATTTTTGATACAAATTTCCGTCACTTCCAATTTTCGCACCCCAAGCAATCCTGGTATCTACTCCTATCCTTTCAGACTCAGGACCTTCTAAAGCAGAAAGAAATCCAAATTCAGAGGGGTGTAAATTTTGAGCTTCTTCAGTAATAGAGTCCTCGCCCAGACCACCAGGGCCCATTTGGGTTACACGCCTAGCCTGCTCTACTAAATGAAGGGGATTAATCTCTTCCAAAGGCATAGACAAAGGATTACCTACAATTAGATTTTCAGTGTACTTATCAAAATGATTAACATTTATAGGTTTAAGACTTTTTTGTCTTATTACCCTACGCATAGTTTTTAAAAAAAGCTTATCAGCATCTAATCCTATACGTTCCGATATCAACCTATCCATAGGATATAATCTACGGAAACGTAAGGAATCTCTTTCATCGGGATCTGCAACTCCCCGATTTATAGCTAGTATTTTTTCAGTAGCTGCCAGTATAGTATCTACGTCCGCACTGATATCATCTTTTTGTACGTCAAAAGTTGATGCCTTCTTTTCAGGGGCGCCGGACCATAAGTCGTTTTCAAACTGTTTTTCGAAAGTTTGAAAAATACCTTCAAGAATTTTTTTGTCTTGTGGCATGGTGCCTTACGCTGGTGTCGGTGTTGGCCTCATAGCTCTTTGAGCTTGTTGTGCTGGTGTTTTAGAGGGCTTACCCGTAAGACGCGCTATACGATCATTTATTGATTTACCTAGAATGCTATTCGGATCGTTACGCATATTATACTCATTAACAGCCCTACCAAACACGGGATTCTTTACATGAATCTTCTGTGTGGTGTCTCCTTGTGAGTTAGGTACATTAACAAGACCTGAATACTGAGGACTATTCGGAGCTCCATGACTGGGGTTAAAATACTTACCAGTTGCCTTATCAAAGACTAAATGCGGTTTTCTGCTCATTGAGTGGTTACGATTCATATAATGAGCGTCAGGCATCATGTGGGAGCTAATATTAGTATTCTTCTTATATTTGCCCGCTCCAGAATCGAAATACATGGTGTTGTCGTAATAACCAGTACCACCGCCCAAACCCATAGAGGTACTAGCTGGCTCACCAAAAACATGCTCATTGTAAGCTTCTCTAGGAGTCCTGGGAGGCATAGTAGGCTGCGTAAACATTACCTCAGGACCGCCATTAGCTGGGTTATACCAACCCCTATCCCACTTTAAAGGTCGTTTCCAACCAAAATAATCATCTGGCTTCCCAACA
>MDTG01166840.1_pt1 | contig 15415 bp, 13 predicted proteins | sample 811421 | NCBI WGS metagenome assembly MDTG01 (sample SAMN05326645, study PRJNA326480) | marine metagenome | isolation source: seawater | place: Pacific Ocean: South East | collected 2011
ATTTATTGCTTTTCCTTCATTTTCAAGATCAAAAGACCATCTATGTTTTGGGCAGATTAAAAATCGTTCATCTTCAACTTGATGTGTTGTAAGATCACTACCTTGATGAGGACAGTATCTATCAATAGAATAAAGAACTCCTCCTGCTTCAACCGTAATTCTTTCTCTTTGGTTTTGAAGTCGCATTAAATTATCAACAAATTCTGGAACATCTTCTTTTTCCATGGTTAAAAAACCATTAATAGCAACTTGGTATATATCAGGCGTTCTTTTGAGTTTATGCCTAAATGAAAGCATGAAATCTTCCCAGTTTAGATATCCATCTAACAGCCTACCAATATCACCCACCGAACAACTAATTTCATAAGTGCTTGTAAAGTCATTTTGATTTTTATCCATTAAATTTATTTCTTTTTTGTCAAAATCAACAAATATAGAAGATTCAGCGATCTCATCAAGAGAAAATTCCATAACAACGCCCATATTTTGCTCTACATTAAAGTTTTCAAGTTTGGATTGAAGCTCTACAAGTAATTTTTGTTGAATTTGAATTGGATCATAATCTGACTTCTGATTATTTCTTTTGTTAAAAATATAAGAATACTTTTCTGCATATTTTGTAATATTTTCTTTATCAAATTGTCGTTCTACGTCATTAAAAGGATGGTTAATTTCAATATTGTTATCATTTTGGAAATTAAATGTAGAACCTGGAATTGGCACTTCAACATTTAATTCTGGCATATTCTCAACTAAATAATTTTTAAATTTAAAAGGAGATGAAAAAATGTTTACTTCCTGAAAATTAATATTGATTAGCTCAGGGTCCAAAAATACTGGGGGTCCTGCAGCTGGTATGTACAATTTAGGCTCAAACTTACTGATTAAATTTCTAACTGAGTTAAATTTTCCTAAAACTTTTGATTCAGATATTTCGACGTATTTTTTCTCTGGATAGTCATAGCAGACTGGGTGAAAAACAGCACCGGAGAATTGACATGTGAAAGCATCAAATTTTTTAAAAATTTCTTTCAACTCATTTACCCTATCGTAGACTTTACAATCATTTAAATTTAAAAAAATAAAGTCTTTCTCTTTGTCAATTAAACCAAGTGCTGAGTCTCTTACAATTTCTTGATCATCAAGAAACAACCTAATTTCCATATCGCCAATGTTTAATACTTCAGAATCAATAGGTGTGGTTACAGATTTTGGATTTAACTTATTAAGTTCAGAAGCAACATGATCTCTTCTAAATTTTGGAGTAATAAAATTAATCTTTGATAAATCTAATGTTTTCAAATACGGCAAATCAAAGTGATCTTTATGTTCATGGCTAATGTAGATATAAATTTCTTTTTTTGATAATTTAATGTCTTCTCTTATTTCATCACCCAAATCATGATTGGAAGGAAATTGATACCATGAAGAATCGAAGGCACCCTCTCTGGACATCCAAGGATCCATTAATAAAATTTCTTTTTTTGTTTCATACATAAAGCCTGCTTGGCCAAGAAATTTAAGCATATATTAAATAATAATAGAAATGAGAAATATCAATAAGTAAACTTTAAAAGAGTTAGAATTTAATAGTGAATAAAATAATTGTCACTGGTTCATGCGGTTTTATTGGTTTTAACCTTATAAACCAACTTAATAAAAATATTCAAATAATTGGTATAGATTCATTAAATGAAGCATATGACAGCAGATTCAAACAACTTAGGCGCAAAAATTTAGAAAAATTACAAAATTTTACATTTTATCAAATGGATTTATCAAATTTTGATTCATTAAACAAAAATTCTTATATATTTGAAAATTGTGATGCCGTAATACATTTGGGTGCGAGAGCTGGTGTTAGACAAAGTTTTCTAGATCCTGAAAAGTATTTGATGGACAACACACTAGGAACTACGAATTTAAGCTTAAAGGTTAAAGAATATAAAATCCCCCAAATTTTAATTGCGTCAACTTCTTCAATTTATGGTGATACTGGAAAAAAACTAGCAGTTGAAAATAAAGATGAGCTATTTAATCCCCCATCTGTTTATGCATCAACAAAATCTTTTGGTGAAACATTAGCAAAAAATATCCTTGAAGACACAAGTACATTAATCAAAATTTCCAGATTTTTTACAGTTTATGGTCCTTTTGGTAGACCTGATATGTCAATCTTGAGATTTATACATTGGATTGCGTCAGGTCAAGATGTAATTATTTATGGGGATGGAAATCAAAGAAGATCTTTTACTTACATATCTGATATTGTGGATGGAGTTAAGGGGTTACTCAAATATAGAGAAGCAGGCACCTTTAATTTTGGTTCAAATCAAACTTGGTCACTTAATGAAGTAATTCAGTTGATAGAAAAAGAATTAGGCAAAAAAGGGAAAATAAAAAATAATGTCAGAGCTTATAAAGATGTAGATATTGTTTTACCTAGCTTAAAATTATCCAAAGAAATATTAAATTGGGAACCAAAAATAAATATTCAAGATGGAGTAAAAAGAACTGTAGAGTGGTATTTAGAATATGAAAGCACAATAGAGGATCTAAATTTTAAATATGAATATGAATAATAAGTTAAAAAAAGTAGTAATAACTGGTGGTGCTGGTTTTATAGGCTCAAATTTGATTAAAAAACTAATTGAGAATGAAACTGAAAAAATATTGATTATTGATGATCTTTCAACAGGAAAAATAGAAAATATTACTAATTTTTTGAAAGATGAAAGGGTATCGCTAATTGATAAAAGAGTTGAAGATTGTGATGATTTAAATCTTTTATTGGATGGATACAATTTTTGTTTTCACTTAGCTGCAGGAGTAGGTGTTCAATATATTATGGACAATGTAAGTAAAGCTTTACTTACAAATATTGAAGGAACTCATAAAATTATAGAATCGTGCAAAACTAATAACGTCCCCCTTCTTTTAACTTCTACTTCTGAAGTATACGGAGTATCTAATGATACAATTTGGACAGAAGAGTCAAAAAGTTTAATTGGTCCACCTACAAAATTAAGATGGTCTTATGCTGCATCCAAATTAATTGATGAGTTTTTAGCTCTTTCAGAGCATAATGATGGAAACTTGAATCCTATTATTGTAAGACTATTCAATATTATTGGTCCAAATCAGCTTTCTGAATTCGGTATGGTTGTTCCAAAATTTATTGAAGCGGCTTTAAAGAATGAACCTATAATAATTCATGGGGAAGGTAATCAATCAAGATCCTTTACATGGGTGGATGATGTAGTAAATTATTTTTATTTATTAGCTCAAAAAGGTTTGTACGGAGAAATTTTTAACATTGGACAAACTGAAGAGATTTCAATAAAAGAACTGGCAGAAATGATTATCGACGAAACAGATTCTAAGTCTGAAGTGATATATAAATCACATGAAGAAGTTTATGGCAGTAAGTTTGAAGATCCAATGCGAAGAACGCCATCAATAGAAAAAATTATTAATGCGACAGGATACGAGCCTACTATGAGTATTCAAGACATGATAAAAGAAATAATTAAGTACAAAAATATAAATATTTGAAAATATTAATAACTGTTGGTATTTATCCTCCAGATATAGGAGGGCCAGCAAATTTTGTACCAAAAATAGCAAACTTACTAGCTTTAAATAATATTGACACTACTGTCATTTGTCTTACAAATCAAAAAATAGACGATTACGAAAAATATAAAGTAAAAAGAATATACAGAAAACAAAATTTAATTTTTAGATGGATAAAAACCGTACTATCCATAATAAGAAATGGGTATGACGCAGACATAATTTTTGTAAATGGGCTTCCAATGGAATCTTATGTTGCAAATATTTTCCTAAGAAAAAAATTAATAAGAAAAATTGTTGGTGACTGGGCATGGGAAAGGGGAAGAAATAAAGGGATTATTGATGAATCATTTGATGAATTTCAAATTAATTCCCATAATTTTCATCTTGAAATTGCAAAGTTTTCAAGAGGATGGACAGCAACAAAAGCTGATTTAGTAATAACACCTTCAGAACATTTAAGTAATGTAGTTAGCAACTGGGGTGTTAATAAGGAAAATTTAAAAGTAATTTACAATGGGACAAAAATATCAAATACCTCCAATGAAGTAAAAGTTGATGAGAAAAAATTGAAACTTATCACTGTAGGAAGACTTGCTCCATGGAAAAATATTGATTTAATTATTACATCTATGAGTGTTTTAAAAAATAAGAATATAAATTTTGAATTAGTAATAGTTGGAAGCGGCCCTCTTGAGGAAAGTTTAAAAAATCTTGCAAGAGACTTAGAGCTAGAGAAAGAAATTATTTTTACTGGACAAAAAACAACAAATGAACTGGAAGATTATTACAAAAGGTCGGAAATATACATACAAGCTTCCGGATATGAAGGCTTACCGCATGTTTTACTAGAAGCAATAAATTACAACCTTACATTAGTCTCAACTCCTATTGGTGGATCAAATGAAGTACTCGAAAATGGTAAAAATGGATGGATTTTACAATTAGTAGATGGGCTAAAGCCCGATCCAATAAATTTATGCGCAATATTAGTGGATGTAAAGAATTCAAATGAATCTAGAGAAAGTAAAAAATTAAATGCAAAAAATTTACTTATAGAAAAATTTGATGAGGAACAAAATTTATTAAAATATTTAGAGGTATTTCAATCATGAACAATTTGCTATTTTATGGGACAACAAATTACGGGAAATTACTAAATTCGTCAGATAATTTAAAATTTAAAGAATTATCCAACAATTTTAAAACTTATGTTATTACCTTTGGTGACAGAAATGATTTGATAAATCATAATTATGTAGACATTATGTACATAAAAAAACCAAAGAGTTTGTACTTACAATATTTAAAATTTTATTTTTTAAATATCATTACTGTAAAAAAATTTTGTGTGGAAAAAAATATAAATATAATTTCATCAAAAGATCCAATTTCAGCACTAATTCCCACAATTATTAAAATTTTTTTTATTAAAGATTTAAAAATAATTATTGAGCACCATGGTGACTTTATAAACCTACTCTTAAATCAAAGAAAATTTAGATCTAATTTTTTTATAGTATTTTTATCAAATATTATATCTAATTTTACTTACAAAAATTGTGACTTAATTAGAGGTGTAGAAAACAAATATACAATTACGTTAGCGAAAAAATATTCTAAAAATTATATAACATTCCCAGCATGGGTTGATTATTCAATCTATAAAATTCAGAAATTAAATAGGAGTAATCTTGTTTATGTAGGAAATATTATTCCACGTAAAGGAGTGCATTTTTTAATAAATGCATTTCATAAATTCTGTCAAAATAATGACTTCAAAGAAAAGCTTTTAATTGTAGGTGATAGCCAAAATACAAAATATTTCAATGATTGTTTAAAATTAATTAAAGATAAAAACATAAAAAATGTTGAATTTCTTGGTAAAAAAAGTCCTGAGGAATTGTCTTTAATCTATTCTTCAGCAAAATTAATGGTGATGGCAAGTTCATACGAAGGACTCCCAAGAGTTTTAATTGAAAGTGGTCTATGTGGGACACCAAGCTTGGCAAGCAATATACAAGGAATCAATGATCCATTTGGAAAACATGGCGGTACTATTTTATATGATTTAGACGATATTGAAGATTTTCAAATTAAGCTTAAAAACTTTATAAATGATAAAGAAATACAAATCAATTTACAGGAAAAAAGTCATAATTTGAGTACTTACTTATCAGGTAAAGATAGCTTTTTGAATAATTGGATTGAAATTGAAAGTAGAATTTATGAAAAATAAACTACTTTATTTTAATTTGGCAATAGATGAACATGATACCTCATTAGGATTTGCCACAAAATGGATTGAAACTATTGCAAGCAATTATGATCAAGTTGATGTAGTAACACTCAAAAAAGTATCTGATATTAAATTTCCAAAAAATGTAAAAATATACGGATCAAGTGAAAAAACAAGTAAATTCACTAAGTATTTAGTTTTACTAAAGCAAGTTAAAATACTAACAAAAGAAAACTCTTATAATAGATGTTTCTCTCATATGTCACCAATTTCGATATTTGTATCATCATATTTTTTATTAAAAAATAATATCAAAACTACTTTATGGTTCACTCATCCTGGTCCTAGATTTGGCTTAAAAAAAATAATTTTATTTTTAAGCATGCTCATTTCTGAATATATTGTCACAGCTTCCCCATCATCTTTTCCTTTTAAAAGTAAAAAAGTAAAAATTATAGGTCATGCCATAGATTTAGAAAAATTTAATTTAAACAGAGAAACATTTCAAATTAGAAAATTTTTAATTCTATCAAGAATTTCAGAGTCTAAAAATTTAGATATTGCCATTGAATCATTCTTAAAATCAGAATTCAATGATTATAAATTAGATATCATTGGTGGACCACTCAATAAAGAAGATGAGGACTATTTTTTAAGTTTAAAAAATAGATATGAAAGTGAAAATATCCAGTTCCTAGGAAAAATTAAATACGACGAACTACCTGAAAAGCTTCTAGAATATGATGTCCATTTTAATTGTGCTAAAGATGGATTTTTTGACAAATCGATTCTAGAAACTCTTTCCTGTGAAATTATAAATTTTTACAAAAACAAAGATTTTAACTATATATTTGGAAATGATTTTTTTAATTTTCAAAATTCTAAAGAATTAGTTATGAAATTAAATGAATTAAGTAACTCTGACAGTAAAGAAATTTTTCATCGTCTTAAAAATATAAAGTTAGTACTAGAAAAAAATTCATTAAAAACATTGAACCAAAGGATTTCGGACTATTTATAAGTTTTGATAATCCAATTTATTGTAATCTTAAGGCCTTCTTCAAGTGAATATTTGGATACGTAATTTAGCTGCTCTTTAGCTTTAGTAAGGTCGGGCTTTCTTTGTTTTGGATCATCTTCGGGAATTTCTTTATATGCAATTTTGGAATTTGAATTTGTAAGAGAAATTATTGTTTCCGCAAGATCTTTAACCGTTATTTCATTTTCACATCCAATATTAAATACATCAGAATTCTTATAATTTATGACTTTTAATAATCCTTCAAGGGTGTCTTCAATAAAAGAAAATGATCTAGTTTGATTACCGGTTCCATATATTGTTATATCTTTATTGTTGATAGCTTGATATATAAAATTTGTAACTACTCTGCCATCATCAATTTGCATATTTGGACCATAAGTATTAAAAATTCGAGCAATATTTGCATGAATTCCATGAGTTGTCATGTATGCTTTAGTTGCTGATTCTGCAAATCTTTTTGACTCATCATACATACTTCTAGGGCCAAGCGTATTGACATTTCCCCAATAGTTTTCATTTTGAGGTGAAACTTGGGGATCACCATAGACTTCGGAAGTGGAAGCTAAAAAAAACTTTGCATTATGCTTCTTAGCAATACCCAATGCATTGATTGTACCGATACTTCCAGATTTAAGGGTGTTGATAGGATATTGCGAATAAGCTTTTGGACTTGCACAACTAGCTAAATGAATAATATGATCAAGTTTCTCTTCAATATGTATACTCTCTTGAATATCGTGTTCGATGAAATCAAAATTTGCATTATCCATAAATTGATCAATATTTTTCTTATCTCCAGTAATTAAATTATCTAATACAATAACCTTGTTAGAGCTTTTTAAAAGTTTTCCCACAAGATGAGATCCTATAAAACCTGATCCACCAGTTACTAAATAATTAATAATTTACTCCCAGAATCTTAAATACTTATATCGATTTAATTGACTTAACTGATCTTCTATTACCTTTGCAGATTCTTTGTCAACTGGAAACATTTCAATAACTAAAGATTGATTTTCAAATTGAGTAATAGTTTTGTAATTATCGAATTTTTCTTTATTTAAGTCAAAAATTTTCACACTTTCACCCTTGGAATTTAGAATATCATAAATTGCGATTGTTGGAGAGTGTCTTGTATCGTCAGTATTTTCTTTAAAAGCCAATCCAATCAGAATAATATGTTTTAATTTTTTTTCTTTTTTTTGTTCTATTATATAATCAGAAAACCATATTTTATGTTGATTATTTGAGTCTATAATATGTGAAATTAAAGGAGTACTCAAATTTTTTTCATTAATAATCGAGTTTATCTCAGCAACATCTTTTGGGAAACATGAACCTCCCCATCCTGCAGAAGGCCTAAAATATTCTGTTCCAATTCTTGAATCTAATCCAATGCCATGTAAAGTCTCACTTAAATTGCCACCAAGTGTTTTAATTAATTGTGAAGCTTCATTTACAAATGAAAGTCTAAGTGGCAAATAAGCATTTGATAAATACTTAATTAGTTGGGAGGAAATAGGATCTGTGAATAAGAATTTAGTATCTAAATCTTTATACAATAAAGAGACCTTTTCTGCATTTGTTTTATCAATAGAACCAATAACAATCCTGTCTGGGTTGAAAAAATCTTGAAATGCACTTCCTTCTCTTAGAAATTCAGGATTAAATACAATTTGGTTTGATGAGAATTTTGATGATTCTAAAGTCTCATCTAATGCTTCTGGATGAATGGTTGACTTTATACAAATAATTTTATTTTGATCAATGAATTCAGTGATAGATTCAAAAACATTTGTTAGATAACTAGTATCAACTTCATTATTAAGGGAGTTAGGTGTTTGAACGCAAATCATGATGATATCAGCTGAAGGCCAATCAATATTGGAATATTCATGATGAAAAGAAATTTTATCAGCTACATCGGCGTCATTTAAGTTTTGATCTAGAAGAGGTTCGTAAAATGGTGATATTTTATTTTTTAATTTATCAACTTTATTGATATCAGTATCTAAAAATTGGATATTGTGGTTTAATTTTGCTAATCCTAAACCAGTCACTAGGCCTACATAACCGACACCTATTACGACTATATTCATTAATATGATGTTAACCATGTTATTGTTTTTATAATAAGAATAAATGATTTATTATATTGCACATTGGGACTGGATTTTATTGCAGTCAAGAGCTGAAGTTGTGAAAATCTTACAACGCAATTATAAAATTGAAGGCATAGCACCTCTTGAAGATAACAAATATTATTTAAAAGACTATTCCCGATTACACGATTGGAAAATAAACAGAGAGAAATTACTTCATATTTCAGGTCTAATTGATTTAAGAAGTAAAATAAATGAATTAAAACATGATGATTTAATTCATTTATTTACCCTAAAGACCTTAATCTTATATTTACTAAGTACTTTATTATTAAAGAAACAACCTTCTGTCATTGCATCTATCACAGGCCTTGGTTATTTATTTTCAAATACAAAACTCTCTAAAATTTTAAGGCTAATTGTCAGACCCCTTGTGCTTAGAAAAATTAACGACTGTGTTGATATTCTTATTTTTCAAAATGAACTTGATAAAGATACTTTTATTAAATTTTCAAAATATAAAAATCAAATCATAATAATCGAAGGCAGCGGGCTAGATACAACTAATTTTATAACTAAAAATTCATTTAACGAAAAAATTAAAGTTATTTTTGTTGGAAGATTATTAAAAGAAAAAGGAATTTTTGAGTTTTTAAAAATAGCTGAATCATTTAAACATGAAAATAATATTGAATTTTTTGTAGCTGGTGATCTTGATAAAGGAAATAAAAGTTCGATAAACAGCAAGGAATTTAAAAAACTTAAAGAAAAAGTAACTTATTTAGGCAATATAGATGTTCGAAATGAATTATTTAGATACGACATTTTAATTAATCCAAGTCATCATGAAGGATTTTCAAGGGTGATACTTGAGGCAGCATATGTAGGACTTTATTGCATTGCAAATAATATACCTGGAACAAGGAGTATTATAAATAATTTAGAATGTGGAAATGTTGTAGAAAATAATGACGTTGGTGCCTATATAGAGTTAATAAAAAGTTTTGACAATAATAAAAAAAGTTTTGATATTGAAAAAATAAGAGAAGAAATTACTGAAAAATACTCTACAGACGCTATTGCGAAAAAATTTTCAAAAATATATGGTGAGCTATGTTGAGCAATTTCCAACTTCCAGTATTAACTTCATCAATTATTTCATTTGCTATATCATTTATTATTTCCTTAATTTTTATAAAAATCAATTTAAATTATATAGCCAGGGACAATGCTCAAAGAAGGCTTAACTCATTAGATATAGTTCCACTTGGAGGTATAGCAATGGCGACCAGCTTTTTTATCTGTGTAAGACTTCTTGGTGAAGCTGGATCTGAATTTGTTTATATATCAATATTTGCGTTAGCTATTGCAATTGTTGGTGTTGTAGATGACTTTTTAAACCTGAACTGGAAAGTGAAAATAATTTTTCAATTTCTGTTTGTCCTCATTCCAATTTTTTATTTAAATTTGTTTATAAATTTCGAGAATATTTTAGGAATTAATTTAAACAATTATTTAAATTTAATATTTACATCTTTTTGGATAATTCTACTAATGAATTCAATAAATTTTACTGATAATATGGATGGATTTGCTTCTTTAAATACTGTATTTATATGCTTGGCTTTAAGTTTTCTATCATTTATTTATAATCAAAACTATCTGGCAGACATTAGCTTTGTACTAATGTTTTCAATACTTGGTTTTTTTACTTTAAATTTTCCACCTGCAAAAATTTATATGGGTGATTCAGGAAGTTTATTTATTGGGTTTGTTTTAGGATTTATTAGTATTCTATTTGACTGGAATCCAGATGGTAATCAAATTCTATACAGCTTTTTTGCACCAGTATTTTTGTTTTTTACTATCCCAGTTTTAGATTTTATTACTGTATTTATTTTTAGAATAAGAAACAATATATCTCCTACAACAGGTGGAACAGATCACATTTCTCATCGATTATTAGCTACCGGAATAGATATTAAGTTGGTTCTCTTGATATTTGTTTGCATAAATATCGTAATATTTTCATTTATTGCTTCATCAATTATTTTCAAAAATATTTCTGACTTAATAATTGTTTTATATTTCATTTTTGTTTGTTTACTTTATATAAAATTTTCAAAAATGAAAATAATCAAATAATTTTTTTTAATTTTTCAATTCGATCTTCAGTGCCTGCATCAATCCACCACGATTGTAGTATTTTATAATTAACAAGATTTTTTTTAATTAATTCATTGTTCAAGTCTGTAATTTCTAACTCACCTCTAGGTGAATACTGAAGTTTTTTTATTAATTCGAAACAATCTGTATCATACAAATAAATACCAGCTACAGCTAAATTACCTATTAAATTTTTTGGTTTTTCAATAATTTCAATTAATTGGCCGCTTTCAATCTTTGCAACTCCAAACTCATTAGGATTAGATACTTCTTTTAGAAAAATCAATGTGTCAAAATCTTGAATTAGTAATTTATCAATTGGATTATTTCCAAAAAAATTATCGCCAAGTACAAATAATATTTTTGAATATTCTTTTACAATTAATTCAACCTGAAGTAACGCATGAGCAATTCCTAATGGTTTATCCTGTATTACAAATTTCACATTAATATTTGGATGGTCTTTAGCAATATCTTCTCTGATGAGCGAATCAAATTCTGGATTAGTGATGATAACAAAATTGTTTATACCCCAACTCAAAATTTGCTTGACTTGGGTAGAAATCATTGAATTTTCCCCAATCTCTATCAATATTTTTGTTGTGTGATTATTTTTGTAATTTTTTAAACGTGTTCCTAAACCCGCAGCGGCAATAACAGCACAAATTTCTTGCATTTATTAATACTAAGCAATTAATTTGATTATAGTTGTGATTTGATTATGAAAATTAATAAGCAAACAATTCTCTTTTTATTGCTTATTATTATTGCTGTTATCTCATATATTATTTTTCCGCAATTTGAAAGGGAGGATTTTAGCACCAGTAATATTGAAGAAATTTCAAGCGGAATCAAAAAATCTAGTACTACTACAACAACAACTATTAAGACACTTGACCAGGAAAATAATGACCCTGTGGAACCAGAATTTTTTGAGAAAAGTATTTATGATACATTATTAATTAATAATAAAACTACAAGGATTGATACGATATTTGATGCTTATTTAATTATAGGTAGCGACCAAAGGTCAAACTCAACATCTCTCAGTAGAGGTTTTGCTGAAGGAAGTAGAGCTGATGTTATTATGATATTTTTATTAGATAAAGAATCAATTCCAACAATTGTATCTTTGCCAAGAGATTTACTTATAAAAGATCCCTGTACAGAAAACATTCAAAGAATAAATGCTACATTTCAAAATAATGACTGTGGAACTGCAGCCGAAAATTTATCTGCAGTAATACTAAATATTACAGGTCTAAAAATTAATCACTTTGTTAAATTTAATTTTGAAGGATTTGAAAAAATTATTGACAGTTTTGGTGGAATAGAGGTATGTGTAGATGAAACCCAAAGAGAAGGATATTCATTTGAAATTCAAAAGGGGTGTAATGTCTTAAATGGTGAAATTGCATTAAATTGGGTAGTTTCTAGAAATACAGAAATTCTTGTAGGAGATAAAATTACCGATTCTAATGGTGATGATATTTCAGAGTGGAAGCCAATGACTGGGGTTAGTGACCTCACTAGAGTCAGAAAACAACAGCTAGTAACTCTTTCATTAATGAAAGAAGTAAGTAACTTTGACTCTTTTAATGAGTTTTTACAATTTGTAAATGCACTTGAAGATGCATTTACAATTGATAAAAACATATCTATCTTTCAAGCTTCTGAACTTTTATGGTCATTTAGAAACATTGATTTTGAATCAATAAAAAAATTGACTGTGCCAACTTACAACTACACTACAGAAAACAATGCCCAAGTTTTAATTCTTGACGATAATTTTTATTCTTACTTATCTGTCAATGGTGTAATTAAATAGAAGATTGCTGAAAAAATCACATTAAACAAAACAAAGATATCAGCAGAGTAAAGCATATCATTTGTTAAGTTTTGAATTATAAAAGCTAATAAACATAAAAACAAAATAATATTCTTGTCATTAGTAGCCATGAAAATATTAAAAACAAAGAAAAATATTATTCCAAAAAATATTACAGATATTAGCAAACCATACTCAACAGCAAATGTTAAATAACCATTGTGCGCAGTTGTTAATTGGCTTAAATAAGAAGGATCAACGATAGGAGATTTAGCGCTTGAAATGATTCCATTTTCTTAAACTAAAATCCCACTTCTTAAGCTTTTATCACCAATTACATTCTCTTGTAAAAAAACTCCGTTTTCATCAGTCCAAGAAAAAAATATTCGACCATCATCAATGCTTACTCTCCAAGATTGTATTTGATCATTAAAAATAGAAGTGTTTGAAATTAGAGTATTAGTTTCCCAAGGAATCTCAGGAAGAGATACTTCAAGGATAATTTCAAAGTCTTGATTAAAGTCATAATTATTTTCAACCGCTAACCAATATTTATTGGGTCTATAAAGTTTTATACCATTTGTTTCGTAAGTAATGTTAGAAGTATACAAATCCTCAGAATTTGGATTGAAAACAAAGAACGTATTATTTTGTTTTTCTTCAATAAAATTTATTATATTAGATGATTGATTTGAATTTATTTTCAATGATTTAATATTGCCATCTAAAAATGTATTTCCAAAAGATTGGCCATCAGAATGGCCTCCTATTTCAATGTAAGAATTGTTAGGGGTAAAGGAAATTATATTACCTTTAGTTCTTGAAAATCCAATCTGTTCCCAGATTTCACCATTAGGAGATGTGTAAAAACTAAATTTACTTCTTGGCAATAAGCCATCTCTTTTATCAAATAAAATTTTTATAAAACCGCTTACATTTCGAAATTCACATTCTATACAAAACTTTTTTAAATTTTCTTCAGACACCAAACTCTTTCCGTAAACAAGTTTTTCAACAAGTACAGCAAGTTCGCCCATAGCTAGTTCCCTATTTTCACATAGAAAGGTTTTACTACTTTCACACTCAATAAATAAGTCTTCTTTTTTTAGGGAGGAATTGTTTAATGATTGACTTAGGACGATAAAGTTTTCATCTAAAAAACAGTAAAACTCTCCTCTTGTTTTTAATGCAATTGAAGTATTTATACATTCTGATTGATTCATCAAATTTTCAGTTTCTTTTAATTCATTGTTAAAAATACTTGATATAAACCTTATCAAAACTTCTTGATTGACTCTTATGTGTTGACATGTAATTCTATCCTCTGAACACTTTTCAGCAAGATTTGCCTGCTGTAATAATTCATACCCTCCCCCAGATGTTCCAATGTAAAAATTGATACCTGAATTTCTATGTTCTTCTGGTGTTATACCTAACTCAACTTTATCTAGTTTTATATTTAAATTTTCCTCAAGTATTTTGGGGTTTATTGATAGAAAATATTGGCCATAAATTTGATTTACATAGTTGCCTCCGCCATAACCTTTAAGCAATGAAATATTGTCTAAGGCAATACTAGTTAGATAACCTCTATCACTTTCTTTGAGAAGTATTTGAGGATTTGCAATATTTAACAATAAAATAAGTAATGATATTCCTGAAAATGCTCCAAATATTAAGGTCTTTTTATTTAATTTTTTATAAAATAAAAAGACAATCGTTGGAATAAAAAATGCAAGCCAACTACCTCTTGAAAATGTTACAAATACTAAAAAAAGATTTAAGAGAGATATTCCAAGATAATAAAATCTTTTAGAATTTATAAAAAAGTAATAACTTATGAATGTAAGAAATACAAATAATAAACCTGCTACATTGGGTCCACCACCTTGGAAACCTGCCAACCTGCCCCTGTTAAAAAAATTAGGATTTTCATAAAAGAATGAAATCCAACCCAAAGTATTGTCAACAAACGAAAGCTCCATTAGAAAGGTTGCAAAATTTAGAAGGGTGATTCCCCAAAACGGTAAAAATAAGTACTCAAGATTAATCATCGAAAATGAGCAAAAATATAGATAAAATAAAAAACCTAAAATAGTATAAAAAATAAATCTAATCGTCAATGTATTGAATCCATATAAAAAGAAACTGAATATAAATGCTGTTGTTATGTAAAACCAATAAGAATTAATAAATAAAGAATAAATACTTCTTAGTGAATTCTTATTAATGATATTTATCAAAAGAAAAACGAAAAGTAATACAATTGTCAGATCCGAAAGATCTAAAATAAAAAGATTTATGAATTGTGGTGGTGAAGTTAAAGATACTACTAATAACGAACCCAGTGTTAAATTTTTAACTTTTTCTTTCAAGTGGGCCTGGCAGGACTCGAACCTACGACCGACGGATTATGAGTCCGTTGCTCTAACCAACTGAGCTACAGGCCCTAATATTTATGA
>MDTG01257142.1_pt1 | contig 15414 bp, 17 predicted proteins | sample 811421 | NCBI WGS metagenome assembly MDTG01 (sample SAMN05326645, study PRJNA326480) | marine metagenome | isolation source: seawater | place: Pacific Ocean: South East | collected 2011
AAGTTTTTTTATCTCCATAAACAAAACTTTGTTTAATTTTATCACTTAAACATAATAAATTTTCAATTTTAGATGGTGAAATGTTATCACCACCAAGGTTTACAATTAATTCTTTTTTTCTATCAGTAATTTTTAGATTTCCTTTTTCATTAATCTCACCTATGTCGCCAGTATGAAGCCAACCATCTTTAATCACTTCCTCTGTTTCCTTCTTTTTGTTCCAATAACCCAACATTATATTTTCTCCTTTGATAAGAATTTCCCCATCTTTAGCAATTTTTACCTTGTTTGTTTTAAAAGGAGGTCCAACGGTTTCTACTTGAATTTTGTGAGGCAAGTTACAACTTACTACCGGAGATGCTTCGGTAAGGCCATATCCTTGTAAAGTTGGTAGACCTATTGAATTTAAAAATTCCCCAATTTTTTGGTCGAGGGCGCCCCCGCCAGAGACAAAGGCTTGTAATCTCCCTCCAAATTGTTTTTTTACTTTTTTTCTTACTAGACCTTCACACAAAAAATTGAGTATTTTTTCGTTAAAATTTAAATCATTTTTTTTTAAAATTTTTGTTCCTAAAAAGACAGTTTTTTCTATTAAACTTTTTTTAATCCCAGTTTGTTTTGAAAAATTTGTTGAAATTTTATTATATAAGTTTTGATAAAATCTCGGAACAGCTGTCATAATTGTTGGTTTGGCTAAAGACATATTTGAAATAAGTTTTTCTAAACTTTCTGCGTAAAATATTTTTGCTCCAAGTAAAATTTGTACAAATTGTACTGTGTGTTCATATGAATGTGATAACGGTAACCAAGTAAGGAATACTGGACTTTTTTTTTTGATCAGTGGTAATAATAATTCATAAGCACCTTCACAATTAGATAAAATTCCGCCATGACTTAAAACTACTCCTTTAGGATTTCCTGAGGTACCGGATGTATAGATTATACATGCTGGCTGACTCCTTTTTAGTTTATTATTAACAATTTTTTCTGTTGTATTATTTTTATCTAAAATTTTATCAATTAGTAAACTTTCAATTTCTAATTTTTCAAATGATATGATATTTTTTGCTTCTGGGTTAAGAAAATCTTTTATTTTTTTAAATTGATCATTGTTTGAGACAATTATTAAAGCAGGTTTACAATCATCCAAAATATATTTGTAGTCATTAGATGAGTAAGTTGTAAAAATTGGTACTGAAATACCTCCTGCATTCATTATAGCAATATCAGTTACTAGCCAATAAGGTCTGTTCTCTGATAGTATTAAACATCTGTCGCCCTCATTAATTAAAGATTTTATTTTAGTAGTAAGTTTATAAATTTTTTGGGTGATATCTTCCCAGCTGTAAGTAGGATGATCTTTTTTTAACCATTTTAAAAAAGGTTTATGAGGATTTAATTCCTCATTCTTTTTAAAAAATAACTCAACAAGACTATTTAATTTATTTATTTCCATACCTTGGTGGGCGAAGAGAGACTCGAACTCTCAAGGTATTGCTACCACCGGATTTTGAGTCCGGCGCGTCTACCAGTTCCACCATTCGCCCTAAAAATAAGATTGTATTTAATTAATTAATTTTTCTCAATAAATATTTAATTAGTGAATTTTATTTTGTTTTTTTTGCGATTTATTGGCATTTCAACTAATTTAAAGGACAGATGAGAAATAAGTACAATGATTGTTAGACCTATTAACATTACAAAATTAGCTAGAAATATATTTTCAAAGATAACTCTTGTGGCCCCTTCTTTATTAACAAATATTTGATAATTGAATAAGAAACGTAAAGATTGGTTGATTATCCACCAAACAGCGGTATGAGTCATATAAATCCCATAACTAATTGTTCCTAAATACACAAGAAATTTGTTATTAAGTAATTTTTTGATAAAATTTTTATCATTTGATGTCAAAAGTGATAAAATGAGTATTGAAAAAATTATTGGCACAAAAATATTAAGTCCTATTTCTTTCTCACCTTCTGAGTAAATAACTGCAACAATTGCTAAAATGAAAAATAAATAGGAAAAAATATTTGTAATTCTATACTTCAAAAAATTTGATAAATTAAAAATGATTACTCCTAAAAAAAATGAGTATAAACACCTTACAAAACCATTGCTTGTTTCCATTGAAGTTTTATAAAGAACGAAAAAAGTCAAAAGCACAATAAAAAAAGATGTTATGTAAATCATTGTTTTATTTCTGAAAAAAAATACAGTCAAAAAACCAAAAATTAGGTAAGTATAAAATTCCGAAGAAATAGACCAACTTTGTACATTCCATGACAAATATTCAGAAAATAAATTTTGTAGTAAAAATAAATTTAAAATAAAAGTTTCCAAGTTATTAATCGAAAAAGGCAAATTATTCGGAGTAATACCTAATTTTGAATTTACAATATATTTTGCAATTTCAATTAATAAAAATACGATTAACATTATTAGGTGGAGTGGGTAAAGTCTTAAGAATCTCTTTAATTGAAATTTAAATATGTCAGTTAATTTTAAAATTTTATTTTGGTAATTTAATGAAATAACAAAACCTGAGAGAATAAAAAAAAAGTCGACCATAAGCCAACCATTTCTTGTAAAAGAATTATTGAAAAAAGAATTATTATCAAAATGAAAAATGGCAACCGACAAAGCCGCTATACCTCTTAAAGACTCAAGATACAAAATTTTATTGTTTACCATATTGACTTTTTGAATATTTGTTACTTGCTAATTTGTTTATTTTTATAAATTTCAAAAAAAGTAGTTATGAATTTACTAAGGCCAATTTGATTTTGCGCAAATAACTCAATAAGAACTCTCAAGTGTGTTTTCGTTTTTTTTCCAATAGTATATAATTGATTTTTATTTTTTATAATAAGACCTCTTTTTTCACTTAGTCTTAATTTTCTGATTACTGTCGCTCTTGGAATTCCTGTGATTTCTGAAACCGATGACGCATTAATTCCTAAAATTTTTTCTTTTGTCAAAACAACTTTTTTGATCCATTTAATATAATTCTTTTCTCCTAAATCATTAAATTTTTGACTTTCATCCGAAATTTGCTGATTAGTATATATTTTTTTTAGTCTAGCTGCTTGATTGATGTAGACTGTTCCACTAACAATGTAAGTCTCTAAATCACCATAAAAAAATCTTTGCCTTACACATAAACCAATAATAAAATTGAGAAAATGAACCCAGATTCTTGTAAAGTTATTTTTTATAAAATTTTCTAAATTATCTGAAGTTTTAGCTTCACCAAACCAATCTTGGGTAGATAGATATTTTGATACTAAGCTTAAAAAGTTTGAGATTTCCTTAATTGTTTTTGTAGGTTTTTGATACTCAAAAGCTTCCCTTGTAATAAAAATTTTTTTACCTTTTCTCTTTATAATTCCTGCTAACTCCATCTCGTTGATTTTCCTTCTAATTGTTTCCTTTGGAATTTTTAGTTCATCAGCTATTTCTATCAAATTAATTTTTTCAATTTCAAATTGATTTTTTTCATTATAAAAAGTCTCATAATTATAACTTATTGCTATGTCTAAGTAGTGTTTTAAAGTTTTTTGTATTAAAAAAATTAATATAAGATATTTGTCCATATCCTTAAAAGATGTGTATGCATTAAAAGTCCAAGAGGTAAGAAATTTAAACCATTTATCACTAAAATTTCCAAAATTAATAGACAGAATAGAATGTACTTCAGTTTTTGATATAAATTTAGTTATTATTAAATCTTCAATCTTATTTTGAAAATTAACCTCTGTTAAATTATTAAAAATTTGTTTTTCTTTTTTATCTGACATAATATTAAAGTGAAATGATTAAGAAATTATATGATAGATGTGTAAAATTAGCTAGACATAAATTTTCTAAGCCCCTTTTGGCTTTTTTTTCATTTATTGAAAGCTCATTTTTTCCTATCCCTCCCGATGTTATGATAATTCCTATGGTAGTTGCAGATAAAAAAAAATTTTTATTGATAGCATTAATAGCAACTATTTTTTCAGCTCTTGGAGCACTATTCGGTTATTTAATTGGTTACCTCTTTTTTAATGAAATAGGTGTAAAAATTTTTCAAATCTATGGATATGATAATATCAACTTCTTAAAAGAAAAATTTTCATCTGAAGGAGGCATGTTGCCTTATATAATAACTCTTTTTATTGCAGGATTCACACCTGTGCCTTTTAAATTATTAACTATCACAAGTGGCTTTATTCAATTTAATTTATTCATATTTTTTATAACTTCTGTCTTTACAAGGGGACTTAGATTTTTTTTATTAGCTTTCTTAGTAAACAGATTCGGACAGGCCATTGGACCTTTCATTGAGAGAAAAGGAGCCAGATACTCTTTAATCTTAGCTGCTATTATAGTTATATTTGCTTTAATTATCTATTTCGTTTTCAAAAATTATGTTCCAGATTAGAAACTCCCTCTTAATTTTTTTTATCTTCAGCATAAGTATTATTTCAATAATATCAGCTTTTTATATTGAATATATATTGAAGTATCCGCCCTGCAGTCTATGCTTAATTCAAAGAATACCATACTACCTAAGTTTGGGTATATGTTGTGTATTTTTCTTTTCAAAAAGAAAGTTTGACAAAATAATTTTACTATTGATTTTAATGAATTTTATCATCAGCCTTTTGTTATCAGTTTATCACGTAGGTGTTGAGATGAGTCTTTTTGAAGAGTCTGCCTTGTGCTCAACTACAAAACAAAATTTTGATAAGCCAGTAGATCTTTTAAAAAGTCTTGATATTGTTCAAATATCTTGTAAAAGTGTGACATTTAAAATACTTGGTTTTTCATTAGCAACTATTAATCTTTTAGTAAGTTTAATAATAGTAACAATTACGTTTATGAATATAAAAAAATATGAAAAAAACTAGAAAACAAGATTTAGAAGAAATAATTAGAGTCGATCATGCTGGAGAACGTGGGGCAATAAAGATTTATGAGGGGCAATTACTTGCACTTAAAACATTTAAAAAAGATGATGAGCTGAAAGTTAAAATTGAGGAAATGAAAATCCATGAAACGGAACATTATGAGTATTTTGATAACGAAATTTCCAAGAGAAATATAAAGCCAACAAAATTTCTTCCTTTATGGGATATTTTGGGTGTAACTTTGGGTTTTGGAACGGCAATTTTAGGAAAAAAAGCAGCTATGTTGTGCACTGCATCTGTTGAAGAAGTAATAGATGATCATTACAAAAGCCAAACATTTAAACTTGGTGAAGATGAAAAAAAACTTAAAGAAAAAATAGAAAAATTTAGAGCTGATGAATTAGAGCATAAAGATATTGCTTATGAAGAAGGGGCAACAAAAAAAGGTGTTTACAGTATATTAGATAAAGTTATCAAGACCTCGTCAAGAATTGCAATAGCAATTTCAGAAAAATATTAAGGCTCTAGTTCAATATCCCAATATAAATAATCCATCCAACTTTCATGAAGAAAGTTAGGAGGGAAATGCCTTCCATTTTTATGTAGATCATCTACTGTTGGTCTGTAAGGCTTATTAAATAATTTCATGCCACTTAATCTAAAAAGTTTTCCTCCTTTTTTGACATTACAAGTAGAACAGGCAGTTACAACATTCTCCCAATCAGTAATTCCACCTTTTGATTTTGGAAGAAGATGATCAAAAGTTAAATCTTTTTTATCTCCGCAATATTGACATGTAAATTTGTCTCTAAGAAAAACATTAAATCTTGTAAAATTTGGATTTTCAGAAGGCTTAACAAAACTTTTTAATGCAATAACACTCGGTAGACTCATTTCAAAGGAAGGGCTTCTTATTTTTCTTTCGTAATTTGAAACTATACTCACTCTCTTTAAAAAAACTGATTTTACTGCATCTTGCCAACACCATAATGATAATGGATAATAGCTTAATGGCCTAAAGTCTGCATTTAAAACTAATGCAGGGCATTTCTCAAGTGGTAGTTTTTTTTCCGAAGAAATAATCATTAATAAAAGCTATCCGAAACTAAAGATTTTTTCAAGTTATAAATTTGTTGCATCAAAAAGCTATTTATATAAATTTTTTTTGATAAAGTCTAAGCCTAAACTTAAACCTTCTTGAGGAATTCTATGCTCACAATTTTTAAAAATTTTTGAAGTAATCTCGTAATTGTTAGATGAAAAAAATTCTTTTGCCTCTAATAAAAAATTTATTGGAACTATATCATCTTTGTCCCCATGCATTAAAATTACCTTAGGCTTAGATTTTATGTTTTTATTTAAATGATTAATATTTATTATTTTACCTGAGTATCCTAAAATGGAGTTTATACTGTCCTCTCGTTTAATTCCGGTTTGTAGTGAAATCATACATCCTTGACTAAATCCACATAGAGATATTTCGTTTGAATTAAGTCCATTTTGACTCTTAACTTCCTCTATAAATGTATTTAATTTTATCTCTGCTACAAGAGATTTAGAAAGAATTTGTTCAGGTGTCTGATCCATTAAATCAAACCATTGAAAACCACTTGGACTTACTGCGCATTTTTCTGGAGCGTCCGGACATAAAAATAAAGTTTCAGGTAAATAGTTTTTCCAATAGTTTCCAAGAACTGATATATCTTTTCCATCCCCACCATAACCGTGGCAAAGAATAACAGCATTTTTTGCTTTTTTTTTTGAGTGCGGAAGAATTATAGTTGTATTCAGCGAGTAGCTCATGATAGTAAATAAATATCTATGTCAGAATTTATTTTTAATTTAATTGGGTTTACTTTGTTAGGAGCTGTTGGCATAGTATTAATCTTAGGTATTTATACTTTATTCAAGGGTGGTAGTACCAGTAAAAAATATTCAAACCAATTAATGCAATTAAGAGTCCTTCTTCAATTCATTGCCATTATTGTTTTGGTTGTATTAGCCTATTTTTTTAAGAATTAATTTTTGATTTCAAAAATTTTAAAAACTCTGTGTTGCTAAAATCTATTTCACCTATTACTCTCGCAAATTCATTACCGTTTCTATCAATTAATATTGTTGTAGGTAAACCTCTCATTTTAAATTTTTTAGCTAAATAAAAATCTGGATCAAAAAAAATATCTAAATTACTAATACCTAGCTCATTGAAAAATGCTTTAGATTTAATCTTATCTGGTTTTTCCATATTAATCGCAAATATTTCAATATTCTTAAACTGTTCTGCTAAATTGCTTAATGATGGCATTTCCTTTTTACATGGAGCGCACCAAGTGGCCCAAAAATTAAGTATCATGATCTTGCCTTTATTATTAGATAGATCGACTTCTTGAAGATTAAAATCTTTCAATTTTAAATTGGTAATTTTAAGAGGAATTTCGTGAATAATAATATTATTTGGTAAACTTTGGCTTGAGTTTAAATGGGTGCTGAAAAGAAATATCAACATTATGTTAATATAGATTTTTAAAGATTTACTAATTTTCATATTAATTTAAATTGAAAATAACACATGAAAACAAAAAATAAAAATAAAACCGTCTGGTCAAAAAGATTTAAAGGATCTGTATTACAGTCTTTTCAAAGAATTGGGTCTTCTATTAATGTTGACAGAAGACTTTATAAACAAGATATATTTGCTTCGATCGTTCATACGCAAATGCTAGTAAAACAAAAGATAATAAAAAAAAAAGATGGGGAAAAAATTATTTTAGGTTTAAAAAAAATTGAAAAGGAAATCGATAAAGGAAAATTTAAATTTAGGGAAAAATTTGAAGATATTCATCTTAATATTGAAAAAAGATTATTCGAGATTATTGGCTTATCTGCTGGTTATATGCACACTGCGAGATCTAGAAATGATCAAGTAGTTACTGATTTTAAATTATGGGTAATTGAGTCCACAAATAAAATAATTTTACAAGTAAATGATCTTATGAAATTGATTTTAGATAAAGCTAGTAGGTATACTGATTACGTAATGCCGGGTTTAACTCATTTAAAAAACGCTCAACCTATATCTTTCTCCCACTACTTACTTGCTTATTTTGAAATGCTTAAAAGAGACAGAAGTAGATTTCAAAATAATTTGATCTTAATAAATGAGTCTCCACTTGGTTCAGCAGCTCTTTCGGGTACCTCATACAAAATAAATAGAAACTTTACCTCTTCTAAACTTGGTTTTAAAAAACCAACAAGTAACTCAATTGACTCCGTATCTGACAGAGATTTTGCAATAGATTTTTTATATACTAGCGCTGTTTGTGCAATGCATCTCTCAAGATTAGCTGAAGATTTTATAATAATGAATTCAGATGCTTACCAACTTATCTCATTTGATGACAAAATGCTAACAGGTTCATCTATAATGCCTCAAAAAAAAAATCCTGATCCAGCAGAATTGATAAGAGGTAGAACAGGAATAAATTATGGAAAATTGAATTCAATACTCACGATAATGAAAGGATTACCAATATCATATTTTAAAGATTTACAAGATGATAAATCATTAGTTTTTGATGGTTACGACACCCTGAAAGATACTTTAATAATGGCTTCAGAATTAATAAAAAATATTAAACCAAATAAATCAAGAATGCTTAAAATGGCAAATAAGGGTTTTACAACTGCTACTGATTTTTCAGATTATCTTGTTAGAGAAAAAAACCTATCTTTCAGGGAAGCTTATAACATATCATCAAAAGTTGTTAATTACGCTGAAAGAAATTTAAAGAATTTAGATGATTTAACGTTAGAAGAATTAAAAAAATTTTATGCAAATTTAGAAAAAAACGTTTTAAAAGTTTTTAATGTTAAAAATTCCATGAACTCAAAAACATCATATGGGGGAACTGCTGAAAAGAATATAAAAAAAATGATAAAAATTAAAAAAAGGGAAATTTTATGAAATTCATATACATTCTTTTATTATCGGTATTTTTGTTACTATCTTGTGGAAAAAAATCAGACCCAGAATTTAGAGGAACTTTAACAATAGAAATTTATAAAAATGTCTAATTTTAAATATAAGGGAAATAAATTATTTGTTGAAAATATAGCAATTAAAAATATTGTAAAAAAAATTAAAACTCCTTTTTATTTATACTCTAGAAAAAGAATTGAAGAAAATTATAAATCTTTTACCAGGAGTTTTAAAAATGTTGATCCTTTAGTGTGTTTTTCAGTAAAAGCGAACTCAAACAAAAAAATACTACGTTTATTGGCCAGTTTAGGATCTGGCGCAGATGTTGTTTCCGGTGGAGAACTAATTAAAGTTCTCAAGTCAGGCATAAAACCAAGCAAAGTAGTGTTTTCTGGTGTTGGAAAAAGTTATGAGGAGTTATCTTTGGCAATCAAAAATAGGATTTTGTTAATTAACGCTGAGTCAGAAAATGAGATTGAACTCATTGATAAAATTTCCAAAAAATTTAAAAGGACAACCAGTGTTGGGATAAGATTAAATCCAAATATTGATGCTAAAACCCTTAAGAAGATTTCAACAGGCAAAGCTGACGACAAATTTGGTATTTCAGAAAAAAATTTAATGAATATTTGTAAAAATATTCACAAATTTAAAAATATAAAATTAAACGCACTTAGCGTTCATATAGGAAGTCAAATTCTTTCAGACAACCCTTATAAAAAAACTTTAACAGTTTTAGGCAAAATTATTAAAAATTTGAAAATAAAACTTAAATTTATTGATTTGGGGGGAGGCTTTGGAATTTCTTATCAAAAAAGTGATAAGAAAATAAATTTAAGTGATTATTCAGATCAAGTGAACAAATTTAGAAAAAAATTTAAATGCAAGATAATTTTTGAGCCCGGAAGAGCAATAATTGGGGATACGGGAATACTAGTTTCAAAAATACAATATCTCAAAGAGAACAAAAATAAGATATTTGTTATTATCGATGCTGGTATGAATGACTTTATAAGACCTGCATTATATGATGCTGTCCATGAGATCGCGCCAATAATTAAAAATAGTAAAAGAAATAACAAGGCGGTAGAGTTTGTGGGTCCAATATGTGAATCCTCTTGCAAATTTATTAAATATAGAAAATATCAAAAACTTGAAGAGGGTGAATTTATAGCAATACTAAATGTTGGTGCTTATGGATCAACACTTTCATCCAATTATAATACAAAACCTTTAATTGCTGAAATTATAATAGATAGAAATAATTTTAAGGTTATAAGAAAAAGACAAAACTTATTAGATATTATTTAAATTAAATGCAATTTTTAAAATCATTGATATTTAATTTTCTTCTCTATTTATTTATTATAATAGTCCTAATTTTAGCTTTACCAACTTTAATATTACCAAATAAATTAACACTTTTTTTTGGTAAATTTTTAGCTTATGGAATAATTTTTTTATTAAAAATAGTTTTAAATTGTAAAGTTGTAATTAGTGGTAGAGAAAATTTAATGAAAAATAAAAAATATTTTGTAGCATCTGCACATCAATCGATGTTTGAAACTTTTGTTTTACAAGCTCCAATTAATTTTCCTATTTTTATATTAAAAAAAGAGTTATTAAAAATTCCTATTTTTGGTTGGTATTTGAAAAAAATAAATTCCATTGGCATAATTAGAGAGACAACAACGAAAGAGAATTTAAATTTTTTTGATAAAGTAAAAAAGATTATCGATAAAGAGGAAAGACCACTTTTAATTTTTCCTCAAGGTACAAGAGCAAAATTTGGAGATAGACCACCATTTAAAAAGGGGGTGGGAAAAATTTATGAGTCCTTAAATATTTCTTGTGTACCAGTTGCATTAAATTCGGGGAAAGTCTGGCCAAAAAACAGTTTTATTAAATTCCCAGGAAATATTCATATAAAATTTTTAGAACCAATTGAACCAGGTATGGAAAAATCAGAATTTATAAAATTGATAGAAAATAAAATTTACTCTGAAACAGATAAGCTTATTTAACTTTTTTTCTTCCGAAGTCAGGCTTATCAATATCTTGTCCCTCATCAATAATTGCTTTTCTAACCTTTTTGGTAGACTCAAAAATTTTTAAAAGCTCCTCACCTTTTTTCTGTTTTACCAGTCCTTTGAATTTTTCAATATTCTCTGAAAATTGATCTAAAATTTTGATAATATTTTCACTATTATCTATAAATATATCTCTCCACATTAATGGATCTGAGGACGCTATTCTTGTAAAATCCCTAAGACCTCCAGCGCTATATTTTATTACTTCATCTCTCATTTTATCATCAGAACCTAAAGAGGTTTTTACTATGTTGTATGCAATAGCATGTGGTAAGTGGCTAGTTAATGCTAAGATTTTATCGTGTTCGTCAAAACCCATAATTTTTGTATTACTACCCAAAGTTTTCCAAAATTTTTCTAGAATTTCTACATGGCTTTTTTTTGCATTTTTTGAAGGACAAATAATGTTCCATCTATTTTGAAACAAATCAGCAAATCCTGATGCAGGTCCACTTTCCTCGGTGCCCGCAATAGGATGAGATGCAATCCAGGAAACCTTTTTTAAATTTGACTCATCGATAATCTTATTTACAATTCCCTTAACTGAACCAGTGTCTGTTAAAATAGAATCTTCATTTAAATCATTTTTAATTTTAGAAACTATCTCTTTGTAAGCACTAAGAGGTGATGAAATTATTGTTAACTCAGAGTCTTTTACAGCGGTCTTAATATCATCAGTTGCATAACCTGAGATTTTTTGATTTTTCAAGAATTTTAAAACTTCATCAGACTTGTCATAAACAGAGATGATTTCGGCCAACCTTTTATTATTTACCGCTCTTAGAATAGAGGAGCCTATTAAACCACAACCAATAATACAAATTTTTTTAAACATTTAAAACTCTCTTGATCTCAGAAATAAATTTTTTATTTTCCTTAGAATTGCCTATTGTTACCCTTAGAGAATTCTTAATCTTATAAACATCCATTTTTCTCACTAAAATTCCTGAATTGGCTAATTTAAGGAAAATTTGTTTTGAGCTTTTTTTTACCTTATCAAAATTTATCAACATGAAGTTTGCATGACCAAAGTTAGTTTGAATATTTAATTTTTTAAAAGTTTGAAAAAATATTTTACTCCATTTTCTTATATGAGTAATTTCTTGTTTTAACCACTTAACATCTTTAATTGACTCTGTTGCAGCAAATAAAGCCGCCCTATTCACATTGAAAGGCGGTTTCAATTGGCTGATTGATTTTATCAAATTCTTGGGGCCATAACCCCAGCCAACTCTAAGTGCTGCTAAGCCGTAAATCTTAGAAAATGTTCTTGTAACAATTACATTTTTTGATTTTGCGAAAAGTCTTAAAGCTGAAGCATAATTTTTATTATTGACATATTCAAAGTATGCATCATCTACTACTAACAAAATATTGTTTCTTAATTTTTTCCTCAATTTGAGTAATCTTTTTTTATCAAGAAATGTTCCCGTTGGATTGTTAGGATTGGCTAAAAAAACAATCTTGGTTTTTCTTGTTACCTTAGATAATATATTTTCTATGGAAATCTCATAATTTTTTTCTTTGGCATATATGATCTTGGCACCACAAATCTTACTGTAAATTCTATAAATTATAAAACTATACTCAGGAACTATAACCTCATCGTTTTTTGACAAAAAAGCTTTACAAATCAATTCTAAAACTTGATCGGACCCAGATCCTAAAATGATTCTGTTAAAATCTAAACTAAATTTTTTTGCCAGTATTTTTCTTAAAAACGTGCCGTCTGAATCTGGATACCTTCTTAAATTATTTGAAATTCCTACAAAAGCTTTAACGGCTTTCGGGCTTGGTCCTAAAGCTGACTCGTTAGCAGATAATTTTATTTTAGCAGCTTTTTGTTTAAATAAACTTAAACCAGCAACATATTTGTCTGCATTAATTCTTTTTGGTTTAGGTAAACTCATAAATATTATAATTTCATATATAAAAAGTATTGTAAATTCTATGGTTCATTACATATGAATTTGACAAGTTTAAGACTATTTAGTATTAATTCATAGCGCCGATTTAACCAAATTGCGGGCGCAAAATAAATATAGCTAAATAGGGTTTAGCCCAGTTTAGCTGGGCTTTTTTTTTGTATGAATGAAAAAATTGATAATATAAAGAAACTAATAGTAAATAAACCATTAAAGCTTGATTGTGGAAAAACTATAAATAATTATCCTTTAGCATATGCGACATATGGTAAACTAAATCATAATAAATCAAATGCAATTTTAATTTTTCACGCGTTATCTGGTGATCAATTTCCAAGCGGGATCAACCCTATAACAAAAAGAGATGGATGGTGGTCCACAGCTGTTGGGCCAGGAAAAGCAATTGATACAGAAAAATTTTTTGTAATTTGTGCTAATGTTTTAGGAGGATGTATGGGATCTTTTGGGCCAAATTCTTTAAATGACAATTCTCACAAACCCCTATCTACTAATTTTCCAGTAATAACAATTAATGACATGGTAAATGCTCAATACAATCTTTTAGATCATTTTGAAATTAAAGAGCTATTTTGTGTAATTGGGGGCTCAATGGGCGGAATGCAGGTACTACAATTTGTATCAAATTTTCCTAAAAAAACTAAGACTGCAATTCCAATCGCTTGCACGGCTAGCCACTCAGCACAAAATATTGCTTTTAATGAACTTGGTAGACAGGCAATAATGGCTGATAGCAATTGGAATAACGGAAACTATGATTTAAAAAAAGATTTACCTAGTAAGGGATTATCAGTGGCTAGGATGGCTGCACACATAACTTATTTATCAAAAAAAGGCCTACAAGATAAATTTGGAAGAAAATTGCAAAAAAGAGAAGATGTAAAATTTAGTTTTGATGCAGACTTTCAAATAGAAAGCTATTTAAGATATCAAGGTTCAATATTTGTGGATAGATTCGATGCAAATAGTTATCTTTATATTACCAGAGCTATGGATTACTTTGATTTATCAAAGCAGTTTGGCGGCAACCTGTCAGAAGCTTTTAAAAAATGTAAAGCAAAATTCTTAATAATTTCTTTCACGTCAGACTGGCTTTATCCTACCTCAGAAAGTAGAGAAATAGTTATTGCTTTAAATTCAATTGGAGCTGATGTTGGTTTCGTAGAAATCAATTCTGATAAAGGACATGATTCATTTCTTTTAAATGTACCGGATTTTTTAAATACTTTGAGAAATTTTTTAATAAATAATTTTAATTAAATATGAAAAATGAGTTTAAAGTAATATCCCATTTCATAGAGAAAAACTCCAAAATTTTGGATGTTGGTTGTGGAGACGGTGAACTTATGAAAATTCTTAAGAACTCAAAAACCGAGAATATTAGAGGACTGGAGTTATCAAAATTTAATGTTCAAAAATGTATTTCAAAAGGTTTAACTGTTATAGAGGGTAACGCAGAAGATGATTTAAAACAATTTCCAAATTTATCTTTTGATTATGTAATACTAAGTCAAACTTTACAAGCTTTCTTAAATCCCGAAAATGTCATGAATGAATTATTAAGGGTTGGTAAAAAAGCAATTGTTACTATACCAAATTTTGGTTTTTGGAAAGTACGATTACAACTTTTATTTAAAGGAACAATGCCAGTAACAGAAAATTTACCTAATGAATGGTATAACACACCAAATTTACATATGTGCACTATAAAAGACTTTTTTAATTTCTGTATATCAAGAAAAATAAATGTTTGTAATGCTTTAGCACTAAATAGCAACCAAGATGATTGGATAGAAAGGAAATCTACAATTACTAACAAAAACTTAGAAAAAAAAAATTTTTGTTCTGAAATAGGAATTTTTTTACTTGAGAGATAAAATGAAAGTTGAAATTATAAATTGTTTATCTGATAATTATGCTTATGTTTTAATTGATGAAAAAAGTAAAATTACATGTGTTGTAGACCCCGGTGAGGCTAAGCCAGTTCAAGAATATTTAAGGAACAATGATCTTACTTTAAAGTTTATTCTTAATACTCATCATCATCTAGATCATATCGGTGGAAATCAAGAACTTAAAAAAAAATTTAATGCCAAAATTTTAGGTTTTGAAAAAGATAGTAAAAGAATTTTACACCAAGATATTTACTTAAAAGATCTTCAAATATGGAGCTATGAGAACAAATTTAAATTCAAAGTTTTTCATATACCTGGTCATACATCTGGGCATATTTGTTTTTATTTTTTTGAAGACAATATTGTATTTACTGGAGATACCTTATTCTCTTTGGGTTGTGGTAGAATTTTTGAGGGAACATACGAGCAGATGTTTGCTTCAATAAATTTGATTAAGTCACTACCACCTGAAACCAAAATATATTGTGGTCATGAATATACAAAAAATAATTTTGATTTTTGTAGATCAATTGATAAAAATAACATTTTTCTTAAAGAAAGAAAAAAACTTATTGATCAAAAAATCAGTAAAAGCATTCCAACAGTTCC
>MDTG01031614.1_pt1 | contig 15411 bp, 4 predicted proteins | sample 811421 | NCBI WGS metagenome assembly MDTG01 (sample SAMN05326645, study PRJNA326480) | marine metagenome | isolation source: seawater | place: Pacific Ocean: South East | collected 2011
GAATCAACATTTAAAGAAATGTGGTTTCAAAAAGCAGGTGGGTGGTATAGAGAAACACTAGGTAATAATACACAAACAATTTTAAATGGTAATAACCCACACGTGGGTAAATATGATGGAGGTAATGAGTATTTAGATTATTTTCAACAATGTTATGTACCTAATTTTAGTAGTAGTACTAGTGTGAATTTAATAGAAACAATTAACAAAATAAATCACTTTACAAATTATAATTATGGCATTTTTAATGGTATACCTAGTGGTACTACACAGTTTTTTACAAATGAAATGGTATATAATTCAAACAGTGGTGTTTATGAAAATGTAGATGATTGTTATGATATTAATTATTCTTTAATAAATTCACCATTACCTAATGAAGGAGTTTATCCATTGGAACAAAATTATATAAGATTAGAAAATGATTATAATGTATTTTTAAATGATATAAGAGAAAAACCATATTTAAGATATTCATCAGAATTTATAATACTTAAAAATGAATATTTAAATGCTAAAAAATTATATGAAACACAAATAAATACTGCAAATTGTGAAAATAATCAAGCATTAGAAATATGTTTAAGCACTATAGAAGTAGAAGAAAATAAAGTTGTTATAGAAGATTGTTGTGACGAACTAACAATAAAATATAACGAACCATATTTTAGTATAACAGAAACCTCAAATGGGAAACAAATAAAAGTATCTGGACAAAAATTAAAATGTTGTTGTGAAAAACAAGAAATTAATGGTGAACAAGCAAGATATATTAATTATACCTTACCTAATAATGACGCAATAATTGAGTATTGTGCAGTTATGTCACCATGTAATAGTGAGGTAGCTGGTATAAGAGAAGATGGTAAAGTAGAATTTATTAGTACCTCCTCAAATAACCAACCTACGTATCAATTGAAAGACGGTAACTATTATGTATTTAATAGTAGTCCTGACATTTACCCACAATTTTGTGAAAACGATATGGAAACAGTAATTAACACTATGTTTCCTAATAGTAATGGAACAACAGGTAATCGTGATAATGATATAAGAATTTATGGAGACTATTTAATTGATAATAATTCAACAGAGATATTAAATGGTTGCTTTACACAAACAAATAATAATAATACTACAATTTATAGTTCTCCTGAATGTTGTGCTTGGCATGGATATTCTTCAGAAATAATAGAAGTTACAGAAGGAGATTTGACTAATTTTTATACTGTTTGTGTTAATCAAGTTAGTAGAAGATCAAATGTAATACATACTAGTAGAATGTCTACAATAAATACAGAAATAGAAAAAAACAAAAATTCTATTTCTAATTTAGATAGAGATTTAAAAAGTAATAATATTACATCGAAACAAAGAGAAACATTATTTTCAGAAAAAGTACAAAAACAACAAACAATTAAAGACCTAGAAACTGAAAAAGGTACAATTATAAAGGAACAAAGTTTAAATACGAAACCTAATGTAGAGGTTAGTTATAATAATTACGAACCATACACCAACAGAAATGCAACGGTAGATAACTTACAATCAACAAATAGTAATAAAAAATTATTTGATGATGTTTCAGTAACTAAAACATTACCTAATGAAAAAGACGGCAACGTAGAACTATATTCAACATTTGAAGATAGTGATTTAAATGACACTAAAAATTGGGAAGTAGAGTCAATAGATAGTTTAGGTAGAGTCTCATTTAGTGCTAAAGATAGAAATAATAATAAACATATATTAGATTGGAATTCTAATAAAGGAGAAGGAAACGAATTATATGCAAATTTAGGTAGAGAAAATGGATATGTCTATGACGCATTTGAAATAGATTATAGTAAAAATAGATTAAGAACATATAATTTTGCAACTCCCACAACACCTATTGAAACTAAAAACCGAACTACAATTGCAGTCGTAGACACAAATAGAATTTCTTGTGACGATATTAATAGTGTAGATGTCTTATTTGGTAGTGAAAATTATATGGGATTCAACCTACCAACGGACACAAATTGTGATTGTGATATTAATATTTCATTAGATTATATGTTAAAATATAACGCACAAAGTTTAAATAGGTGTTTAGGTGGTATATGTGATGTTGGTATAATTAATAAAATTAATACTGATACTTTAAAGTGTAAAAATTTCTTAGTATTTACAAATAATGAAGAAGAATCTATAAAGTTAGAAAATAATATAGGTAAGGGAAATCAACTAGAAGAAATTGAAATATGGAATAATACTATACAAATAGAACCTAATTCAGAGTGTTGTAAATCATTAGGTGGTGAAATAATTAATTCAGAACAATCTTTTTGGAGTGAAATACATAATCAATGGACAATAGAAATAAACAATAAAATAGATGAAATAAGAATTGCAAATGATAATGGTGACATTGCGTCAGGTGTAAATAATGATATTCAAAGAAGCGTTAATGATGTTGACATAGTATCGGCTCAATGGAGTGAACTTAAAAACAATATAAGTAATTGTGTGAATATTTCTTATCCTACTATTAATTTCGATTGTTTAGTAAATGTTAATGACTATGTATATACAAACCAAATATGTGCATTAAAGTTACCCGATGACTGTGGTATATATTCATACTTATCTCAAGAACTAATAACTGTCAATACTGAAATAGACTATGCAATTATAGAACTAGAAAAATGTTTGGAGGCACAATCAAATAGAACTATAATAATTAATGAAATAGAAACAGAAATAATTAATGATGAGACTAGAAGAAGTCAAATCCAAAATACTAATCAAGAAGAACAAACTAAACTAGATGAAGAAATAAAAACTATAGAAAGTAGAATTTCTATTGAAGACAATAAACTCAACTCCAAAGAAGAAGAAAATAAAACTATTGACCAAGCAATAAATGGTATAAATCCAATACAAGATTGTAATTTATATCAACAAAAAATAAATGATATCAATTCAATAGACGTTAATCAATTCTGTATTAATAGTAGAAATAAAGAAGAATGTATTAAGACAAAAACAGAAAGTATTAATAGTGAATTAAAAACATATAATGATTTATTAAAACTATGTGAACGTAATAATGCTTTAAATAATGATTTAGATATTGCTAAAGAACAAAATAATAAAGAACAAATAGATTATTTAATAAAAGAAATTAATAATAATAATGTAGATATTAATAGTATTTTAGAGGGTCCTAATGGTGTGAAAGAAAACAATATTAATTTACAAACTTCAGAAATAGAAGATAGTAATAAAATATCTGTTATAAACAAAACCGCAGAATTATTAAATACAGATACAAATAGTATTACCAATGATAAGGGTGATTTAAATTTAACTGATAAGCAAAAAATAGATTTAAAAATTCAAAAATCTAATAACATTAGTGAAATAAATAAAATTACTAATAAAAGAAATGAGTTAGAAGTAATTAAAAAAACACAATTAGATAGTAAAACTCAAATAGAAGAAGAATCATTAAGAGAAATAGAAATAGTAAATGAAGATATTATTGTTAAAAGAAATGTAAGACAAAATATGTATTCTTCTACTAGCCAAAGTGGTAATAATTGTTGTAGTAGTAATTTAGAACAGTTAATAAAATATAAACAATCAGTAGTTTCATTTACTGAGTCTATAGAAAACGAAAAAGAAAATGTATATAATATTTGGGATAAAAGTTTAAATGAAAATAAAAACAATATAAATTATCAAAACGGAAATACATACATTGATTATATGGATGATTTAAAAGTAAATTTTAATTTATTTGTTAAACAAAATACTGGTAAAACAACTAAACTACCTTATACTAATAGTATTAATCCAGTATGGGAGTGGAAAGATCCATCTACAGTAGATTATAGTGGAATCATAATAGGTGACGATTATAACGGTTTAGTGGAACAAGACATAATTTATACATTAAACCAAAATGGGATTACACCATCTAATACTTTATTTGACCCCGAATGGCAAAACATTAATTTTAGTTTACCTAATTGTGTGTGTGAAACATTAAAAACAACCTACCCAAACGGAGAATTCTATTTTAGTTTAGAAATAGTAAACATAGAATGTGATGTTTGTATAATAGTAGATAATATAGAGGTAAATATTAGTGATTGTAATACACAAAAAGAATTAACACTTACTAATTGTATGATACCTGAATTAACTTGTGTTATAGATAATAAAAAGTCTTGGGTTTATAATACTGGCGGTATAGAATATGAAACAATCTATCCTAACGGTGATTGTAATACAGGTAGTACTAATAATTATAATATCACTAAATTAATAAAACCAGAAGATAGACTATGGCAAGAATTAGAATATAGATATACTGAGTACACTAATCCACATTCTGACTTAATAATCAACACCAAGTCAACAGTATTTGCAATTGATCCTGCAAATGCAATTGAGTGTGATGTTTATAATTTTTGGAAAAATATAGAATGTGAAGATTGCCCAACTAGTTGTGATTTAACTTGTTTTATTTTAGGTGATGATGGTAACTACCTAATTACTGAAGATAATTGTAAATTATTAATATGGTGTAATGTAGAATCCGATATTATTGATTATAATGGAGTAGTTAGAGATACCCCTACTGATCCATTGAGTGGTTACACATTGACGTTAACTGGATGTTGTGGAGAAACATTTAACTGTGATACTTATGTTGATTTATTAGAAGAAAAAGTTTCAGAAATGAAGAATGAGTATTATTTAATGACTGGAGATTATAGTAATTCAGTTAATTCTTCATATTATGATTTTAAAGATAAAGGTGGTAATTTAGATAATTTTGGTATAACTAAAAATAATTGTGGATCAGATACAATAGTATTGGGTAACTTTAAGGATAAAAATGAGTTGTTTGGTTTATTAGTAGAAGATATAGACGGTTCATTAGCGATGTTTGAAGTATATACTTTTGATGGTGTTACACCTTATATAAGTGGTGCGACTAATGAGATTTTACCGGGGTATAGTGCACAAACATTTAACCAAACGGAATACTTAGACAAAGAATGTTGCTTAAGGTTAAGTAAATTATTAACTTCTAAATCTTCTGAAGGTTTCGGTTTAGACAAAGATTATAAGTGGAGTGAAGAATATTCTGCATGTACATGGACAGACATTGATGAAGGAGAAGGAGATTGTACGTACTGTGGAACAAAAGAAGTTATTGATAAAAGAGCTTGTTTACCTAGATGTCCTGAAGGTTATGAATATGACGAAATTAATAATAATTGCCAACAAACTATTATTGAATATCGTAGAAGTGAAAATCATGAACCTTGTCCCGTTGATTATGAATACATTAATGAAGAAAAAGAAGAATTCTGTCGTAAAACAGAAATTATTTGCCCTATTGATTATGAAATTGTTGGTGAAGAAGGTTCACAATATTGTGAAAAAATAGAAGTGGAGGATGCAATTGAAGAAATTCCAGATCCTACTGTAGATTGTGGTATAACAGATGAAACACCTTCAGGTGGAAATGATGGTACATTTACTTTTTATAGAAATTTAGGTACTGATATGGGTGAAGTAGTATTTGAGTTTAATGCAGCAGGAGTACCTGATAGATTTATTGTAGAATGGGATGGACAAGTTGTAATAGATACGGGGTATGTTGGTCAGACAAACTTTACCATGGCAAATTGGACGGGTAAAACTTACGATGGAAGTGTTTACAGTGGAGAAACTTATTTAGATGGGTTAGTACTTCCAGCGTATAGTCCACAACCTTCACCTAATATAACTTACACTACACAAGGTTATGATGGACCAGCAGGATCGCAAGGAACACAACAAGATATTGATGTCATATCATTAAATGGTGTTTTCAATTTACAAGGTGGGGCACACCCATTCTATAATGACGCATCTTTAGTACAGAGATATAATAGTGTTAATGGTACAAATTTAACGGTAAATGATCTTTCAGGTACTAATAGAGGGTTAGATCTCGGTCCTTTGTCAGGAGAAACAGGATGGTCACCTACCGTATTTTATTATGGTGTTGGTGACCCAAATCACCCTTATTCTCACGGTGCACACGGAACTGGAACCGCAGCATTTATAAAAGATAAAAAAATTGGGCAAAAATATATTGATAATAATATAACTGGTGGTACACAAGAATTCGATGTTAAAATAACTGTATTAAGTGCTAATGTAGTAGGAGGACCAGATGGTACAGGATGGAAATTTAAATTAAGATGTGTGAAAGAGGTTGTGGGAATAACAGAAGTGGCAACTGTTCCAGGTTTTTACTGTGAAGATGATACATTTACCTTAGTAGAAGAAGACGGTGTTGCAATATGTAAAAAAAGTATAACCGCAAATACAGAAAACGAAGTTACTGTAATTGAAAGTACACCAGCACCTATAGTAGAACATAAAACTACATTATTCAAAGAAGCATTAGACATAGAAAAATATACTGCAACCACAGATACTGTTTGTATTAACCCTAAAGATTATTTAGATATTAATCCAAAACAAATTAATGTAAAAGAAACTTTTGACGATTTAATTTTATCAAATTTAATTGATGCAAAAAGTAGGCAAGTTATTAGCAATTATCCTATGTTAAAACTATTCTATCAACTGTACTTAACCTCAAAAGATTGTGGTAAAGAATTTAGTGGTAAATTAACATATAACGATTTATTTAATTTTATGGATAAGATTGGTGATTATTGGTTAGATTTATTAGAACAAATTGTACCTGCCACTACAATATGGGAAGGATGTGATAACTCAGGTAAACTATATAGAAACACTATTTTTGATCAAAACAAACACCAATATAGAAGGTACGTGTTAAATTACAACGATAGTACAGAATGTCCGTTAACTGGTATAAGTGAAAATATTATAGCATCATCTGAAAGTGATGTAACTTTAATAGAGTATTCTTTACAACCTAGTAATAATGTAATAAACATTAAGGAAAAAGAATTATCTACTTTAATTTTAAATAAAGAAAATTTATTAAATCAGATTCAAATAATAGAGAATCAATTATGTGCAATTAGATTACAAGATAGTAGTGAAGAACAATCAATAGAGATACAAACATTAGAAAAAAAATTATCATCATTAACTAACTATTTAAATCAAATCAATAATGAAATAGATAATTTAAAAGATATAATACAAAAAATGCAACAACAATTATCCGATCAAGAATCAGAATTTCAAAATAGTATAATAGAAAGTTGTAATAGTATTGGTGATTTACTAACAAAAGCAGAAAAAGATTTATATGATTTGTATACTCCCTATACTACATCGTATGAAAGACAGAAAAATTATATTGCTGGATTAAGAAATAATTATAAAAATTGTATTAGAAAATCACAAACACAAATTAGTAAGTATGATACGATATTTATAACACAGATATATGATAGTAATGAATATGAAGGTAACGTTACAGTAATTGGTGACGCTGAATGGGAAGAAGGTGGACCATTTTTTAATAACAGTTTAATATATAATTGCGATGAAATTATTACAGTAGAAAATGATACAAGAGCTTAATGAGAAAACAAGGTAAAGGAAAAATATCACAAAAAATTAATATTAATAGTAATTTTATTACACCTATTAATATATCGACACCTATACAAGGTAATATCGATATGAATTACTTTGCTTCTTCGTCAGAATCATTTATTAACGCAGGAGGAGATATATTTTTTGTGTTAAATTTAAGTAATGTAGAAAATATTTTTAACTATAAACAACCGCAACTTGCAGGTAACACTATATTTAATGATATTCAAACCACACCAACGGTTATTTTAAACTATAAAGGTGATAAAAGTGAAGAAGATGTAACAATTAAAATTAATAGTGTAAACGACATGTCTTATGTAGATAATGGTAGAAACTATGTTGTTAGTGGGGTTAAAAATGAAAGTAATAATTTTATAAATGAACCATCAAATATTAGTTTAATAAATAGTAATGTTACTAGATCAGATATAGATGGGTTTGATTTACCTGAATTTAGAATTAGTAATAGTAGAAAAGTACCACATACTGGTGACACATTATGTGGACCAATTAATTATAGTGGTTACACATACAATAGGAGTAACTTTAATTGGAAATTTGGTAATGGTGTGGGTATAGATTTTAACCCAATAAAAAGTGGTGGCACACCTACTATAAACACAGGAATGACTATTTCACAAGAAGGTTGTAGTACCATTAGTAATGAAGATGGACAACTATTATTTTATTGTGATGGTGAGAGAGTTTTCACTAGTGGTAATACAATTATGTTAAATGGAGATAACCTTAGTAGTTCAGGTACGTCAACGCAGTCATCATTAATTATACCTAGATTAAATACTAATCAATATTATATTTTTACTACTGACTATAATGGAAACCCTAACGGTTTTGAATATTCTGTGGTAGATATGAGTTTAGGTGATAATAGTGAAGGTGCAGTAACAAGTAAAAATATTAAACTTATTAATGACGCAGTAAGTGAAAAAGTTACATCATGTGAGACTAAAGATGGTAACGGTTATTGGGTTATTACACACACTAGTGGTGATAGTAAATATTACTCCTATAAATTAACTTCATCAGGGTTAAGTGAACCTATAATTTCTAATACTGGTACAACACATAGTACTGCTAGAGGATATATGAAAACATCAACGGACGGATCAAAAATAGTATCTTTATTATATGATCAAGGTATTATTGATGTAGGAGATTTTAACAACGATAACGGTGAAATCACAAATATTAAAACAATTAGCGGAATAACATATGATAACGGACCTTATGGATTGGAGTTTTCTTCAGATAGTTCTAAATTTTATGTAAGTGACGGTGGATCAGATAATATTATACAATTTAATTTAGATTTTAATAATGAAATAGAAATTAAAGAGAAAAGAATTAAATTTAATGTTATAAGTGGATCTAGCATTGGTGCATTACAAATGGGTGTAGATGAAAGAATTTATATTTCAGACATAAATAAACCATATCTTCATACTATAAATAACCCTAATGGTTTAGGGGTTCAATGTAACTTACAAATTAATAGTTTTCCTTTAACTAGTACTACAATAACTGCTACCACATCAACATGGGGATTACCTAATTTTATAACTACAAATAATTTATCTTGTGATAGATTCGTTTATATATCTAAAATAGGTAGAGATAATTTTGAATTTGATTTAATAATTAATAATTTAAATAATGTAATTAAAAATAAAAATTTAAGTTTTACTGGTGAAATTTATAAATTTAATAAACAAATTAATGAATTTACTAACAGTTCCGTATATAAATTTAATATTTCAGATGAAAAATTATCTAATACTAATAAAGTTAGTATACCATTAGTTAATATAGGTGAAGGTGAATTTATAATAAAAGGATATTATGGGTATGATATTAATACATTAATAGGTAAACAACTAGGGTTAAATAAAAATAGTATTAATACATATAAAAGAGGTGTAGAATATAATTTATATAATCCACAGACTGATTGGTATTTTTTAAATATTTACGAGTCGGATAAACCTACACTTATTAATGATACAACTGCACCACCACAAACAATAGGGAATTTAACTGTAAGTTCTATTTTCACTATTTCTGGTCAAACTAATTATATTGTGGGTGGTTTATCTGATCCTTTGGTTAGTTATAATGGTTCTGTTTTATTTAAAAATGTAGAGTATAGTGCAATTACATCAGGATCAACCACTGAAATAAAATTAAATTTTATACCTGAAGATGGGCAAGTCTTAACTTATGCATACGTCACTAATGGTCAATCCAACGATTTCTTTGGTGATACATTTAAAATAGATAATTCTATTATAAGTGGAACTTCTAAAAATTATGAAGAAAAAGATAGGGTATTTTTTAATACTGAAACTGAAAAATATGAATTTTATTTGATTTCGCCCCCTTTTGGAATACCGGTTTTAATATTAAATGGCTCTGTTTTAGCATTCGAAGTGGATTACTTATTATCTACAAGTAATTTAAAGAGGGTAATTTTTACTAAACCATTAACAAAGGGTGATTTAATAGAGGCTTTTTATACACCAAAAGCATCAGTGATTGGAACAATACCCAATAATAAGCCATTAATTACTTGGTCAGTTTCTAATTTCCCATTAAACACCAATGGTAAATTTATTGTAGAATTTGCAGACGAAAAAGATGATAAGTTTGTAAATATATTACATTCTTTTGAAACACCTTACGTTTTAAACCAAAGAAATTATAGTTTAGAAACGTTTTTAGATGGTACAAGTGCAGGAGATAGATTTTTGTATAGAATTAAAAATGAAAAATTTTATCAACCAATAATAGGTGAAACTGTTTATAGTTTTAGTTTTAGTGATATAATTAAAATAGAAATAGGTACAAATATTGGGGAAAATTATTAATAATATTTACATTCTGCATATTTATATTAAAATAATAGTTAGTAATGAGTTATATAGAAAAACAAAGTACGGCATTAGTAAGAGTTAAGTTAACAGATGTTGGGAGAGAACAATTAGCAAAAGGACAATTAACCTTTAATAGCTATGTAATAGGTGATTCTGAAGTGGATTATGATTATGTAAAAGGGTGGTCTCAGTTTTTACCTAACCCACCTGGAGGTAACACCCCAGCAACTGGTGAATTTTTCTTTTATGAGGCAGATGGTACTATAGTTAAAAATATTTATTCAAAAGTATTAAGACCAAAAGATAAACAACCGTTTCCTTCATCTTTTTTGTTAGATCAAGGGGGTAATTATCTATTTGAATTAAACCAACAAAGCAATGTACAATTAATAAAAGGAGTAGTTAGTAATAAAGCTGCGGATAGAGGATTTTTCTCTGGATCAACGGCAATAGAAGGATTAAGTGCAGTTACAGAAAATAGATTTATTAAAGAGAGTGGTACGGTAGATTTAGGTGCATTTAATGGAGATGTTGATCTTACTACATATATACAAGGTGTTATTGATTTAGGGGTAACATTAACAGGTGCTACTGAAAATGATTATATTATTTTTACACTTTCAAATAGTACTTTAGGTGATGTAGTCGGTGATAGTATGACTGCAGCAACAGTAAATCCAATATATAATATAGTCTCAATTGATGGGACATCTATTAATGTTGATAGAGCTTTACCAATACTTACTGCATCAACAGGAACTTTAATTAATTATTATATTTTACCTGGTGGGGATAACCCAACAGATTCTTATTATGGTTTTGATACTATGGCACCTTATTGGAATACAGGTACTCTATCATTTGATAGTAGTTGTGATATCTGTGTAGAAAATATACCAGTATGGAATATGAATAATGTTTGGACTGAAAATATGGCTGGGTTATTTACTGATGTTAATGATGGTAATTATCATGATAAAGATTTTTTTGGTTCTGAACAGTATGCAGGAACTAAACAATTTTTAGGTTATAACCAACCAATAACAGTAGTTCAAAGTAGTAATGAATTATCTAATAGTTACATTGATCCAATTCAAAAAGGAGTTTCAATAATACACTATACAAATAGTTGTATTTCTAACTATTACGGAGAACAATTTTTAATTGATGAGGAAAGTGATAAACTTTTAAGTTTAGATATACCAGTAATGTGGCACAGAAGAAGTGGTGGAACTGCAAGTGGAACTACATTGGGTATGACATTTGTAAGTGATGGTATTGAAAAAAACTTAACATATAATAATAGTATACCTTATTACGATTTAAAAGAACATAGTGATTTAACTTTAACACCGGATTTACCATTAGTAGTAGGTAAAGTATTCCCAACGTTAAAGATGGTAGTAATTGAAAATGAAGAATTAATTGCTGCTATGTCTTATAAATCTAATAGAAATTATACATTACCTGATTTAGCTGGTAATTTATTAAATTCTGTAGATGGTAATTGTACTGGTGTTTTAAATGCGGGTGAAAAAATGTTTTTAACTTACTGGTTAGAAAATACTGGAACTACAACAACACCTACACTACCTTGTCAAAGGTATACTGTATTAGAGAATAATACAACTAGTGATAAAGATATTGAGTTTAGAATAAATAATGTTGGTGAATTACCATATATGCGAAAACTAGAAAGTTTAGGTTATGATGGTTATGGATTTTTTGCAGATAAGTTTAATATATTATGTCAAAAAGTACCATCAACACAAAGTAGACCGATATCATCTCAATGGAGAAAAATAGATTTTACTACTACTGATATAACAGAATTATCTGGAGAAACTATAAACCCAATTTTATTAGAAAATCAGAATAGTAGCAATACCAATTTTATTATTACTGGAAATTTATATAATAGTGTTTCTGGTGATACTTTTAATTTAGGTCAAAATTTAGATATGTCTACAGGTTTATATTTCGATAAAATGTCTTTTGGGGATGAAAGACTTTTCTATGGTAATTTAAGAACACATATTGGTGCAACAATATATAAAACACTATTTAATATAAATGTTGATGGTGCAACTATATCTACTTCATCTAATCCTAGTTTTGGGGAGGGAGAAGATAGATTTATAACTGAAATTGGAATACTAGATAACCAGCAGAATTTAGTTCTAGAAGGTAAACTGAGTAGACCGATAAAAATAAGTGATAGTAGTACTGCTTCTATTGAACTAACAATTGATTTTTAAAAAAATATAAAATGGGATTTTTAAATACCGCAAATACAATAACAGTAACTGCTAAATTAACCACTGAGGGTAGAAAAACTTTATTAGAAAAAAGTAATACAATATTTTCTCATTTTATGTTAGGTGATTCAGACGCAAATTATAGAACTAGTGGTTTATTAAGTACAGGTATGATACCAGCACAAAGTGGAAATTTAGGTGGACAAAATAACACTTCTAATAGTACAATTAAAAGTAAATTATATGTTGGTAATACAATACAAACTTTAAAAGAAGTAGAACCTAATTCTAGTGTACTTAGAGTTGTATCAGAAGAATTAAAAGAAAATATAGTTAGTGGGAGTAGTCTAACATATAAACTATTAAATAAAGATGATAATAATAGTATATATAGTAATTATTTTAAAAGTCTATGTTTACCTATTCTAACCACAAGAATTAATACATTTATAAATACAACATCAACCAACGGTGGTTGGTCAGACACTGCTTTTAGTGGGTTAGGTGAAAGCAATGTTATTATAGGTGTTATTGATATCGATAAATATGGTGATATAATAGATGGTAAAAATGTAAAAATAAGTATACCTGTAGGTACTGGTTTTACTACAGACGGTGAAATTTCCGCAACTACTACATACGATATATATAGTACTTTTCCTAATACTACATTTAATAGTTCTACTTTAGATGTTTCATATATAGATAATAGTACTCTACCTGAATCATTATTTGGTTATGGTGAAAAAGTAAGTTATTTAGTATGTGACAACATCCAAAAACCAAACAACGACGCAACCAAAAGTTGGTCAACAGGATTCGAAACACTCAAACCCTTTTCACTTAACGGTAAGGAATTAATTAATGTTAATACAATTGCCTCAACAGGTATTATTGCAGATAAAGTAGTTGGTGTAGTTTATTTAGATAAAGGACTTTTTGTTTTAACAGAACCTAATATAGTTAATAATATAGGAATTGATGTTATTGGTGAACCAGAAACTAATACAAAAAATAATAACTTAGGTTTTTATTATTACACAGGCAACACATTTACTACTTCAATAGATAGCATTGATAAAAATATGACACAAGATATTTTATGTGTTGCAAATAGAAATGAATTTTTTAAGTCAGAAAATGAAACTATATCTACAGACGATACAGTAAGAATTAGTGAAATTGCAATTACTAATCCAGCTGGTACAGTTTTAGCTATGGGTAAATTTGATAGACAAGTTCTTAAGAAAAAGAACGATTTTGTTGTACTTAATGTACAAATAGTAGTATAAATTTATATTGAAAAATATAAAATTTTTAAATGTTTTAAAATGAGTAGAATATTAGGATTAGATGTATCCACTAAAACAATTGGTATTGCACTTTTCGAAAATAATGGTGATAATGGGAAGTTACAATTACTTACACATATTACACCAAAAGTTAAACCCAAACCAAAAGATAATATTGAATTATTAATGAAGAAATCTCAGATTTTTGAAAGTGATTTTTTAGAAAAATATAGTGATATTGATATTGATAGGGTTTTTATTGAAGAACCTTTGTTACGTTCTAATAATGTTAATACAGTCGCAACTTTACTGAGGTTTAATGGTATGATATGTAGATCAGTCTATGAAGTTTTAAATATTGTACCAGAATTTGTTTCTTCTTATGATGCTAGAAAATTTGCATTTCCCGATTTAATGTCAATAAGAATGTTTAAAAAATCAGGAGAAAGATACACCGATAACGAAATTTCAAAAAAGAATCCAGTTTTATTCGGAGGGTTACCATATGATATAGATAAAAAAGTAGTTATACATCAAAAAGTAAGTGAGTTAGAACCACAAATCGTATGGATGTATGATAAACATAATAAACTAACAAAAGAAAATTATGACATGACTGACGCATACGCTTGTGTCTTAGGTGGTATGAGAAAATGTGGTGATTGGGAGTAATTTGGTATATTAAAATAAATTTACTATATTTGTGATATGTCAGATCTCATAGTAGAAATTTTAGAAGATGTATTAGGTAAACCAAAAAAACATTATGAAAGTAAATGTCAAATATCTTTTGACTGTCCTGTGTGTTCAACACTTAAAGGTTTAGATTGTGGTGACGGTAAAGGTAATTTAGAAGTTAATTATAATCATCATGTATATAAATGTTGGGCTTGCTCCGAAACACACGGTACTCACGGTACAATAAATAGATTAATTAGATCTTACGGTAATAGAAATCATTTAAAACAATATGATTTAGTAATACCTGATAACAAAAGAATTGTTATTGAAAAGGATAAAAAGGTTATTAGTGGATTACCTAAAGAGTTTACACCTTTTACTATTGAAAGAAATGATAGTGGTTATAAACAGGCATTACAATATCTTAATAAAAGAAATATTCATTTAGATTTAATAGAAAAATATAATTTGGGATATGCAAATAGTGGTGATTATAGAGGTAGGATAATATTTCCATCTTATGATGACAACGGAAATGTGAATTACTTTTTAGGTAGGAGTTTTGATAAATACAGTAAATTAAAATACAAAAATCCTGAAGTATCTAAAATGGATATTATATTTAATGAAGGAAAAATTAATTGGGATTCTAACATTTATTTAGTAGAAGGTGTATTCGATCATATC
>MDTG01162369.1_pt1 | contig 15411 bp, 12 predicted proteins | sample 811421 | NCBI WGS metagenome assembly MDTG01 (sample SAMN05326645, study PRJNA326480) | marine metagenome | isolation source: seawater | place: Pacific Ocean: South East | collected 2011
GAAATATATGCTGTGTAGGTGATGATGATCAATCAATTTATAGTTGGCGTGGAGCTGAAATTAAAAATTTTTTAGAATTTGATAAAATTTATGAAAATACAAAAGTCATAAGGCTCGAGCAGAACTACAGGTCGACTCAAAATATTTTGTCAGTAGCTTCAAATCTTATTTCAAACAACCAAAATAGAGTAGGAAAAACTTTAAATACAACATTGGAAGATGGTGATTTAATAAAATTAAATTGTTTTAAAAATGGAAAAGATGAAGCAATAGGAATTTCAGATGAAATTGAAAAACTTAAAAAAAAATATTCATTTAATGAGACTGCTATTCTTGTAAGAGCAATATTCCAAACGCGAGAGTTTGAAGAGAGATTTTTAAAAACAGGCATACCTTATAGAATTTTAGGTGGCACAAAATTTTATGAAAGAGCAGAAATTAAGGACTCTATTGCTTATTTAAGATTAGTGCATCAGGGAAAGGATGACTTAGCTTTTGAAAGAATAGTTAACAATCCAAAACGAGCGATAGGAGAAAGTTCAATAAGAGCTATTCATGAATATTCAAAAAAAAATTCTTTGTCTTTAGAAATTTCATCAAAAGAAATGATTCAAGAAAATTTGATAAAACCAAAAGCAAAGATAGGTCTTAATTTATTTTTAAATCTTTTAACAAAATGGAGACATGAAATAAATGTTAAAAAAGTTAATCATGTAAAGTTATTACAGATAATTCTTGATGAGTCAGGGTATTCAGCAATGCTAAAAAATAAAAAAGATTTAGAAAATGAAAATAAACTTGAAAATTTGAAAGAACTTTTAAGCGCAATGAAAGAATTTGATAATTTGGAAGGTTTTTTAGAGCATGTTGCATTAGCGACATCTGTAGATCAAGAATGGGATGGTGAAAAAGTTAATATGATGACGATGCACGCGTCCAAAGGTTTGGAGTTTGACGTTATCTTTCTACCAGGATGGGAGGAAGGCCTATTCCCTCATCAAAAATCTATTGAAGAAAAAGGGCAAAATGGACTCGAAGAAGAGAGGAGACTTGCATATGTTGGTATCACAAGAGCAAAGAAAAAAGCAATAATATCTTTTTCGATGAATAGATTTTACCAGGGTGATTGGATTGATAGCATGGCCTCAAGATTTATCGATGAATTACCAGAGAAATTTTTAGAAAAAAATTCTTATTTTGATGAAAGTAAAGATGAAATAGATGATTTTGATTTTAATCAAGATTTTGAAAATGAAGAAAACATAAGAAGTCCTGGCTGGATAAGATACCAAAAAAGAATTAAATGATTAAAAATAGAATAAAAAAACTAAGAGGCACCTTTGAAAAATTTGGATTAGACGGGTATATTGTTCCGAAAAATGATGAATTCTTTTCTGAATATTCAAAAAAAGATAGATTAAAATACATTGCAAATTTTAGTGGATCTGCAGGTTTTGCTGTAATCTTAAAAAAAAAAAATTATCTATTTGTCGATGGAAGATATACGATTCAAGCAAGAATAGAATCTGGAAAAAACTTCTTAATTACTGATTATCAAAGAATAATTAACTGTAATTTATTTAAGGGTTTAACTATAGGTTTTAACCCAAAGCTTTTTACCTCAAATCAAATAAAAAAAAAGTTTTTAAAATATAATAAAATTAAATCGGTTGAATTAGATTTAATTAATGAGAAATCAAATAAAAAAGAGAGAGTGTTAAAGCCTTTTTTTTCTTTAAATGACAATATTTCTGGTGAAAATCATAAGAACAAAATTAATAAAATTACCAATTATTTAAAAAAAAATAAATCAAATTTAATATTTATTTCTGCTCCTGAAAATGTTGCATGGCTTTTAAATATTAGAGGAAGTGATAATCCTAATAGTCCAATACCAAATTGTCATTTAATTTTAGATCATAAAAAAAAGATTTATTTAATAGCCGATAAGAGAAAAGCAAAAAAATTAATTAAAGAAAAAAAAATTAGGCCCCATCAAATAATTGATCCAAAAAATTTCAAATTTTTTATTGATCAATTTAAAGGTGGGAAGATATTGATTGACTCTAAAACATGCTCTTTGTTTTATGAAAATATTTTTAAAATGAAATTTCAGGTTATAAAATATGAGGATCCTATATACATGCTTAAAGCTATCAAAAACAAAACAGAAATTAAGAATATGATTAATGCACATATAATTGATGGGGTAGCTTTAACTAAATTTCTTTACTGGATTAAAAATATAAATAAAAGAAAAATTACTGAATTTGACGCACAAAATAAATTAGAAAAATTTAGAAAAAAAAATAAAAATTATTTGTATCCTAGTTTTAATACTATTGCAGGCACAGCAGGCAATGGAGCAATCGTTCATTACAGAGCCTCAAAAAAAAAAACAAAAATAATTAACAAAAATGATATATTCTTATGCGACTCTGGTGGCCAATATAAATTTGGCACAACCGATGTAACTAGGACCATTTGTTTTTCAAAACCAAAAAATGAGATAAAAGATATATTTACGAAAGTTTTAAAAGGTCATATCGCTGTAGCAAAAGTTAATTTGAAAAAAAAAAATACTGGTGCATTGATCGATATTGAGGCTAGAAAATATCTTAAAAAGGTTGATTTAGATTATGCTCATGGTACGGGACATGGAGTTGGTTTTTTTTCTAATGTTCACGAAGGTCCTCAATCTATTTCTAAACTTAATAAAGTAAAAATTCATGACGGAATGATTTTAAGTAATGAGCCTGGTTTTTATAAAAAAGATAAATTTGGTATTAGGATTGAAAATTTACTTTATGCTAAAAAAACTAACAAAGATTTTTATTTTGAAAATCTTACACTTGCACCTATTGATAAAGATCTCATTGACTTTAATCAATTAACACTTGATGAAAAAAATTATTTATTTAAATACAATATTCTTGTTTACACAAAACTATCTCATTTTTTGAACAAATTTGAGAAAAAATGGCTAGCTAGTTTTATTTAACATTTTAAACCACTCTTCTTGATTTAAAATTTTTATTTTTAATTGTTTTGCTGATTCAATTTTTTTTTTTGTAGGCTTTTCACCAATTATTAGATAATCAAGTTTTTTTGATACGTTACTTACAATTGATCCAGAATTTTGTTCAATCAAAGATTTTGCTTCTGCCCTACTCATTCCATTTAATTTTCCAGTTAACATAAAAGTTTTACTGTTAAGCAAGCCGTTTTTTTTTTGTGCAGCTATTTTTTTAATATTTAGAACTTTATTAAGCTCATTAATAATTTTTAAATTTGTGGTATTCAAAAAAAAGTTTTTAATAGAATTTATTTGTGTTTCACCTATTCCATCTATGTCAGATAATTCATCAAGATTTTTCTTTTTTGCAAGAATTGTAAAATTTGAGGATATTTTTAAATGTTTTGATATTAATTTAGCATTTTCTAAACCTATGTGCCTGATCCCTAAAGAATAGATAAATTTTTCAAATGATATATTTTTTTTATCCTCAATTGAATATTTAAGGTTTGCGACAGATAATTTTCCCCATCCTTCTTGTGACTCAATTTTTTTATAATCTAAATTAAATATATCTTGAGGAAGCTGTATAAGTTTTAATTCCCAAAATTTTTCAACAATTTTTTTTCCAAAACCATCTATATTAAATGCTTCTTTTGAAACAAAATGTTTTAATTTTTCAATTGCAACTTTTTTACATTCAAACCCTTCACTCGAACACCTTCTAACTGCATCATTTTTTTTAGTTATTTGATTAAATTCTTTAATTGTTTTGGATCCACAAGATGGACATTTTTTTGGAAATTTAAACCTTGTAGAATCTGATTTCCTTTTATTTAAATCCACCGAAACAATATGTGGTATCACGTCTCCAGCTCTCTCAACTTCTACAAAATCATTAATTCTGATATCTTTTCTAATTATTTCATCTTCATTATGGAGAGTAGCATTTGAAACAACAACACCCCCAATATTAATTGGTTTTATCTTTGCTACAGGTGTTAATGCTCCAGTTCTACCTATCTGAATATCTATATCAATTATTTGAGAGATGCCCTTGTTAGATGAAAACTTATGTGCAATTGCCCATCTTGGTGCGTTTGCAACATTCCCCAGTCTTTTTTGTAAGTTAAAATCATTAATTTTATATACGATACCATCTATATCAAAATCTAACTCATTTCGTTTACTTTCTATTTCTTTATAATTTAAAACAAGATTTTTTGTTCCCTTTAAAATTTTATTATGTGAATTTGTTTTAAATCCCCATTTTTTTAATTTGTTTAGAAATTCCTCTTGGCTTTTAATGTTTAAGCCTTTTTCATGACCAAAAGTGTATGCGATAAATTTTAAAGGGATTTTTTTGGTCTCATCTGGATTTTTTTGCCTTAAGGTTCCTGAGGCTGCATTTCGTGGATTAGCAAATTGAGTTTTAATTTTTTTAAAATCACTATTTTGGATGAAGACCTCTCCCCTTATATCTATTTGATCTGGAAAATCGTTTGAAATTATCGTTTTTGGAATATCATTAATCGTCATTAAATTAGCAGTAATATCTTCCCCTTGCTTGCCGTCACCTCTGGATAATCCAGTAATAAATTTACCGTTTTCAAAAATTAAAGATGCAGATATTCCATCTATTTTAGGTTCAGCACTATACTCCAAAGTAATATCATTTTTTTGGTCAATAAAATTAAATATTTTTTTTTCAAAATTTTTTAAATCTTCTTCATCAAAAGCATTTGCTAAAGAAAGCATGGGAACTTTGTGATCAACTTTTTTAAAATTTTTAGATGGTTTAAAACCTAATATTTTAGATGGAGAATTTTTATGTTTCAAAAAATTGAATTTTTTTTCCAATTCTAAAATATCATTTTTAAGCTTATCAAATTCTTCATCACTTACAATTGGATCACTCTTTTCAAAATAATGAAAATTATTTTGAACGTATTGATGTATCTTATCTTTATATATTTTTTTTATTTCCTCTTTTTTCATTATCAAAAAAAAGATTTGATTCTATCTAACAACTTTTGTTTGTTATCTTTCATTTTTTTTTGTTGAGTAATCTTATAATCTTCATTAAGAATTTTATAAGATTGTTTGTACCACTCACTAGATTGATAATTATATCCTAGTGTTTTGGCATATTTTCTTGCCTCATTTTCTAATCCTATTGTATAATAAACTTCGACAAGTCTATGTAATGCTTCTTCAACATATATTGTAGTATCATAATTAGTAATTACAAATTTAAGCCTATTTATAGCAGCAATCCATTTTTCTTTTTTAATATAGTGTCTAACTATGTACATTTCTTTTGCAGCTAAGATATCATCAATCAACTCTAATTTATATTTTCCATCTAATGGATAGTCAGAATCTGGATATTCTTTTATAATCAAATTGAAATATTTTTTAGCTTCATTAAGAGGTTTAAGATCTTTTTTCTCATCAATAATACTATCGTAATAATTCATTGCTAATAGATAGTAAGCGTAATCTAAATTTTTATTGGTTGAGTAAACTTTAATGAATCTTTTTAATTCATTAACAGAGTTGCTGTAATATGATTGAGACCAATAAGCAAAAGCTGCCATTAAAGATGCTCTAGGAGCCCAATCAGATTGAGGATAAATTAATTCCGCTTCATTAAACTTTTTTGTTGCATATAAAACATCTCCTTGTTCTAAAGCTAGAACACCAGAATTATAAGCTTCTATCATTTGTTCTTCTAAACTATCGCCTTCTATCTTTGTCACAATTTCAACTGATTTTTGAGAGCAAGAAACTAATAAGAAAACAATTATTAATGTTAAAATATTTTTCATAATCAATAAAAATATTTATCAGTTTTTTGTGGAAAACTAAACTCTTAAGCTATTGATCTTAAATGTCTTTTATTTAATAAGGAATTAGGGACTGTTTTTTCGCTAACTTCAATAATTGAAAAGTTTTCATTTTTGGCAAAAACTTTTCTTAATAGCTGATTGGTCAAATTATGACCTCCTTGTGAGCATGTGATGCTACCCACAATTTTGTATCCTGAAAGGAACAAATCACCCATACAATCCAAAATTTTATGATTAACAAATTCTTTTTTATTTCTTAATTTTTCTTCATTTAAGATTTTATCATCTTTTACAACGATTGCATTATCCAATGAACCTCCTAGGCCTAAATTTATTGATCTTAATTTTTCAATATCTTCAAATAAACAAAAAGTTCTAGAATTATAAATATCTGATAAATCTGATTTATATACATCTATGTTATTTCTTTGATTGCTGATTAAAGAATTTTTATATCTTATTTCAAAATCTATATCCAAACTTAGTTTACTTGGCTTAATTGATATATTTTTTTGATCAATAGAAAAATTGATTTCTTTATCAATTTTAATGACTTTAATTGGGACATTACTTATTTTTAGACCAACTTTTAAAATTTCTTTAACAAAAATTTTTGCTGAACCATCTAAAATAGGAACTTCTTGATTGTTAATCTCTATAATAGCATTATCTATACCTAGTCCATAAAAAGCTCCCATTAAATGTTCTATTGTTGAAATAGAAACACCACTATCATTTGTTATTGTGGTGCAGAATGATGCATTACTTACATTATAAACGTTTGGAATAACTATATTATTTGTTTTGATATCAATTCTCTTAAAAATAATTCCCGTATTTGGTTCTGAGGGATTAATTGTTAATGATACCTTTTTTCCAGTATGAAGCCCAATTCCCTCAAACTTAATACTTTGATTAACCGTTTTTTGATTTAATTCTGACATCGATGAATACTTAATACGAAATATACTTAGATCAAAAACAACTAATATTACTGGAAAATACAGGTTTTAACTGAAGAAATTGAAAAATTTCTCAAAAAAGCCCTGAATTTTTTGAGTTTTTGGAACTAATATAACCTCATTTACATTGTGACCACTGAGAATCTTTTGACTAGAAGAAAAGATATTAGTGAAGTCTTCTTTAAAATATCTTTTGATATAATTTGCACATACCAAGTTATTAATTTGGATTTGATATTTACTCAAAATTTTTTCAAAATTTTTGATAAAATCCTTCGAAAAACAAATAAAATTTATATCTATACTAATATTTTCACACTTCTTATCATCAGTATCAGTAGGTAAGGATGAATATTGTTGATTATCTACTGAATATTTATCAATAATGATATGTCCAATAATTTTATTATGATAATTTTCATTGATTTGGTTTTTTGCATCAATCAATAAATGATTTAAAGTCTCTTTATTAAACTTTTCCCCATAATTTACTTTTTTTACAGAAATATCTATTTTCAAGTTATCATCACTATTAATTATTAAATTTACATTTTTAATAAAATTTTTTAAAAGATTTTCAATTTTAAAAATATGTGTATTTAAAAATTGATCTAATAAATCATAACTATTTTTTATTTTTTTTTCATTTAATATAAAGTTGTTTTCATAAAGTGTTTTATCACTATTTTTTTTTTTAACTAAAATTGAAAATTTTTCATTACTTACATATAAATAAGTTTCAAAATTATCTTCACTATTCATTTATAATCACCTGATTTTTGACTCTTATATCAATTATACCTACTTTTTTAAATTCATCATGTGCAATTAAATTAAATGATAAATTTAAAGCATTTTCTAATTTTTTTTGAGGTAATCTAATAATTATTCCATCAATCATTTCAATGTCCCATCTTCCCGAGTCAAAAAAATAAATTTTTTTAATTTCAGTAAATTTCAATTTAGATTTATCAACTGTATTTTTAAATTCCAAAAATTTATCATTTTTAAAATTACCAAAAACAAATGGTTTATCATTTCTAATTTTATTTGTTTTTATAAGTTTTCCATTCGTACCAATTAAAAAATTTGATCCATCTTTATATGTATTTGCCAATATATTTGTTTTTTTGATATCAATTTTCAACGTTGATGGAAATATTCTAAATGCCGAATAATTTTCAATTGAAGAATTAGTCATCAAAATTTTATCAATTTTTGACTTATTTAAGAAAAATAAATTTTGCAGTTTTAAATAAGATAAATTGTTGTAGAGTTTTGGAGTTTCAATTTTTTCAAGTCCAGTTATTTTTATATTTTTAACTTTTAGATAGTCAATATTTTTTAAATCTAAATTATGTATAGTGCCTAAAATTAAAAAAAGAAAAAGGTATAAAAAAAAATTTTTACTTTTTCGTTGAGGCATCTTTTAAAATAAGTTTTAATAGTTTGATAAAACTTATACCATGATATGCAGCAATTTCCGGCACTAAAGATAGATTTGTCATACCAGGCTGCGTATTAATTTCTAAAAAATAAAATTTTCCCTTAAAAAATTTAAAATCTGATCGAGTAACACCTCGGCACCCGATTAATTTATGAGCCCTTAATGCTAGACCCATTATTTCTCTATATTGTTTATTTGATAATTCTACTGGTATTATGTGTTTAGTTTTTGCCTTAGAATTATACTTTGCTTGATAATCATAAAATTTTCTTTTTGGTTTAAGCTCAATTGCACCAAGTTTTTGTGAACCAATAATTGCTGCTTGAATTTCTCTACCTGGTATAAATTCTTCTATGATTATTTTTTTGTAATGTTTAAGTAAATTTAATTTTTTAAATATATTATATTTTGTACATATAAATACATTAACACTTGAGCCTTCATTGAGTGGTTTTATTACTACTGGAAATTTTATTTTTTTGTTAATTAATCTAATTAATTCAATTTTTTTTTTGTTAAATAAATAAATAATGTATTTAGGGGTTAAAATCTTATTTTTAAAAAAAACTTTTTTAGATAATTCTTTATCCATAGCTATTGCTGATGGTATAACTCCCGAATGAGTATAAGGTATGTTTGTAGTCTCTAGTATAGTTTGAATATATCCATCCTCTCCAAACTGTCCATGTAAAGCATTAAAAATTATATTTGGTTTAAATGATTTGATTACATTCAGTAATTTAAAATCTGGTTCTGTTATTTTTACAATATAATTATTTCTTCTAAGCTCTTGTGCTACTTGTTTTCCAGTATCTAGACTTATAATTCTCTCCTTAGAAATACCACCTGAAATTACTAATATTTTTTTTTTCAATTTATTCTAAAATTTTGATTTCTTTTTCTAAACTAATTCCAGTTTTTTCCAAAACATTTTTAGCAACAAAATCTATTAATTTCATCATATCATTAAACGTTGCTTCTCCCTTATTCACAAAAAAGTTGCAATGCTTTTCTGATATATGAGCATCCCCAAAATTTTTGTCTAAAGGAACAGACTCTTTTATAAGTTCCCAAACCTTTCTTTTTGTTTGTAATATTGGATTTTTAAATGTGCTTCCACTTGTTTTAATCTTTGTGGGTTGATTTTTTTCTTTTTCAATTTTAAGTTTATTCATCTCATTTTTAATTTTTATACTCTCACTTTTAACGCCTTTAAAAGATGCACTTAAAAAAACTAAATCATCAGATAAATTATTTTTTCTATATTCAAACTTTATATCCTCTACTGGAATAGTTATTACTTTGCCAGATTTATCGATTGCCTGAATTGAAAGCAAGATATCTTTAAATTCTCTGCCAAAACATCCAGCATTCATTTTTATTCCTCCACCAACAGTCCCCGGAATACATGACAAAAATTCAAATCCACTTAGATTATTGTTTAAGGCGAAATCTGACAAAGATTTATCTAAAACTGCACTTCCAGCAATAATTATATTTTCATTAAGCAAAGATATATTATTAAAATTTTTGCTTAATCTAATGACAACACCATCAAATAAATTATCGCTTATTAATGTATTAGAGCCCGCACCAAGTATGAATATTTTTTCCATATTGTCTATTTTTTTTAAAAAATTTACCAATTCTTTTAAATTTTTTGCTTTATAAAAAACTTTTGATTTGCCCCCAATATTAAACCAGTTTTTTTTTTTTAGATCGTGTTCAAACTCAACATTATCACTAAACTCAACTAAAAATTTTTTTAAATATTCTATTTCCATTACATCAATTCTGGGAGTTTTCTCATCCAATTTGAAATAGTTCCTGCACCCATTCCAATTACAATTTTTTTTCCGTACATGTTTCTTTTTAGAAAATTAGCTAATTGAATATTATCATTAACCAAGAATAATTTTACATTAGAATTTTTCACAATTTCTTTAGCAAAATTTAAATAATTAAATCCTAATTTTATTCTTTCTCCAGCTGTATATATGGGGCATAAAAGTACAATATCTGCATTCGTGAATGCAAAAGAAAATTCTTTTCTTAAATCTTTCAACCTTGAGACTCGATGGGGTTGAAATACACAAACTTTATCATAGCCTTTATAAACTTTATTAACTCCTTCTAATACAACTTTTATCTCTGTTGGATGATGAGCATAATCATCATAAAAATCTATATTGTTATAACTAAATATTTTATTAAATCTTCTTTGAACACCTTTGAAATTTAACAAACCTTTTTTTATGTCATAAATAGATATTCCAACCGTCAAAGCAACAGATGCGGCTGCTACTGCATTTCTAATATTATGAATACCAAGTAATGGAATTTTTATTTTTTTTAAAACAAGCTTTCTTTTGTTTGGTACATTAACTTGTAAATCAAACTCAGAAAATTTCATACTTTGTTTGATATTCTTTATATAAAAATTAGATTTAAGGTTTGTTCCATAGGTGTAAAAATTCTGACCTTTTAATTTTCTAACAATTTGGCTATTAATTTTGTCATCTATACAAATAAAAGATTTACCAAATGAAGGGACTTTTTCTATAAATTGCACAAAGTTGTTTTTTAAATCATCCATAGATTTATAAAAATCCATATGCTCTCTATCTATGTTAGTAATAATAGAATAAGTGGGTGGTATATGTACAAAGCTTCCATCAGACTCATCAGCTTCTAAAATTGACCAATCACTTTTACCAAGTTTTGCAGTATTCTTTATTGAATTAATAACACCACCATTGATAATTGTAGGATCTAATTTAGTTTTTTGAAAAATTGAAGCTACTAATGAAGTGGTAGTAGTTTTTCCATGTGAACCTACCACAACAATATTCTTCATTAGTGAAACAATATGTGCCAACATTCTTCCTCTTGAAATAATTGGTAAATTTTTTCTTTTTGCCTCTATAATCTCTGGATTATTTTTTTTTATTGCTGAAGATATAACTACTATGGTTGCACTTTTAAGGTTTTGTTTTTTTTGACCTATAAAAACTTTAATTTTTTCTTTTTTTAATCTTTCAACATTTTTGTTTGATGATAAATCACTTCCTTGAACTTTAAATCCTTTACCTTTCATGATTAAGGAAAGTCCACTCATTCCTATTCCACCAATTCCAACAAAATGAATAACTTCTGTTTTTGCTAATTCAATTTTCATTTATAATTTTCAATATTTTTTGATTAACATTAATCCAAGAGTTTTGGTAATTTAATTTTTTTAAATTTGCCTTTTTTTTTAAAAAATCACTTTTATTTTTTAAAATTTTTAATAAAAATTCCTCAATTTTTTCATCAAAGAAATTTTGTTCTATTATCCAACAACAATCGTTGTTTTTATAATAATTAGCATTTTCATACTGATGATTATCTTTAGATGTGGGTAATGGAACGGCAATAAATGGAATATTTAAAACTGATAATTCTGATAATGTTGAAGCACCTGCTCTTGTTATACAAATATCAGCTTTGCTGATATTTGTAGAAAAGTTTTTATCAAAGCTAAAAATATTATTTTCAACATTATTTTTTGAGTAATGATCAATTAAAGAAGAAACATTTTTTTCACTTGTTTGTTGTATTACTCTTAAAGGAATTTTTTTTGAAATATTAATAACCGCTTTTTTCAAATTTTTATCAAAAATATTAGCTCCTTGACTGCCGCCAACTATTAATAAAGTAAATTTATTTGTGTTTTTGGTATGCTGCTTTAAATTGTAAATATTTTTTCTTACTAAAGGGTTAATAACTACAATCTTATCTTTAAAGATTTCTGGAAAATTTTTTACTCTATTTGTATAACAAAAAATTTTTTCACAAAAATTTAAGAAAAATTTATTCGCTCGACCTATAATCTGATTTGGCTCTAATAAATAAATATGTAATTTTAAAAATTTGGCGGCTAAAATTACTGGTAAAGACATATACCCACCTGTAGAGAAAACTTTTTCTATTTTTTCTTTTTTTAGAAAGATAATAGTTTTTATTGTTAAAAATAAAATTTTGAATAAACCAAATGGTAAAAAAAGTATATTGTTAAGCTTTGGGGTATTTATAATTTCAAATTGATAAATAGCTTGATCTAAATATCTTAAACCTCTTTTATCAGTAGATATAACTACATTCATTTCATTTGATAAATGTTCATATAATATTGTAGCAGGTACCACGTGGCCACCTGACCCTCCCGTCGTAATAAGAAAATTTTTTTTCATTATATCTTTCTTTTTGTTAAATTTAAAATTATCCCTGATAAAATTGAGATACTAATAATTGAAGATCCACCATAACTTATATAAGGAAGTGTCATTCCAGTTGTTGGAAACAATCTTATGTTAACACCAATGTGTATCATTGCTTGAACTAAAATGAGACTTATACAGCCTACTAAAATTAATTTTGTTCTTTCTTCATTTTCAGAATTAACTTTTTTAAAAACTGAATAAATAAATATTAAGAATATTAATAAAATTAAAATTATGGCGATTACTCCAAACTCTTCTGAAATAACAGATATTATGTAATCAGTATGAGCTTCAGGTACTCTATTTTTTAAAGTTCCTTCTCCTATACCTTTTCCAAAATATCCTCCGCTGGTTATAGAGTCTATTGCTTTTTCAGATTGTGCGTTGTGGGTACCAGTTTCGGAGTTGAAAAAAGAAATTATTCTATTTTTAATATATGCAAATCTTGGTAAAAAATTTATTAACGAGAACAAAGATAAGAACAAAATCAAACATGAAGTTACTAAAAAAAAAACATTTATCCCTGATATAAAAATTAAAACAGACCAACTAAAAAAAACTAACAAAGTTTGCCCTATGTCAGGTTGAGCAGCTAAAAGTAAAGCTATAACCAAAGTTATAAAAAAAGAAGATAAATATTTGAAATAAAGATTAGTATATTTTTCACTACTTAATATTAAGCTAATCAAGATAATTAAAAATGGTTTTACTAATTCGATTGGTTGAAACCTGGGTAAAAAATATAAGTCTATCCATCGTTGTGCACTATTTACCTCAACACCTATGATTGGTACTAAAAATAATGAAATCACTGAAAATAGAAAAATAATCGGAGAAATTTTAAAGAGTTTTTGCTCATTAATTGACGATAAAACAAATATTATTAAGACACCTAAAAATACAAAAGATAAATGCTTAAAAAAAAATGCGTAATCATTTGTATCTAATTTATCTGAAACTAATAATGAAGTAGATACTAAAGAAAAAAATAAACCTGTAATAAACAATAAAATTATTAAAAAAAATATAAATTTATCGATATTTTTCCACCACTCATAATAATAGTTATATATTGATTTATTATTTTCCATTGAAGTTTTTTTTTATTAATTTATCAAAATATAAACCTCGATCTTCAAAATTTTTAAATCTGTCAAATGATGCAGCACATGGACTAAACAATATTGTCTTATTTACAAATTTTTCGTCTTTTAAAAGTGTATTAATTTTTTTTAAAGCATTTTCGAGATTATCAAAATTTTGATAATGTATTTTTCCTTGTAGTTTATTATTGAAAAATTTTTTATCTTGACCGTAAATAAAAGCTTTAATTTTATTAAAATACTTTCTTGGTAAATTAAATTTATCTCCTTTTTTATGAATACCTCCTAATAACCAATAAATGTTATCGTTTTCCTTTAAAAGTCCTATTGAAGAAGAAAAACTTGTTGATTTTGAGTCATTGATAATTGTCAAATATTTTTTATTAAGAATGATTTGTTGACGGTATCTTAATCCATTAAAATTTTTTAAGGTTTTTATAATCAAATTATTTTGAATATTAAATTTTTTTGATATTTCCAAAACAAACGACAAATTCTCCTTGTTTGTTTCAGTTTTAAAATATTTATTATCTATATCTTTAAAAATATTATTTTTTTTTTTTGTATTAACTTTTATTATTTTAACAACAAACTTATTTGATTTCAGCTCCTTATTAATCAACAAATCATCTTTCTTAACAAAAGCAAGACCTCCTTTTAATTGATTTTTTAATAACTTAAATTTTGCTTTAACGTAATTATTTAAAGATATATGTCTATCAATATGATCAGGAGATAAATTAAGTATCACAGCATATTTTGATCTAAAAACTTGGCTATATTCAAGCTGGTATGAAGATGCCTCTATAACAAAAATTGTTTTTTTTTTAACATTTTTTACTGATAAAATTGGTTTTCCAATATTCCCAACTAATTTGACATCAAATTTTTTATTTAATAAGACTTTATGTAAAAGTTTGCATGTTGTTGATTTACCGTTTGTTCCAGTAATTGTAATACAATCATTCTTATAAAATGAATAAAATACATCTAGATCAGAATAAATTTTCTTATAATTTTTTTTTAAGAAATTAGATAATTTACATTTATTAATATCGATACCAGGACTTAGAATTATTTGATCAAAATTTAATTTTAGAATATTTTTATAACTAATTAAATTTTTTTTTAATTTAAAAGTTTGTTTTGATTTATAATCATCATACAGAAAAATATCTCCTTTGTTCTTTAGAAACCAGAAAGTTGCCAGACCACTTTTTCCTAAACCATAAATTAATATTTTTTTATTTAAAAAGATGTTCAAGCCAGTTACCTTTTATCTTAGTTTGAGTGTTGCCAAGCCAATCATTGCTAAAATTATGGAGATTATCCAAAATCTGATAACTACAGTGGACTCTGGCCATCCTTTCTTTTCAAAATGATGATGTATAGGTGCCATTCTAAATATTCTTTTACCAGTTAGTTTAAATGAAATTACCTGAACCATTACAGATAATGCCTCTAAAACAAATAAACCTCCTGTAATAGCTAAAACAATTTCATGTTTTGTAATAATTCCTACGGCTCCCAAAGAACCTCCTAATGAAAGAGATCCAGTATCACCCATGAATATTTTTGCTGGTGGAGCATTGAACCACAAAAATCCAAGGCAAGCGCCAATTATTGCACCACAAAAAATTGATATTTCACCAGTACCTTCAATATATATAATTTGAAGATAATCAGAAAAAACAATATTACCAGTCACATAGCTAATAAAAGCAAAACAACCAGCAACTAAAATTACTGGCACCGTAGCTAGACCATCC
>MDTG01126441.1_pt1 | contig 15410 bp, 17 predicted proteins | sample 811421 | NCBI WGS metagenome assembly MDTG01 (sample SAMN05326645, study PRJNA326480) | marine metagenome | isolation source: seawater | place: Pacific Ocean: South East | collected 2011
CACCATTCCAGTTCAATGGCGGCGATGGTAGGCGGTGGGCGCAAAGCGCTGCCGGGCGAAATATCGCTCGCACATAATGGCGTGTTATTTCTGGATGAATTGCCGGAGTTTCCCCGTGGCGTGCTGGAAGCGCTGCGCCAACCCTTGGAGACGGGCACGGTCAGCGTGGCGCGCGCACAGGCGCATGTGACCTATCCGGCGCAGGTGCAATTGGTGGCGGCGATGAACCCCTGCCGCTGCGGGTATCTCGATGATGCTAGCCGTGCCTGCAATAAGGCACCCAAATGCGCGGTAGATTACCAGTCTAAACTGTCTGGCCCATTGTTAGACCGTATTGATATTCATATAGAAGTGCCGGCCGTTGATACGTTAGAGATGTTAAATGATAGCGTCGCAGAATCCAGTGCCAGCGTAGGGGAGCGCGTGAAGAAGGCGCGCGATATGCAACAAATACGTTACCGTGCTGATGGTGCGCGTACCAATGCGCAGATTAGCGGTGACCGGCTGCGCGAAATTGCGATGCCAAGCGAAAAGGGACGCGCAATGCTGGACGATGCTACTACTAAATTGCAGCTTTCTATGCGCGGGCTGACACGTGTGCTGCGGGTGGCGCGCACCATTGCTGATCTCGAAGGGCAGGCCGATGTGCAGGCCAATCACATTGCCGAAGCGCTCAGCTATCGCCACTGGCGGCCTGGACAAGGGCAGCAAGTTGCCTGACACAATATATAGTGTTTTTGTTGATTTAATTGTCTATATGAGGTAGAAAGATAGGCAAAAGGAGTGTGTGACTCTATGGCCTGTCTTGCAGAGCGCATTGCGCAGCTGGAACAAACACAATTAAGTTGGCTTAATCGAAAGACGCAACGCGCCGTCAACGAGCTGGAACAAGCGGCGGGCGAGCTACATTCATTGGAAGCAGAGCTGGATAATTTTCTGCTGGATTACTACGATAAGGTTGGCAGCTATATCGAGCAGCTACACGAGCTGGAAGAAGAGCTCTCGGTTTATGTCCAGCGTGAAGAAGCGTTGTGCGAGAATGGGTGGCAGCTATCGTTGGATGTGGCAGAGCGTAAAGCAAGCAGCGGTGATTTGAAGAAACTATACCGCGAGCTGGCGCGGCGTTATCACCCCGATTGTCAGCCCAATCAACGTCCAGAACAGGCTGATATTATCAAACAAATCAACAATGCGTATGCACGCAAGGATATTGCGGCTTTATGGCGCATCAAATTGCAGTCTGATCAGCAAATAGAGGATGAGCGCAGTGCGCTTATGACGCAGCTAGAATGCGCGCAGCACGCCCTGAAGGATATTGAGGCACGACGTGCGCGTTTGGAGAAAAGCCCGGCCTATGCGTTGATGCGACGTAGTTTTGAAGCGCGCCTATGCGGGCGTGACTTGGTGCAAACGGTCGTCAATTCTGTGAGTGCACAGATAGAAGAAACCCGCCGCAAGCTAGTAGCTACGAAAATTCGCCACCACTACATGGAACCGGCGGGTGCTGCGGTTGCTTAACATTTATTGCGTTTGAAGAACTATCTAGGATGCCTGCGGCAATGGCTGCGGAGCATTCTCCGGATTAGCCACAAACTGCGTCATTTTTTCTAAGGCGCGTGCCTCGATCTGACGTACACGTTCGCGGGAAATCTCATAGATCTGACTCAGCTCTTCCAGCGTAGCAGGGTTTTCTTTCAATTTACGCTCAGCGATAATATGGCGCTCACGGTCATTCAGCGTTGCCATGGCGGCTTGCATCATGCCACGTTTCTGGCCATATTCCTGCCGGTTGCCCAGCAATTCTTCCTGACTTTCAGATGGCTCTTCCAGCAGGTCGATCCACTCATTTTCACCATCCTGACCAATGCGCGCATTCAGATTCTGGTCGTTCGCGATCATGCGGCGATCCATGTCGACCACATCTTTTTCGCTTACATCCAGCTCTTCCGCGATTTCTTTCACCATAGAGGGCGTCAGGTCGGTATGATCGTCGTAATGTTTCAGGCGCTGCTTCATGCGTTTGAGATTGAAGAACAAGCGCTTCTGTGCGGCACTGGTGCCCACTTTCACAACAGACCATGATTTCAATACAAATTCTTGAATGGCCGCTTTAATCCACCACATCGCGTAGGTGGACAGGCGGAAACCGCGTTCCGGGTCAAACTTTTTCACTGCCTGCATCAGGCCGATGTTACCTTCCGAGATCAGCTCGTTGACCGGCAGGCCATAGCCGCGGTAACCCATAGCGATTTTTGCTACCAGACGCAGGTGACTGGTTACCAGCTTGTGGGCGGCGTCATAATCGCCATCATCTGCCCAGCGCTTAGCAAGCATATATTCTTCATCTGCTTCCAGAATAGGAAATTTCTGTATGTCTTGCAGATAGGCACTGAGGCCATTTTCTGGTGACAATGCAGGTAAGGCGAAAGCCTTGCTCATAATAAACTCCTTACTCCAATAAAACCTGTCGTTTCAGGTCTATGCAGATACGTTACCGAAATTATTGTTGTTAGTGGCAGTATGCCTGTAAAATTACTATAAGGATTTACTACAATCGTAAAATAGAGTCATCTAAATTTTTTGCAATAACTCCTTACATTTCAACATGTCATCTGGCCAGGGAGCCTCACACTCAATCGGGACATCCTTTACCGGATGATTGAATCTTAGTATACGCGCATGCAGCATTTGACGGTAGAGGGTATTTAGGAAACCTTCTGTTTCCTCGGAGAGTGCAAAAGGAGCCAGTTTCTTGCTACTGTTTCTACCATAGAGCGGGTCACCTATCAAATCATGGCCAAGCTCAGCGCAATGCACACGAATCTGGTGGGTGCGTCCTGTGTCCAGTTCGCACCGTAAATGTGCGGCAAATGGTTGGTTTCCCGCTTTTTTCGTTGGCGCATAATAGGCGTCTTCTGTCCAGTAATGGGTGCGCGCTTCTTTGCCCTGCGCGACGATCGCCATTTTCTTGCGATCACGTGGGTTGCGGCCAATGGCGCCTTCAATACTGCCCTCTGCGGGCATGGGAACACCCCACACCAGCGCGTCATAGACCCGTTTGAGGGTGCGGCTTTTCAATTGCTCGCTCAAATGCTGATGGGCTTTGTCGTGCTTGGCTACCACTAACAGGCCGCTCGTATCTTTGTCGATGCGGTGCACAATGCCGGGACGAATCACCCCGCCAATGCCGGATAATTCATCGCCGCAATGGGCGAGCAGGCCGTTGACGAGGGTATTGTCAGGATTGCCCGCTGCGGGGTGCACCGTCAGCCCTGCGGGCTTGTTAACCACCAACACATCCTCGTCTTCGAAAATAATGTCCAGCTCCATTGTCTGCGGCATGATATGCGAAGGTTCGGGTGCGGGTATCTGCAAAGATATTGCATCATCGCATTTGATTTTGGTAGAGGCACTGGCTACAGTGCGCCCGTTGAGCTGTACATGCCCCTCATCTATCAGCCGTTTCAGTTGGCTGCGAGACATATTGGGCATATGCTTGGCAAGATACGCGTCGAGCCGTTGCTTTGGCTCATCGCCTGCCACTGTAAATTGATAGGGAGCTTCACTCATATGGCAAAAACGCCTCCATCGGACACCGAAGAAAGCCATCGCGGCCTGAAATTAGTTGTATTGTCACTTGGGGTTATCCTCATTGGCGGCACTATACTGCTGTTTGTGCTGATCTTCCAGAAAATGCAGGACAAGCAGAGCGAAGAAGGCAAAATCCTCGCCAGCCTGCCGCGCGAGTACCGTGCGTGCCAGGATGCAGACATCTTAGTGCCAGCAGGCGGGTTTATTCGTGATATGAGCTTTGAGGGTAAGATGCTGCGTGTCATGGTCGATATGGACAGCGACGAGCGCATTACCATGCTGATTGATAGCTGCACAGGCAAAGTGGTGAACACGCTGCGTATCCGTGTGAACGAACTCACCTCGCAAGACGTCACGTTTTAGGCAGCCAGTCGTGCTTGTAGCTGGTCGTATTCTGGCCAGTGCTGATGCGGGCCAAGCACGGCGCTGCATAACTTATCGGCTACAAATATCTCACGCGCCAACGCTTTGACCTGATCGAGTGTCACCGCGTCGATATGCGCAGCGATTTGCTGGGCGTTGCGGTATTCCCCAAAATTCGTGAGGTGGCGCCCCAACCATTCTGACAGGCCAATCATGCCCTCACGTGCCATCAACAGGCTGGCTTTTTGCTGGTTCTTGGCGCGTTCCAGCATCACTTCATCGAGCTGATCCGCAAAACCTATCATCTCGTCACACACGGCAGGAGCAAGTTCTGCGGCCTGCTCTGCACCCGTGGCAGCATAGACTGCAAACATGCCAACATCACGGTAAGACGCAATGAAGCTCGCAATCGTGTAGACCAGTCCACGTGTTTCGCGAATTTCCTGAAACAGGCGCGACGACATGCCGCCACCCAGCATCAGGCTGAGTAATTGCAGCACATAGTAATTTTCGGTGACAATCGGCAGTCCCTCAAATCCCATCATAATATGGAGCTGTTCCAGCGATTTGGAAATACGCACATCGCCCGGCTGATAAAGCGCAGTGGTCGCAGGTGGCGGCGCATCATGCGTGGGGTTCAGCGTGAAGTGTTCTTCCACCAGCGTGCGCAATTGCTCGTGGCTTACATTGCCTGCTGCCGACAATACCATACGCTGCGGGTGGTAGTGGGTGCGGGTGTAGTCCTGCAAATGGGTCTTCTGGAATGCCTGCACATGATCCGGCGTGCCTAGAATGGACTGGCCAAGCGATTGATTGGCAAAGGCCGTCTCCTGAAAATAATCATAGACCAGGTCATCCGGCGTGTCCTGATGCATGGCGATTTCCTGCAAAATCACCTGCCGCTCGCGCTCCAGCTCTATCGGGTCGAAGCTGGAATGTTGCATAATGTCGCATAAAATATCGACAGCTATAGGTAAATTGTCTTTCAGCACCTTGGCGTAATAAACCGTATGTTCGTGCGAAGTGAAGGCGTTGAAATGACCGCCAATAGCATCGAATGCTTCGGCGATATCGCGCGCATTGCGGCGTTGCGTGCCTTTGAATGCCATATGTTCCAGCATATGCGATATGCCCTGCTGCTGGTCATTTTCGTGACGTGCACCGACATCCACCGTAATGCACACCGCCACGGTTTCAGCCGAGGCAATCGTTTCACTGGCGAGGCGCAGGCCATTATCCAGCGTGCTCAGCGCATAGCTCATATGCCGTGCTTTCCTATATAATCGCAGATAGCGTCGCGGCTGTTGGGTAGCACATCAAACTGCTCTTGCTTATCCCACAGATCCGCCATGAATTCAGGCAGCTCAGGATTCTGGCCAGTGGCGTCTTTTACCGCGTGCGGGAATTTCGCCGGATGCGCTGTAGACAGCGTCACAACGGCGACGTCTTTATCCAGTTCACAACGTTGCGCTGCCCGTATACCTACCGCGGTATGAGGGTCGAGCAACACGCCATTCTCGCGATGTACTTCGCCAATGACGCGTAAAGTGTCTTCGTCATCCACGGCGGCACTGCTGAAAATGGACTGCAGGCGCAGATGTGCCTGTGCCGATAATGTGATCGATTTATCTTTGCGGAACGTATCCATCATATTACGAATAGTGTCAGCGTCACGGTCATGTAAATCAAACAGCAGGCGCTCGAAATTACTGGAAATCTGGATATCCATGCTCGGGCTGAGCGATGGATGCACCCCTTCCATACCATACGTGCCCGTACTCACACAGCGATGCAGAATATCGTTACGGTTGGTGGCAATAATCAGCCGCTCGATGGGCAGCCCCATTTGGCGCGCGATATAGCCGGCATAAATATCTCCGAAATTGCCTGTAGGTACACAGAAAGCGATGCGGCGCGAAGGCGCACCCAGCTGCAGGGCAGCATAAAAGTAATATACGACTTGCGCCAGAATACGTGCCCAGTTGATGGAATTGACAGCCACGAGATGGTGTTGCTTGCGGAATTCCGCATCGGCAAACAGGCTTTTCACAATATCCTGACAATCATCAAATGCGCCTTCCAGCGCTATATTATGCACATTATCGTCGCCAACCGTGGTCATTTGGCGGCGCTGCACGTCTGATACACGCTCATGCGGGTGCAGAATGAAAATCTGCATATTATCGCGCCCGCGACAGCCTGCAATGGCGGCAGATCCGGTGTCGCCGGAGGTAGCGCCCAGCACAACAACTTTTTCATCGCGTTTTTGCAGGATATGGTCAACCAGCCGGCCAAGGAACTGCAGGGCAAAATCTTTGAAAGCGAGGGTAGGCCCATGATAGAGCTCTAACATCCAGTGTTGATTGGCCACTTGCGACAAAGGTGCGACGGCGCGATGGTGGAAGCCATCATACGTGTCACGCAGCAACTGGCGCAGGGTAGGTTCATCCATTATATCACCCATGAACGGATGCATAATTTCATAGGCCAGATCGGCATAATCAAGCCCTTGCAGCTCGGCAATGTGCTGTGTGGATAGTTGCGGAATTTCTGACGGCAAATAAAGCCCGCCGTCACTGGCCAGCCCTGCCAGTACTACATCTTCAAAACTTAAATTCGGCGCCTGACCCCGTGTCGACACGTAATGCATCGCTATGCCTTTTCATCACTTTCGGTGCGTTTATGTTGGCGAATATATAACCCACCAATCACCAATACACCTAATCCAATTCCAAACCAGGTGATGGCATAGCCCAGATGATCGTTACGCAGCGTTATATTGCCATCGCCAGGAATCGGATAGCCATCGGCCACATCCGGACTGCCAATTAGATCAACCGTTACCGGAATCAACTCCAGCTCGTGGTAGCGAGCGATTTCGTCCACGTCGCGGCCAAACCACACATTCTCCTCAGGGCTGTTGGGCGGTGTAAAATAATTGCGCTCGTTGCTGGTACGTATCATTGCATCAATGGTGACAGGGGCTGCCGCCTCACCGGTAGCGCGTGCAGCGAAGTCATCTTTATCATGCACGGGAATCCAACCGCGATTTACCATCACCGTGCGGCCATCGTCCAATGCCAGCGGGGTGAATATATGGTAGCCCAGTTGTCCACGGTAATAACGGGCCGCCACGTGTACTTCTTTATCATGCTGATAGCTGCCAGACAGCTGCACACGGCGAAAACGTAAGTCTTGCAGTTCTGTGATGTCGTTTGGCAATGTACTCAAAGGCGCTTGTTCGTTAGCGGTAGCGATCGTGTCGATCAGCTCCTCTTTCCAGGCCAAACGCTGCAATTGCCAGATGCCAAGGCCCGCCATTAGCAGCACTCCGCATACCGTCATCACAATAGGAACTAACAGTTTATTGCGCATCGTTATCCTCAGGTTCTAGCAATTTCACTTTGTACTGCATGGCGACCAAATAGGATTTGAAGAATCGCAGCAGCAAAGGGGTTAGCACAAGCAGTAAGGGTATCCATAACACGGCATGCAGCCAATAAGGCGGTGTGTAAGCAAACTCTACATAAGCAGCGATGCCGGTGATGAGAAAGCCTAAGAGTGTGATCACGAAAAAGGCCGGGCCGTCACCTGTATCTTGTGATTGCAGATCCAGACCGCAATGCTCACAGGTCTGCGCCAGTGTTAGCACACCATTATAGAGCTTACCTTCACCACACCGTGGGCAACGACTATGCAGTGCGACCTGCAGCGGGGTTATGGATGCTTCACTCACCGTGTTGTTAAGCACCCCACCAGTAGACACATACGAACAGGAACAGCCATACAACGTCTACAAAGTGCCAGTACCATGCGGCAAATTCAAAGCCCAGATGCCCTTCAGGCGTCAGCTGGTTTTTGTAAGCACGCACCAGACACACCGCCAGGAAGCTGGTGCCGATGATCACGTGCAAACCGTGGAAACCGGTTGCCAGATAGAAGGTGGTGGAATAAATGCCATCGCCCAGTGCAAATGCAGCGTGTGAATACTCTACGCCCTGCAGAATGGTGAAGCACACGCCCAGAATAACGGTGCACCACAGCCCATTGATCAGCCCGTCACGGTCGCCATGCAGCAAAGCATGGTGCGCCCAGGTAACGGTAGTACCAGACAGCAGCAGAACCAACGTATTCATGAAAGGCAGATCCCACGCATCAAAGGTTACAATACCTTCAGGTGGCCATATGCCTTCAGCCATCGCCCATGTGTCGGTCAGCGGCAGTACAGGGAAAACAGATGCATTGAAGAATGCCCAGAAAAAGGCGGCAAAGAACATCACTTCCGATAGGATAAACAGACCCATACCGAATCGCAGGCCGGTTTGTACTACGCTGGTATGCGCTTTATCTACAAGCCCTTCATGCACCACGTCTTTCCACCAGAAATAGCAACATGCCAGCACCGCAACAAAGCCTGCCAGCAATACATAAATGCCTATGGCATTTTCATGCATAAATAATGCAGCTCCAACTACCAAGGCCAGCATGCTGAACGAGGTAAGCATTGGCATAGGGCTTGGATCAACCAGATGATACGGATGCTCTTGTTTGCTCATAGTAGTATATCTCCCAATTACCGGGTGTTTTTATCATTAAAGAATGTATAGGACAACGTTATATGTCGTACATCTTTTAAGTCAGGATCATTTTCAATTTCTGGGTCTAAAAAGAAGGATATTGGCATATTTACCACTTTACCAGCGGGCAATGTCTGCTGTTCAAAACAGAAACACTCGATTTTGTTGAAGTATGCGCCCGCTATCAGTGGCGTCACGTTATAAGTCGCGGTGCCATGGGTCACATGATCCGAGCTATTCTCCGCTTTATAGGCGACTAGTTTTTGCTCGCCTGATTTTACAGTTACTTCACGTTGCAGAGGTTTGAATTTCCATGGCAGATCGCTGGCAATATCCGCATTGAATGAAATAACAAATTCGCGTGCTCCCGTGCGATCAGGCAAAGCGTCAGCGCGCTGAGTGGTGCCCGCAAAGCCGGTTACCTGACAGAAAAGCTGATAAAGCGGCACAGCGGCATAGCTGAGCATTACCATGCCCACCACAATAGCCGCCAGACTCAGAGCGGCCTTTTTGTTACGCTTATTATTAGAATCGTTTGTCATCGTTTTTAACTAACAGCAGGCGCCATCCGTACCATTGCCAGCACATAGAGCGTGGCAATTACACCCAACAACACCAGTAGCAAAGCGATATTGCGACCGCGTTTCTTCTTATGTTGTTCATTAATAGGCATAATTACTTGTTCGAACTCCTGCGCATAAAGTCTAGCAGCACCAGCACTAAAATAGTGAAAAGACTTCCCAGAATAAAGCTAACTCCCATCAGATACACTGTGGATTCGCCGAGCGAAACCAGTGTTTCCAGTTGATCCGTTGCCACACCTGCGGTTGCGTCTACATCAGCCGTAGGCATTGCTGCCTCGTTTGTATTTGTTTCTTCCATCCTAAGCCCCATTTGTCTGTTTATGTCAGCGCACTATAGCATAGCCAGCTTATGGCTCTACCAAAAAAGCATCACACGAAATGATCGGCGACCAACGCGGCAAACAGCACGAATAAGTAAATGATTGAGTAAGCGAAAAGCTGTGGGGCCAATTTAGGGTTCGATGCCCCTTTATGCCAAACACGCAACGCTTTCCACACAAATACAGCGCCCAACAGGCTGGCGCAAATCAGGTAACTTGTTCCGGCCATGCCAAGCAATGGCAGTGACAGGCTGCATGCTACCATCAGGAAGGTATAAAAAACAATCTGACGGCGCGTAGCCGCTTCACCGGCTGTCACAGGCAGCATTGGAATATTGGCACGGGTATAGTCTTCGTTGCGGAATAAAGCCAACGCCCAGAAATGCGGCGGCGTCCATAAGAATACAATCAGGAATAGCAGCCATGGCTCCAGACTGGTACTACCCGCTACAGCGGCCCAGCCAATCACAGGGGGAAATGCGCCTGCGACTCCGCCAATTACAATATTCTGCGCCGTGCGGCGCTTCAGCCAAACGGTATATATACCCACGTAAAAGAGAATAGCAGAAGCCAGCAATGCGGCGGCCAGCCAGTTGGTGGCAAGCCCAAGCAGAGCAACGGATGCGATGGCCAGAATGATACCGAAAGCGAGAGCGTCATCTGGGTTTAGGCGGCCAGCCGGCAATGGGCGTTTGATAGTACGCTGCATAATTGCGTCGATATCGCGGTCATACCACATATTAATCGCGCCACTCGCACCTGAACCCAGCGCAATGCAGAACACGGTCAGCAATTGCAGAAACGGATGAAGTGTGCCTGGCGCAAGCAACATGCCTGCAACCCCTGTGAACACCACCAGCGACATCACGCGCGGCTTCAGCAAGGCAACAAAGTCCTTAATGCTCGCATCATGTGCGTGGTTGGCCGAGCCGCCAAGCGGCTCTGCAGTGTCAAGGGTAGCCATGGTATCTCTCGTCGTTTGCTACGTTACTTGATGATAGGCAATTTTTCGAATGTGTGGAATGCTGGCGGTGAATCTACCGTCCATTCCAGCGTATTCGCACCTTCACCCCATGGGTTCGCACCTACTTTGCGTTTCTTCATAAACAGATCGAACACAATGTAGAGGAAGAATAGAGCGCCTACACCTGCGATATATGAACCAATCGAGGACCAGTAGTTCCAGTATGCATACACATCCGGATAGTCAGGGATACGGCGTGGCATACCAGCCAGACCCAAGAAATGCTGCGGGAAGAAGGTCAGGTTCGTACCAATGAAGAACAGCCAGAAGTGAATTTGGCCAAGGGTTTCGTTGTACTGATAACCCGACATTTTGCTGATCCAGTAATAGAAGCCAGTGAATACACCAAACAATGCACCCAGCGACATCGCGTAGTGGAAGTGTGCCACTACATAATAGGTGTCGTGCATTGGGATATCGATGGCCGAGTTGGCCAGTACAATCCCTGTTACACCACCCACGGTGAACAGGAAGATAAAGCCAATCGCAAACAGCATCGGGGTTTTGAACTCAATCGAGCCGCCCCACATGGTAGCAATCCAGCTGAAGATCTTAATACCGGTTGGTACTGCAATCACCATAGTTGCCAGCATGTAATAGGCTTGGGTGTTTGGTGTCAGGCCAACGGTGAACATGTGGTGCGCCCACACAATGAAGCCCAGAATACCAATCGACGCCATGGCGCCCACCATGCCCAGATAACCAAATACAGGCTTGCGGGAGAAGGTGGATACCACCTGCGAGATGATACCAAATGCAGGCAGAATCAGTACATATACTTCAGGGTGACCGAAGAACCAGAACAAGTGCTGATAGAGCACCGGATCGCCGCCCCCTGCAGGATCAAAGAAGCTGGTGCCGAAATTACGGTCAGTCAGCAGCATAGTGATCGCACCACCCAATACAGGCAGCGACAACAGCAGCAGGAATGCAGTGATCAGGATCGACCATACGAACAGCGGCATTTTGAACAGGGTCATGCCCGGTGCGCGCATGTTGAAGATGGTCACAATAAAGTTGATTGCACCCAGAATCGAAGAAATACCCGCCAGGTGAAGCGAGAAGATCGCAAGATCAACTGCCATGCCCTGATGGTTACCGTCTTTCACCGACAGCGGCGGATAAACCGTCCAGCCCGTGCCAACACCGCGTGCCTCACCCGCACCTACGAACGCGGAAGCCAGAAGCAGGATGATCGCAGGCACCAGCAGCCAGAAGCTGATATTGTTCATGCGTGGGAACGCCATGTCAGGCGCACCAATCATGATAGGCACAAACCAGTTGCCGAAGCCACCGATCATGGCAGGCATGATCAGGAAGAATACCATCAGGAAGGCGTGTGCAGTGATGAACACGTTATATAGCTGATAGTTGCCGTTAAAGAACTGGTCGCCCGGTTCCATCAATTCCATGCGCAGGCCAATCGAGAAGGCGGCGCCCAGAATACCCGCGAAAATCGCGTAGATGATGTACAGCGTACCAATATCTTTGTGGTTAGTAGAGCAGAACCAGCGGGAAAAGAATCCCGGTGTGTGATGATGATCGTCTGCGTGTGCGGCTGCGTTACTCATTAATCTCTCCTTGCACTCTCTACTTTACTACTCTGCCGATGCATAACGGCTGGTGCCAAAGTCATCTTTGGCGAATTTCTCTTTAGCCTCTTCCAGCCAAGCGGCGTATTCCTCTTCGGATACTACCTCAACCTGAATCGGCATAAAGCCGTGACGGATGCCACATAATTCAGAACATTGGCCATAGAAGGTGCCTTCTTTGGTGGCTTTGAACCAGGTTTCGTTCAAGCGGCCCGGTACGGTGTCTTTCTTCACGCCGAACGCAGGGATAGCAAAGGCGTGCAACACATCGCCGCCGGTTACTTGAACGCGTACATTTTTGTTCACGGGCACCACGATAGGATTGTCAACTGCCAGCAGGCGTGGCTCGCCTTCTTCCAGCATATCGTCTGGTTTCATGTTACTGTCGAAAATGATGCCTTCATCCGGATATTCATAGTTCCAGTACCACTGGTAGCCAACGACTTTCAGGGTTACATCCGGCTCCGGATAGTCATAGACATAATTATAATGTACGCGCAGCGAAGGAATCGCGATAGCGACCAGAATAACCACGGGCACCGCTGTCCAGATAATCTCAATCAGCGTGTTATGGGAGGTTTTGCTTGGGGTTGGGTTGCGCTTGGCGCTGAAACGTACACAAGTGTAAGCCAGCAATGCCACCACAAACAGGGTGATAACCGTAATGATCACCAAAATATAATCGTGCAGATTAATAAACTGTTCCATCACAGGGCTTGCAGGCTCCTGGAACGAAAGCTGTTTAGGTTTGGCCATGCCAATCACCTCAGCCATGGCTGCTGGTGCCATCAGCACTGTAATTAACCCAAAGAACAAAGCACTAAAGCGGTGCATGTGAATCTCCCTGCTATCTCTCTAAGCGTAAAATTTCGCGATCCTTGCCTTCCAAAAGGCAGGCTTGTTCTACATAGTTTGCATTCAGACTGCAAATCTTTTAATGCATTTGACGCTGAATACTATAGTGTTTTGTCCAAGTTTATGCAATAAAGCAAGCCCATGAGTGAGCTAACAAATACGCAAGATTTATTCTTTGATCGCACCGGAATGAGCAATGAGCGTGTGCAACACTTGGTGAGTGATGCATTGCACGGGCTGGATGACGGTGAGTTATTTCTGGAATTTAACCAGTCTGAAAGCCTCAGTTTCGACGATGGCCGGTTGCGCAACAGCAATATGACCACCGCGCAGGGCTTCGGTTTGCGGGGCATGCTGGGTGAATCCACGGCCTATGCCCATAGTAGTGAATTGTCGGAAGATGCCATTAAGCGCGCTGGCAAGACAGTGCGTTCTGCCAATCACGGCCAATCCGGGGCAGGGCAGGTGACAGATGCGCCATTTGGTGCGAACCATCACTTATATACCGATGCAAATCCGCTGAACGATGTGCCATTTGAACATAAAGTACAGTTGCTACAGGCAGTGGATGCATACGTGCGCAATAAAGATCCGCGCGTGCGTCAGGTTAGCGCGTCTTTGTCGGGTGTGTGGCAGGCCGTGCATATTATGCGCGCCGATGGTGCGCAAACGCAGGATATCCGCCCATTGGTGCGTTTGAATGTGAGTGTGGTAGTGGAAGAAAACGGCCGCATGGAAAGTGGCTCGTCAGGTGCGGGCGGGCGCAAAGCCTACAGCGAATATATGGTGGATCATCACTGGCAATCGCAAGCCGATGAAGCGTTGCGTCAAGCCTTGGTGAATCTGGAAGCACGACCAGCACCCGCAGGCGAAATGCCGGTGTTGTTGGGGCCGGGCTGGTGCGGCGTGTTATTGCATGAAGCGGTCGGACATGGGCTGGAAGGCGATTTTAATCGCAAGGGTACATCCACCTTCTCGGGTCGCATAGGCGAACGCGTTGCCTCCCCGGGGGTGACGATTATAGATGATGGTACGATGCCAGACCGTCGCGGTTCTATTACCATTGATGATGAAGGTACGCCATCGGGCAAAACCGTGCTGATTGAAGACGGTATTTTAAAAGGCTATATGCAGGACAGGCTGAATGCCCGCCTTATGGGCGTGAAGGCCACTGGCAATGGCCGCCGGGAAAGTTTTGCGCATCAGCCAATGCCGCGCATGACCAACACCTATATGTTAAGCGGCAAAGAAGACCCACAAGGGCTGCTGAAAGACATTAAGCGCGGTATATACGCGGTGCATTTTGGCGGCGGGCAGGTGGATATTACGTCAGGTAAATTCGTATTCTCAGCCACCGAAGCCTATATGGTTGAGAATGGTGAAATTAAGTATCCGGTGAAGGGTGCAACCTTAATAGGTAACGGCCCGGACGTGATGCAAAAAGTAAAAGCCATTGGTAACGATATGGCGCTTGATCCCGGTATTGGCACCTGTGGCAAGGACGGGCAATCGGTACCCGTAGGGGTGGGACAGCCAAGCTTGCTGATTGACCGCATCACCGTAGGTGGCACAGAAGCCGCCTAAATCACGTAAATCCGCTACATTCGGGCCTCTCAGAGGCGTCTATCACCGCTATTTCCGTCCTATTGTTACGGTTCTGTTACAGAAGTGTGAAGTGTTCATGACAGCGGTCGCTATTTGATTGCGAGCGTGCATGCCCATGCGTACACTGGAAATGTAAGCAAAAGTAACAAAGGAAATCGTTAACAGGTAATGTCACTAAATCGTAACAAAAAACGTTAATTTTTTAAGATTTTGTTAGGAAAGATTTGTAAGACTAAAACCATAGACGACAGACAACAGGAAACGAAACATGAGCCAGTCACCAGAAATCTTTGATGCAGCAACCGCAGGATTCGACCAAGTTGGTGGTCACAATCAAGCGGCCGTAATGCAAGCATATGGAATGGCAGCGGCACATGAATTGGGCAAAGGTTTAGAAGGCATCCAGCTCGAGGATGCACAAGAAATCACCCAAAGCCACATTGGCGGTAATAATATCGATCTGGGCTGGGAGCGCTAAGAGCTTGCTTGCCACACCTGAGGGAAAAAACGCCTTAACACCTGTCTATTTTAGTTCCTTTTTGCTTTCCTTCCAAAAACCTTATATTATATGACCTTGCAGTAAATCCACGCCAGACGTGTATTTGAATAATAACTTAGTGTGTGCGTATGACGACAAAATGGGTCACCAGCGCCTATAGTAAAAACAGCACCCCCGTCTCAATTGACGAGGAGTTGCTGGACGAAAAAGTCGTTATTTTACTTTCAGGTAACAATCTATTTGGCGATCGCATCTTTTCATACCTTGAATTGACGCTGCGTAATCTCATTGAGTTGCGCAACAAAATGCAAAAGGGTGAGAATTTCATGCCGGCTGATTTTGGCACTGTCATTGCTGCAGGCAAGGGCGAGCCATCGGACGAGCTGCGCGCCGAAATGGC
>MDTG01238709.1_pt1 | contig 15410 bp, 11 predicted proteins | sample 811421 | NCBI WGS metagenome assembly MDTG01 (sample SAMN05326645, study PRJNA326480) | marine metagenome | isolation source: seawater | place: Pacific Ocean: South East | collected 2011
AATTTTCAATTAAAAAAATTCCACACATTACTGGTATTAATAATTCTTTCTTGACAATAATTGCTAGAACAGCAATAATTGCTCCTATAGATAAACTTCCAGTATCTCCCATAAATACTTGTGCAGGGTATGAGTTGTACCAGATAAAACCTATACAGGCTCCAACAAAAGAAAAGGAAAATATCACTAATTCTCCTATCCTTGGTATATACATAATATTTAAATAATCTGAAAAGATTACGTTTCCAGACAAATAAATAAATATTGATAGAGTTATACCAATTATAGCAGAGACTCCTGCAGCTAATCCATCTAGTCCATCTGTCATATTAGCTCCATTTGAAACAGAAATAATAATAAAAATGACTACTAAGGAATAAATAAACCAAGTATAGTCACTCATGAAATTGGGTGTTATCCAGCTATAACTAAATTCATTATCTTTTATAAAAGGAATTGTAGTTAGAAGTTCCTTTGAATCAACATAATTATCAATTACAATTTCTTGAGATAAAGGCTTTATAAAATCTCTGACTACAATTGAATCATTTGTGACTATAATATATGAAACAATAATTCCAATTAGAATTTGACCTATAATTTTAAATTTACCTTTTAATCCATCTTTATTTTTTTTCTTTATTTTTAAATAGTCATCAATAAAACCAATGACACCTATAATAGATGTTACTAAAATCATTAGCTGAATATAGATATTAGATAGGTCTGCAAATAATATAGTAGGAACCAATATTGATATTATGATAATAATTCCACCCATTGTAGGAGTCCCATCTTTTTCTTTTTGACCTTTTAAATCTAGATCTCTTATTTTCTCAGAAAGTTGAAACTTATTAAGTTGTGAAATAATTTTTTTTCCAAATATAATACTAATTATAAGTGAAAATAAAGCAGCCATACCAGCTCTAAATGATAGATACTGAAAAACCCCTGAACCAACAATATCATAATTTTGTTGTAAATTTTCAAATAAGTGATATAGCATATTTTATATTTTTAATTCATTTTTTAAAATCTCCATGTCGTTATGAGGAATATATTTTTCTCCAATTATTTGATAATCTTCGTGACCTTTTCCTGCTACTAGTAATATTGAGTTTTTATCTAAGTTATTACAAGCTTGGATTATTGCCTTTTTCCTATCAATCTCAATTTTATAATTATCATATTTAAATCCTTTGACAATGTCATTAATTATATTATTCTGATCTTCATTTCTAGGGTTATCGGATGTTACTATTACGTAATCACTATACTCTTCTGCAATTCTTCCCATTTCAGGTCGCTTCTCTTTATCTCTGTCACCTCCAGCTCCAATTATGGATATTAATTTATTATCCCCCTTAATATCTGCAATGGTTACAAGAACATTTCTTAAAGCATCCGGTGTGTGAGCATAGTCAACAATTCCAATTGAACCTCTTGAAGACTTTATAAATTCAAGCCTACCTTTTGGGGGTTTAATTTTTGATAGGACTTTTAGAGATTCAATCTTATTGATTTTTAAAATTTTAGAAAAAACGTAAACTGATAATATATTATATAAATTAAACTCACCTATAATACCTAAAGAAACTTTTTGATTATCAATTTCTACTAACATTCCTTCTGTACTTTTTTCAATAATTTTTGCTTTATTCTCTGAAATAGACTTTACACTGTAATTTTTAACTTTTGATTTTGAGTTCTGAATTATATAGTCTGCTCTTTTATCATCAATATTTATAATTGAAAAAGAACCTTCACTTAATTCGTCAAATAATTTTTTCTTAGTATTTATATAATTCAAGAAGGTTTTATGATAATCAAGGTGATCGTGAGAAATATTTGAAAATATAGCTAAATAAACATCTGAACCTGTTATTCTAATTTGATCAATAGCATGTGAACTGGCTTCCATAACACAATACTCTATACCTTTTTCAACCATCTCACTCATTAACTTATTAATCTCGATAGGGTCAGGAGTCGTTAATGAAGAAGTAATTGATTTACCTTCTATTTTATTTTCTATTGTAGATAACATACCTACCTTTTTATTAATTAATAATAAAAATTGATATAAAAAATAAACAATTGATGTCTTTCCATTTGTCCCAGTAACAGCAATAACTTTTAACTTTTTAGCAGGATTATCATAAAATTTAGCAGAAATTTTATTTACTGCAATTCTTATATTTTCTACCTGAATATAAGACACATTAGAATAAATTTTTTTGGGAAGAATAGAACATATTACACAATTACATCCTTTTTTTATAGCAGTATCAATAAACTTGTGGCCATCTATGCTATTTCCTTTAACTGCAAAAAAAATGTGTCCTTCCTCTGTAAGCTTAGAATTAGTGCTAACCCCAAGAATATCCATATCTAAATCACCATTTGATGAAATGAGCTTTAAACCCTCTAATAAGTTCCTAAGCTTTTTCATCCCAAATTTATATTAATTGTACTATAATTTTTTGTCAAATTACCGGGGCTAATATTTTGTTTTTTTACTCTTCCTCTTCCTCTATAATTCACTTTCAGTCCCCTTGATTCCAGAAGAAAAATGGCGTCCTTTAAAGTCATACCAACAACGTTTGGTATCAAAAATGATTTTGAATTTATCCCTTCCCAAAAGATTGAATTATCAATTACTTTGGTTTTGACCCATTCATTTTCTGTTTCAGAATGATTTGATATCCCCAGATAGTTAGTTAAGCTAACTAAATCTTTTTTATAACCTGATCTTATTAATGGAAATGAAGTAAAAATTTTATTTTTCTTAATTTCTTCAAAATAATTCTTATCTGAAATAAATATTTTATCTGCGATTTCCTTAAATACTGGTGCAGCTACGTCACTACCATAAATTCTATATTTTTTTGGATTGTCAATAACTACAATGCAACTGTATTTTGGATTTTCTGAAGGAAAAAATCCAGCAAAGGAGGTATAATATCTATTTGCGTATTTTCCATTTACTACTTTTTTTGCTGTTCCTGTTTTCCCTGATATTTGATAATAACTATTTTTAATATTATCAGCAGTTCCATTCTCAACTACTCCCTTTAATAAACTCTTAACCGTATTAATAGAACTTTTTTTAGCGATTTTAAAAGAGTTAAAATCATCAAAACTTTTAACAACTTTATTTGCTTCTCTAACTTCTTTCACAATATTTGGTTCAATATAAATTCCGTTATTTGCTACTGCGTTATATAATGATAAGGTATGAAGAGGAGTTAACATAAATTCATAACCATGCGCTATCCATGGTAAAGAAACTTTACTCCAAGCGGAATCACTTGATTCTTTAATGGATGGAAGAGAAGATCCATATATCTGAAAATCAAATGATTTATTCAATCCAAATTTTTTTATGTAGTTCAAAAACTTATCAGGGTTAGTATTAAAATGGTCATCAATAAGTTTTGCTATTCCTATATTAGAACTTTTTTCAAAAACTTCTTTAATTGATATCGTTCCATATCCTCCCGGTTTATGGTCTTTCATTATCTCTGAATAGAATTTATATTCACCATTACCTGTATCTACAGAATCATGAATTGAAACATCTGAATCCTCAAGATAGGCCAGAATACTAGCTAACTTAAAAGTGGAACCAGGTTCGTGCATACCTTGAATAGCATAATTATAATTTTCAGTATAGTAACCTGATTTATTTTTAGAAAAATTAGCTATTGCCTTAATAGCTCCTGTACCAACCTCCATTAAGATCACACAGCCATTGTCGGCATTATTAGATACAAGTCCTCTGAGAAGTGCTGATTCAGAGATGTCCTGTAAATTCACATTTAATGTTGTAATTATATCTTTACCATTTTTTGGCTGCCTTTCAGTTCCGTCATATACAGGTTTCCAATAGTTTCCAGCAATTTTTTGTTTAAGTACTTCTCCATTATTTCCTTCTAAATATGAATTAAAGCTATACTCTATACCTACAGTGCCCCTATTATTTTCGTCCACAGAACCAATTGTTCTGTAACCTAACTTTGAAAATGGTCTATATCTCTGATCAATTTTTTCAAATAATACTCCACCCTTTAATCTACCTTCTCTAAATATTGGCCATTTAGATAATTCTTTTTTTTCTTGATAACCAATTTTATCTCTGTTCAGAAGGAGATACCTCCTGCCATTATCTCTAGCCTTAGTAATTATTTTTTTATACTCTTTCATAGACTTATCTTGAAAAAATAATGAGAGGTTATAGGATAATGAGTCAATTCCAAAGTCAAATATTTCCTCTTCAGGTATAGATGGGTCCAAAGCTAATTTATAGAAAGGAAGAGAAGTTGCTAGAATACTGCCATCATCTGATAGTATGTTACCTCTACTGGCCTGAATTATATCATACTTAAAATTTATATTTTCTGATTTTTTCCCCCATTTATCTGATTCATTAAATTGGAGATCAAATATGCTATATATAATTCCCAAGCTTACTAAAAGAATAAAAATAAAAGCAAACCTGACTCTAAATAAAATTTCTTTTTTGATATTCATTTAATAATTATCTTTTCTGGAGGAATATTTGAGTTTTCTAAACCCATATCTTTGGCTTTTTTGAGTACCTCAGTCTCTTTTCTGGAAAACATAAAATTATTTTTTAAAGTTATATAATCAGTTCTCAATTCCTCAACCTCTTTCTCAAGCTTATTTATATTTCTAATTTTCTTTTCTACAGAATGTTGATTACTTATGTATATGATTAAAAAAAATAGAAAATAAAATAACTTAAAATAACTGAGTTTAATTTTAGGATTTAAAACATTCTCCTTTGACTTATTATATAAATCATCTAATCTTTCTTTAATACTCATAACCTTTTTCCTATTCTTAATTTAGCACTTCTTGACCTAGGGTTAGTTTGTACTTCTTTTCTAGAAGGAACCAGAGGCTTCTTAGTAACTCTAAAAAATAATTCTTCTTTTCTCCCGTACATATCTTTTTTAAAATCAGACGAAAAACTAGACTTATTTATAAAGTTTTTTACAATTTTGTCCTCTAGAGAATGGTATGATATAATAACTAATCTTCCATTCTTATTAAGATATTCAGCAGATTTTTTCAACATAACTTTTAATGAGTTTATTTCATCATTAACCTCAATTCTTATTGCTTGAAAAAATTTAGATAACAACTTATACCCTATTTCTTTTTTAAATATTTGATTGAGAATCATAATAAAATCTGTATTATTTAATATTTTTTTACTTTCTCTTTGTTTAATAATCTCCCTAACTATATTTCTAGGATTTAAAATATTCCCATAGTTTAAAAAAATACTTTCTAATTTTTCCTGATCATAAGTATTTATTATTTCAACTGCATCTAATGAGTTATTAATATTCATTCTCATATCTAATTTTGTATCTCCTTTATATGTAAAACCTCTATCTAATTTGTCGATCTGATGAGAGGAAACACCTAAATCTGCAAGAATTCCATCAACTTTATCAATTCCTCGTTGCTTAATATGATTATCAAAAAATTTAAAATTACTTTTTATTAACTCTAAATTTAAGCTGTTCATCTCATTGTTTATTAGGGCGCTCTCATCCCTATCAAAAGAGATGAGCTTTCCTTCAGCACCTAATTTTTCTAAAATTTTTCTTGAATGCCCTCCCCCACCAAAAGTTAAATCAAGGTATGTTCCCTCAGGCTTGATACTTAGTCCATCTACTGATTCATTAAGTAAAACAGGGACGTGATACTTCATAATCACTTATTCATCTAAATATTTTTGAGCAAGTTTTGAAAACTCATCAGAGTCATCAATTAAAAATTTTCTATATTTTTTAGCACTCCACAACTCAATTATATTTCCCATACCGACAAGAATGACATCTTTATCTAAGTTACAATGCGAGACCATAGATTTAGGCAATAGAAACCTACCATTAGAATCTAATTCGACCTGAGAGATACTACTAAATAAATTTCTTTTTAATTTTCTTTGCTCAGAACTAAACTCATTTAATGAATTAATTCTTGAGTAAATATTTTGAAATTCATTGAGTGGATAAAGTATCAGGTTTGGTTCGAATCCCTTTCTAATAATAATGTTTTTCATAGAAGCTGCAGGTAAGACTGATTTTAACCTAGAAGGTAAAGTCAGTCTACCCTTAGCATCTAATTTACACTCATGTTCGCCTGTGAAAAAAGCCATATTTGAGTATTAATATAAACCACTTATGTAAATGTAATAAACATTTACACATTTTACACCACTTTATCCCACTTTATCCCACTTTTAACAAAAAAATTATTTGTGCCTTCTAATTATATAATTAAGTAGAGATTCCAGACTGACTCTATATTTTGATTGTGGAAAAGAATTTAATATTTCCCTAGATTCATAAATTAAATTATTCATGATATTCTGACTGTATTCAATTCCATTATTTTGCTTAACAAACTCAATAATTTTATCAATTGATTTAAAGTTTCTTAAATCACTAATAATTCTTTTCTTATCTTTTTTATTAGCTTTTGATAAAGAATGAATAAGAGGTAAAGTAATTTTAGCTTGCTTGAAATCATTTAAAGATGGTTTCCCTGTGTCATAAGACAGGTATCCAAATAAATCATCCCTAATCTGAAATGCCTGACCTACTAGTAAACCAAATTGTTTCATTTTTTCTATATCATCTTTTTTTGATCCAGCAGAAATACTACCCATAATACAACATGATGAAAATAAACTTGCTGTTTTTCCCCTAATTATTTTAAAATATGTCTCCTCATCAATATCAAGAGATTTTGATTTTTTAAGCTGCGTTATTTCTCCCTCACTCATTTTTTTTACTGAGGATGACAAAATACCTAAAAACTTAAAGTCATCATTTTGTACTGATAATTCTAAACCTCTTGAAAGTAAATAATCCCCTATTAAGACAGAATATTTACTTTTCCATAAAGCGTTAACAGAGAAAAAACCCCTTCTATAATTCGAATCGTCAACTACGTCGTCATGAATAAGTGTAGCAGTATGTAGTATCTCAATTAAAATAGCTGCCCTGTAAGAAGATTCTGTTATTTTACCGTTAAGACCAGCCGTCAAAAAAACAAAAATTGGTCTTATCTGCTTACCTTTTCTTTTCAAGACATAGTTTATAACCGTATCTATTAATTTACTTTCACTGGTTATAGACTCTCTTAACTTATTTTTAAATTTACCCATCTCATTAGATATGGGATTTCTAATTTCATTTAAATTCATTGAAATTGAATTAAATTGCTAAAGTATAACAATAATACTATTTACGATTAATGATGCAAAAGGATGGCTAATCAAAATAAAAATAATATAAAGAAATATAAAAAAATCGTAGAAAAATCGAAATTTTGGCCAATTGTTCAACTTTTTAAAAACAGAGATAAATTTATGAAAAGTATCTCTGATAAAACAAAACAAAAAATTCTTAAAAAAATAAGTAAGAATGATCTTTATGAAGAACTAATAAATACTGTATATAAGGAAAAACTTAGGATATCAAATATATCATGGAATGCAGATCCAAAAGATGATAAAAAATTCTGGTATGAATTAAGACAGAAAATCTCAAAGTTTGAATCAGACAAGAAAAATAAAAAAATTTCGGAGGAAATATTACCACAAATAATTGATAGGTATACTAAAGAAATAACAGGTAACTTTAAAAGATCACATTACAGCTTCGCAAAAAGGGTTATAATATCCTTTTTAGGAAGACTCTTAAATGCATCAAGACTCAGGAATCCATTTGGCAATTTAAATTTAGATAGCACAATTAGTATCGTAGGTAAAAAAAATAAACTAAGACAACTTTCAAAGAAAGGTACTATTGTCATGGTTCCTACTCATTTCTCACATTTAGACTCTGCTCTTATAGGATATGTTATATCTCATTTAGGACTTCCAGCTTTTATGTATGGTGCTGGTTTAGTTCTTTATAATCTTAAAATTTTTGCCTACTTTTTTAATAGTTTAGGAGCTTACAAAGTTGATAGGAGAAAGAAACATTTATTATATCTAGAAACATTAAAGACATATACTGAGGAGGCTATCATAAATGAATGTCATAACTTATTTTATCCTGGAGGAACCAGGTCAAGATCTGGCGCAGTTGAAAAAAATTTAAAGTTAGGATTATTAGGTAGTGCCCTTGAGGCTCAAAAAGAAATAGGAAAAAACAATAAAAAAATTTTTGTTGTTCCAGTTACCTTTAATTACCAATTCGTACTAGAAGGTCCAGCTCTAATAAACCAATATATATCGTCAAAAAGCACATCTGGAAACCATCTAAAAGATTTAGGTTACTCTAATACATATAAAATTTTATTGTTTCTAATAAAATATTTTACTCAGTCTAACAGAATAGCTGTTACCATAGGAAATCCTATGGATGTATATGGTAACACAGTTGATAAAAATGGAGATTCAGTAAATAATCCAGATTTGAGTTATAGAAAAATGAGTAAAAAAGATATTTTAAGTAATCTTTCAGATAAAATCATTGAAGAGTTTATGAAAGGCACAGTTGTCTTTCCTAGCTCATTAATAGCATTTACTTCTTATCAAATAATTAAAGGAAAATTTAAAAATATTGATATTATAAATATGATTTCCCTCCCAGATGATGAAGTAACAATTAAATTAATAGATTTTAAAAAATATTATATCAATAACCTAAAGAAGGTAGAAGAGTTAGCTCTCAATAAAAAAATAAGAAAATCCAATGAATTAAAATTAGATATAGATAAACAAATATCTATAGGATGTCAGAAACTTGGACTCTACCATACTCCCAAACCTTTAATTTTAAAAGATAAAAGTATTATTATAAAAAATATGAAAATGTTGTATTATTACAGGAATAGGCTAGATGGTTTTGGAATATAAAAAATTTATCTAAATAACTTTTTCAATCGAGTATAATCTTTTAGATATAGAAGGGTGTGAATAATTCAAAAATTCATATAATGGATGTGGTGTCAAATTTGTAAGATTATCTTTAGATAATCTCTTTAATGCATCGACCATAGGTTTCTTCTTAAAGTTTGTTACTGCGTACTCATCAGCTTCGTATTCATTTTTTCTGCTTTTAATATTCATTAAAATTGATATAAGAGAACTAATTGGACTATAGATTATAAAGAATCCAAAGATTTCAAGATGCCTGAAGGAAACATTTCCTCCTAATGCATAACTAACTTCACTATTGAATATGAAGTTTGATAAAATAAATAACATAAAACCAGTCGTAACAACTGAAATAGTCATATTAGTCTTGACGTGATTTAATTTATAGTGACCAATTTCATGAGCTAAGACTGCTACTAATTCATCTGCAGTATGATTTTTTATAAGGGTGTCGTATAAAACGATTTTTTTATTTTTACCAAAACCTGAGAAAAAAGCATTTGCTTTTTTTGACCTTAATGAACCATTAATAACAAAGATATTAGATAATGGGAAATTGACCTTACTAGAAAATTCATCAAGCTTTTGTTTTAATTCCCCATCTTCTAGAACTTCTAATTTATTAAATAAGGGAACAATCAGCGTAGTATAGAACATATTTGCGAAAATTAAAAAGGTTGAAATAAGTAACCAAAAATATATCCAAAAAGAGTCAGGGTATAAAATAATAAATAGAAGAAGCGGTGTTACCAGTATAACAATCAAAAAAGAGGACACCAAATAACTTTTTATTTTATCAATTAAAAATGTAGTAATTTTCATTGTATTAAAACCGAAATTTTCTTCAATTATAAAAATCTTATATAGTTGAAAAGGGATTTTAATTAAATCTGAAATTAAGAATATTGAAAGAAAAAAAAGTATTGAGAGACTAATCTCATTTTCAAATGTTATGTTTCGCAGGTATGAATCTAGTTGACCTAATAAACCATAGTATAAAACAATAAAAAGTATTAAATAACTATAGGTTGATGATATCAACTCAAATTTAAAATTAACTTTCTTGTAAGATTGTGATTTAGAATACTCATCAACAGAATAAATATTTCTAACATTTTCAGGTAAGGGTTTATTGAAACTATTGAAATTAAGTAACCCAGAAATTAATTCAAATAAAAAATTTATAGTTATAATAACTAACAGTATAAATTGTATTTCAGAGTAATCCATAAATCATATATTTATTAAAAATTAGGAACAGGACACTTTAAGTAACGCACATTTTTGGGTGGAAGTTTTTTTCCAAAAAAATGAAAGTCAAACATTAGAGAAATTTCATGAGATCCAAGCTTATCATTTGATAAATTATAATCATAACTATATGCAACACTAAAGTTTTTACTTTTAAAATTTAGCTTGCCAATCAAAGTTTTAAAATTATTTTTATTCTTTGATAATGGGATTTCCCTATACCATAACCCTATTGAGATAGGATTTAAATTAAAATATGAGCCCAAACTAAATTGGATAGAAGAAGGATATTTTATTATATTAAATGAAGGAGATATCTTATTGTTTAATAAGTTCATCCCACCGTGTAATAAATAATTTCTTCTTAAGTTATTTTCTTGATTTGAAAGAGAAATATCTGGCTGAAGTAAGTTATGTATAGAAGATCCAATCCAAAGTTTTTCTGAAAAAATTAAAATCCCATAATTCAAATTAAAAAAACTTGCTTTATTAAAATTATTTAGATTTTCAGAAGTTAGACCGGTTATACCCGATGGACCTAACTGATCAAAAAAAATAAACTTAGAATTATCAAAACCAATTGAAGAATAATTTATTTGAAATCCAGACCTAATAATCATATTTGAATTTATATTTATTTCATAAGAAATTGATGGGGAAATATGATTAGAAGAATAATTTGATATATTAAATTCTTCTCCAGAAAAATTTAGCCCGACTGAAAAATTTGATTCTAGAAAATTATAATCAAACCAAGTACTGTAAGAATTAAAACCATCACCAATAGAAGTCCATTGATTTCTATAGTTAATTCCAAACCTACCAAATTCTCCAAGCCCAGTCATCGATGGATTTAGAGTTAATGGAGAAGAGTAGTATTGAGAATAAATAACGTGTTGAGATTGAACTAATCCAGGTAAAAAATAAATAATGATTATTGTAAATTTCTTTTTAAAATTCATGTAATTTATTGAATGTCAAGATGATTAATAAACTTACCTACTTTAATACTCTCTTCTATAAGATACTTTCTACTTTCCTTTATAACATCCTCTATTTTTTTCATATCACTAATAGAAAAAATATAATCAAAAAATTTATTAAACTTCCCATTTAAAGAATAGTCAAAATTACCAGCTATTGCTATACTAACTGAATTTTTAATTTTCAATTTATTTATATATTTCATTAAGGCAATTGGACCTTTATAATTTAATGACTGTAAATCTATTGATCCCTCACCCGTAATGAAAACTGTTGAATCATTGATATGTTTTTTATAGTTTATATATTCTAATAAAAATTCTGTACCATTATATAATTTAGCATTTAAAAAAGCTGATAGAATTGCTCCTGCCCCACCTGCTGAACCCCCACCCTCGATTGATAATAAATTGATATTAAAAATTTCAGAAGTTAAGTCTGTAAATTTTTGTAAATAATTTTCAAATATCATAAAATTTTCTTTCAAAAGACCTTTTTGTTTTCCATATGTCATCACCGCTCCAGCTTTTCCTAATATTTTATTATTAACATCTGATAATAAGATAAATTCTATACTAGAGATATTTTTTGAGAATTGATGGATATCAATTTGTGTCATTTCTGTTATGGGGTTTCTCTTTTCTATTTTTTCTCCATCTTTTATAAATTTTACACCAAGAGCCTTTAAGATTCCTGATGCCCCATCAATTGTTGCAGAGCCACCAAGACATAAAATAATTTTTTTAACACCTTTAGCAATAGCTGAGTTAATTTGAATCCCAGTACCGTAAGAATCCATATTAGATAAATCTTTTTCTTTGTTTAGCATTAATTTATATCCAGATGCATTCGCAAATTCAATAACTGCAGTTTTATCCTTTTCAATTAAAAGATATTCTGAATCAATAGTTTCTCCAATAGGATTTAAAGACTCTATAAAAACTGATTTGTAAGAAAAATAATATTTAAAAAAATCTAAAGATCCGTCTCCTCCATCAGCTATAGGTAATTTATGAGTATCAAATCTAGGATTGCTCATTTTAATGCCTTTTTCAATTAAATTACAAGCATCAATAGATGAAAGAGTTCCCTTAAAAGAATTTGGTGAAATTATTATTTTCATAAAACTTAAAATTTCAATACTACGTATTGAACAACAATATTTAAAATATATTATAAGAAGAGATTATAATTATAATATTTTTTTTTTCATATTTGACAACTTTTAAGAAGTAGAATTCATATTATGAGTAAAAATCTAGTAATTGTTGAGTCACCGGCGAAAGCCAAAACGATAGAAAAATATTTGGGTAAGGACTTCAAAGTATCTTCATGCTATGGACATATCAGAGATTTAGCAAAAGATGATAAATCTATTGACAAAGAAAATGGTTTTAAACCTACTTACATACCATCTCCAGATAAAAAAAAGGTAATAAAAGAGTTAAAAACCTTAAGAAAAAAATCTGAAAAAGTATTTATTGCTACTGATAATGATCGAGAAGGCGAAGCTATTGCTTGGCACCTAAAGGAAATTTTAGATTTAGAAGATAATGAATACGAAAGAATTATTTTCAGAGAAATTACCAAAAATGCCATTTTAAAATCTTTAGAAAATCCAACTAAAATCGATATGAATTTAGTTAATGCTCAACAAGCTAGAAGAGTATTAGATAGATTAGTGGGATTTGAGATATCACCAATTCTTTGGAAAAAAATAAAAAGAGGTCTCTCTGCTGGTAGAGTACAATCAGTAGCTGTAAAGTTTGTGGTTGATAGAGAAAATGAAATAAATAATTTCATACCAGAATCTTCATTTAAAACAACAGGCACATTCTTATCAGCATCCAATGAAAATTTTAGTGCTGAATTAAATAAAAGGTTCGATTCTAGTGAAGAAGCTAATAAATTTTTAAGTAGTTGCTTAAATAAAAATTTTAATATATCAAGTATAGAAAAGAAACCATCTAAAAGATCTCCATCTGCTCCATTTACCACATCCACACTGCAACAAGAGGCATCAAGAAAAATTGGATTCTCCCCCTCATTAACGATGTCAACAGCACAGAGGCTATACGAAGCGGGTCATATAACATATATGAGAACAGATTCTGTCACTCTATCAAACGAAGCTTTAGATAATTCTAAAAAAATTATTTTTGAAAATTTCGGAAAAGATTATCACAATAAAAGAGTATATAAAACAAAATCAAAGTCTGCTCAAGAAGCTCACGAGGCTATTAGACCAACTAACTTGGCAAATGAGAATGCAGGAAAAACTGAAACTGAAAATAAATTATATAATCTTATATGGAGAAGAACACTTGCATCACAAATGAGTGATTCAATATTTGAGAGAACTATTGTAAAAATTAATTTAGATAATGACACATCATTCAAAGCAACTGGAGAGGTATTAGTGTTTGATGGATTTTTAAGGTTATACAATGAACTGGATGATAAATCAAAACTTTTACCAAAACTTGAAGAAAAATCTCAAATTAAAATTGAAAATATTTTATCAAAGGAAGTATTCACTAAACATCCACCTAGATATTCTGAAGCAAGCTTAATTAAAAAAATGGAAGATTCAGGAATAGGAAGACCTTCTACTTTTGCTGAAACAGTCAAAAAAATAAAAGAAAGAGAATACGTTATTAAGGAAGAAAGAGATGGTAAAATAATCGATAGCAAAGAATTATTGCTAGAAAAGAACAAAATATTATCCGAGATTAAAAAGGAAAAAACTGGATTTGAAAAGAATAAAATCTATCCTACTAATATGGGAATGTTTGTTACTGAGTTTCTTAATGAAAATTTTTTATCAAGTTTCATGGATTACTCATTTACAGCTAAAACTGAAAACCAATTAGATCAAATTGCCTTCAAAGGAAAAAATTGGAATGAAATGTTAAAAGAGTTTTATAGTGGATTTTCTGATTTATCTAGTAATGTTCCTGAAGAAAGATATCAACTTGAAAGAGATCTTGGTGAATACGAAGGGAAGGTAATGAAAGCTAGGATAGCTAAATTTGGACCAGTTATTCAAATAGGTGAGAAAGAAGATCCAGATGAGGGATTTCCAAAATACTGTAATATTCCATATGATAAATTAATTAAACATATATCAATTGATGAGGCAATATCAATTATCAACAAAAAAGATGAGGACGATAAACTTGTCAATATCGAGTATAAAGACGGTATCATAGAATTGAAAAATGGAAGATATGGATTTTATTTGAGGTATAATGAAAAAAATTTTAGAATCAATAAAGACAAATATCCCGAGCCTAAATTATTAACAAAAGACCAATTAATTGAAATAATTAATACGCCAATTGAAAAATCTAAAGATATCTTAAAAGAGTTCTTTGATGGTAGTATTCAAATTAGGACTGGTAAATATGGCAAACCTCCATATATTTTAGCTGTGAGGGGTTCTGAATATGGTAAACTCTTTCAACAAAAGAAGAAAAAACCATTTGTAGGTTTTCCTAAAGAAATTTTAGAAAAATACAAAATGACTATTGAAAAAATCACAGAAGGAGAAGTAAAAGAAATATTAGATAAATTTCTAAACAAATAATATTCTAAAATAATAAATTAATCAAATTTCAATATATTATTATTCCTGTTATAATCTGCTAACTTCATTTTTGGGTCAATATTGACAGACTTTATTAGATTGTCTTTTATATCTAACTCCAAAACATATGAATCATTTACCCACTCCCAATCAGGCATTATAATTACATCTTCTTCAGATTTAAATTGTTTTTCTCCTCTCATAATTGAAAGAGGGATATAAATATTTTTTTTTGAGTTGTCACTATAAAGAACTTCAAGTTCTATAGGCATTGGCATATTCTCTATTTTCTTTAACTCGATGGTAATTATATCTCTTGACGAATTAATTAGTTCAAGAGAATAATCAATTTTATGTGTTGTTCCAATCCAGTAATCTAGATACCAGTCTAATTCTAAGTTACTTTCCTTTTCTATAATTCTTATAAAATCATTTTTATCAGGATGTCTAAATTTCCACTCATTGTAATATCTTCTCAATCCTTTAAATAATGTTTCATCTCCAGTAATGTATCCTAATTGACTTAAAAATATTGCACCCTTTGTATATGAACCAACTCCATATGCGCGGTTAGTTGAAAAATGATCAGAGTGAGTAGTGAGTGGCTCTTCTATTTCATCTTCAAGAAACTGAAAGTATCTCTTGTAAGAA
>MDTG01114002.1_pt1 | contig 15408 bp, 15 predicted proteins | sample 811421 | NCBI WGS metagenome assembly MDTG01 (sample SAMN05326645, study PRJNA326480) | marine metagenome | isolation source: seawater | place: Pacific Ocean: South East | collected 2011
CTTAATCCTGCTAAATATTCAGTATCATAAATATCTGCCATATATTATAATAATATAAAATAATATTAATGTTTAATTTTAAAAAAAGATTTAAAACTTATATTATATATAATGTATATGGATAATAATATGGAACCAGTACAAATTCCACAAAATGAATTAACTAATTTTAAAGAAAAAGTAAAACGTTGGTTAATGTTGGATATACAAATCACAGAAATGGAAAGTAAATTACGTGATTTAAAAAAGATAAGAAATAAAGAGATTGAACCGCAATTAACAACATTTATGGTTCAATATAATATTAGTGATTTAAATACAGAAAATGGTAAATTAAAGTGTAGTGAACGTAATAGTAAAAAACCATTAAATAAAGAAAATATAAAAAATAATTTATCAAAAGTTATAAATGATATAAATCTTGTAGAAAAAGCAATGGATCAATTGGATAATCGTGAAATTACAACAACTTATAAATTAACAAAAGTAAAAAAGTAAATATTTAAAACATATAATATTTTTATATAAAATGAGAAGTTTTGTTCCATCAAATATAGTAAATAATATTAAATTTAAAAGTGATAAGTTTTTACATTTAAGTTCACGTAATTTTCCATCACCTGTTGGTGTTGATAAATATGTATTAATGAATAGTTTTAACAGTTTACCAATTGATTTAAAAAATGATAGAGGATTTCCAACAAGATGTAGAAGATATGCAAATTATATTGTAGATTTAAATAAAAAATATATTGATCATACATCAATAAATTTTGTATATACTGGTAAACAAACATTTACACAAAATGTAAATGATGATAGAAAAAATCTTAGAAACTTTGAATGTATAGATAAAAATGTAAGAAATATGTATTTTTTTACAGAATTTTTAAAACATAGTGTATATTTAACAATAAATAATAATGATATTATACCAGAAAAATTAAATTTACACGTTCATCAAGTTAGACAAATATGTTATCCTTATATGGATTCGCACAATTCACCAGAAGGAATACATAAAGATGGTTCAGATTTTATAATATCAGCATACGTGATAAATCGTAGTAATATAGTTGGAGGTGAAAGTATGATATATGATAATGATAAAAAATTAATACATAAAAAACTATTACATAGTGATAATGGTATATTTCAAGATGATAAAAATTTGTATCATTATGTTACACCAATACAAAGTGTTGATAATTATATAGGTTACCTTGATATCTTAAAAATAGATATTAGTATAATATATTAAAAACATAAAGATATAAATATAATAATGGAATTGAATAATATATATTTAGATGAAAATATATTATATAATATTATCAAAAATTTAAATTTAAATGATAAAATGATGTTTTGTAAATCTAATAAAAAAATATACAATATATTTTACAAAGATATTAAATATGATATATATGATAGTTTAAATGATTATAAATTATATCGTGAATTTATGAGAAGATTTGAATACAACAAATATCATTTAGAATGCATAGGTATTTTAGTATTAGAGAATATGAAGACTATATGGATTAATTATAATGAATATTATGATCTAAGATTTATATATGAATGTATATTACAAAATTTAGATACGAACAATAAAATTATAAAAAATAGTATAAAAAATGATAATATCAAATTATTATTATCAGTATTAGACAATTGTAAAAGTTTTAATCGTTTTGAAACACAGTTAAAGGTTAATATGGAACCTTGTTTACTTAGTATACACAGTAATTATTTTTTTATTTAAGATATTTTTCTACGTTTATATTGTAGTTTACCATCCGTGCCACAAGTTACAATGTAGTTTGGAAAGTAAATTGTATCACGTGTAGTTTTTTGTACATCTTGTGGTGTTTGATATGTATATACAATCATATCATTTTCATTTTGATTTTCATCTGTGGTGTATTTGACACCATTCACAATTTGCCACTGGTTTGAACTCATTTAGCTTTGAAAGTAGTATTACTTTTTGAATCTAATAGAAAAATTATTAGAAAATTTCAAATTACTATTGTAAAATAGGAATTTACAATCCAAATTACTAATGATAAATAGGATATTTTATGAGACCTTTTATTTTTTTATCATAACATTCTTCACATATATTATAATTATACCATTTACACCATAGTTTAATAGTTATTACATCATTTTTTCTATGATTACACCAATTACATTTTTTATTGTATATACACATACTATTAAATAATTATATATATTTATTTACTTTTAGATTTACTTTTAGATTTACTTTTAGATTTACTTTTAGTAGGTGTATAATAAATAGATGATTTTGAAGATTGCGGTGTATAGAAATTCATAGGTGAATTATTGGCATCAATTAATAATTTATCATCATATTTTTCATAATTGCTGGATAAAAAATATATTTCTCTAACTTTATTATCTACAAAAAATTTAGTGACTTCTACACCATCATTATACAATTTATTTTTTTGTGAATCATGTACAGCAATTTTCCCATTATTTGTTTTACTAAATACAACACAATGACGAGTACCATCTTGACGTGTTATACCCCCGACAGCAGTATAACCACGTTTAATAGTTTTAAACATATCAATAATAGTTTTTGCAAAAATACTTCTATTTAATTTTGTTAAATCTAATTTCATTAATGTAAATTTAAAATGAGGATATTTATTTTGAAAAAAAGATTGGATATCTTCAGGAGACATACCTATATTACCATATTTATTGGATAATTCAATAAATTCATCATCATTTATTAAACCCATATAATGAAACACACATGGACAACAATCTTTTTCAAGATTATGTGGATTATTCCATTCTAAATCATACACATCTTTTTTTTTATTCATTCCTCCTTTTTTACTCAATTTTCTCTTACTTTTACTACGTTTTTTCTTACTTTTACTCTGTTTTTTGCTATTACGTTTGCCACCTTTACTAGTATCTTTTATTTTACTATGAAATTTTGATACCATTTCTGTTAAATCATCTGCGATAGGTAATTTAGAAGTGTGTAATCTTTTTTCTGATTTAGTTAAATTTTTTTTTTTATCTATACCATACCACAATTTATGTAAATGATCTCCGTATTTTATATTTAAATCACTTAATCTTACATTATTTGGTAAAGGATTTTCTTTTTTTATAGCATCAAATTTATTTGAATATATACCTAATATTGGATCCTTTATTTCTGATAATAATTCACCAATTGTAGGATTAGAATTATCAACAGTAACTATTTTTCTATCTTGTGGTTTAAATGGATTACTGATACGTATAGTATATTCAGGCATTTAATAAATAATAGATAAAAAATTTTTATTATTATTTAATTTGTTGCACAAGTATTTTGCGGTATACAATTGATACCAAGTTTAGTTAAATTACCATCATTAAAATTTAAATATTCAGTATATAATGTTGTACCATCATGATATGAATAACAATTACCCCTATCACTTTTATTTGGTAATGGTGTAGGATCATATCCTGGCAAACATTTTAATATACATTGTGAAGATTCAAAATCAAAATGTTGATATGATAAAGTATCATCTTGTCTATCAAGATATCTTATACTTTTTGGATCACCAGGATTACATTGTGACAAATCTAAACCTTCTTGTTCTTCATAACTACATATTGGTAAATCTTCACAATCATTTCTATATTCTTCAACCCATTCATACGATCTAGTATATAATGGTTCAGATTGTATAATGTCTTCATATGTAAATGTATCACCAGGTTGAACATCTAATTCTAAACAAGTTAATAAATGTAAATTTATATTTCTACCAGGATACATTCTTTTTAATGCTGGCACTAATTCAGATAAATAAAAACTATTATCATCTTCGGACCTTCCTACAAGTCTATTAATACTACGTATATCATAATATTGTAAATTTTCTTCATAATTACTAGTATCTGCTGCACGACTAAGAAATTTACCAGAAATAGTTGCAAAATCTTCTGTTTCAGTTGTATTTAAACATATTATCATACCAAAATTACCACTTGAATGAACACTAGAATCTGTTTCTAAACCTACATCATAAAATTCACGTGTAAAGGTTTCAACTGGAATAGAACCATAATTATCATTACAGGATGCCCTTATACTTTGTGCATCAAGACATTCACCTTGTCTAGTATATGTAATTAATTTAAATGTTGTATCTGGACTCATATTCTCACTTAGTATTATCTTTGGAAAAGCTTGTCCTTTTAAAAGTTTCCCATGAAATTTTAATAATACTTTAACTGATGTTTTACAAGTATATTCTGTATAATTTAACATATTATCACTATTGTCTGGCGAATAATCATACAATGTAACAAATTGTTCATCTAATTGTGTAACTGTATCAATACTTCCCATACAAGTATATCTACATTTATCACCATTTACAGCAGTATCATCACATTTAAATCTTTCATCTGTTATTCTAACACTACGATCTGGTGGTTTATAATCAACTAATAAATCAGCACATCTATAGTTCATTAATAAATTAATAGATAAAAAAATAATATTATTTTATGATTTTTTTTTATTTTTTGTTTTTAAATTTTATTTTTTTATACAGCTTTTGCATAACAGATTGGAGTGTTATGAACACACTGCATATCAAGAAGTCGTTGTATTTTTTCATCAATTTCCATAATAACATCTTCAGCACTACGTTTTTTTGTTGGTAACCAAATTTCACCTGGAACAAATGTTTTAGCATTTGGATTTAAACTTATATTTTTTATATCTTTTAGAAATGTTTCCATTTCATTTATAATTTTATCTTTTTCATCATCCAATTCTTCATCACTACTTTCATCATTACTTTCATCACTACTTTCTTCTACAATATTGTATTTTGTCCAAGCATCATGAAATGATTTGATTTTGTGCTTATCAACTAGTGGATACAACTTTTTATTTCCACCAAGATCACCCCATATTATAACCTTTTCACCATTTTCGAGGAGTTCAATAATGTCAGTTAACCATTCATCCCAGTAAATGCTTGAACCACTATCAACATATTTCTTACAAGCACCATCAAAGAAATCAATCTTGCTTGGTGAATTATACCATAGTAGGATAGCATTTGTGAAGATACTTTTGTTGCGTTGTGTTCCATCAACAAGTGTTGTGATGTCAACAAAATCTTTCATATCACCATCCATACCTTCAATATCATGACTAAACTTGACACTTTTGTCCACTTTGTCAGTTTTGTCAACTTTTTCATTTGTGCAATACTTAACATCAGTAAGATCAGGATTTGCTAGTTTGTTGTATCTTGCTTCAAGACGTTCAAAATGTGCATTTTTGTCAATCTTGTACATCTTCCATGTTTTTTGGATTCGTGTTGCCATGATGGTCATTTTGGCATTGCGAAGAATTGTCATTTTGTCGCTGTATGAGAGCATCTTGATTTGTCTTTGATTTAGTTTTGTTTTTGCCTTTGCTTCGCTAAAAAGAGTTTTGTTAGCAGATTGATGTAATCTTTTGTATAATAATATATAATTTGTTATAAAATTTCAAATTACACATAAAAAATATTATTTATTTTTTTTATATTTTTTTAAATTTATATAATTTACTTATTCATTACTACCACTTAAACACCATTCTAGGAATTTGATAATTCTTACTACCTACTCTTGAACGATTTTCCCACCCATTTCCACCATCGAAATAATGTTCTCTTCCAATAATTCCTGTTCTAATTTCATCCATTCTATCCCACACTATTTCCCAGTTAATACCATTAATCCATTTGGACAATGTTCCTATTTCTTTCCAAGGAAGATATTGTTTATCCAAGCAGAAGATATCCTCCATCTTTTTAATGTTTGGATAGTAATCAAAGTAATTTTTCCAACCACCACATTGCCACTGATGTGAGTTCATATCTTTCCAAACATAATAATTTTCTTTTTCATCCCAATATGTAAAGAAATTGTATTTTTGGAATGTAAATCCAAAATCCACCTGTGTTTCAATATCACATTCTTGTCCTATACGAGATGGCAACTTGTCCCATTCATTCATTATAGGATTTTCTCTTCCTGGAGAACGAATTTCTTTGTCGTTATATGGATCAAAATAATCATCTCTCTTAACACCAGCATCATCAATATCATGTACTGATACTCCATTTGGATCAACAAGAATTTTAACACTAATCATAGCATAATGACCAGGGAAATTTTTTACCTCTTGAACCCATTCATCCCAATATTCACTTTCTTTTTTTTGTTCTTCTATTTCTAGTTGTTGCTTTCGTTCATCCCAAAAATCATTCCATTCTTCATGTGCTGTTTGTATTGTTTGTATGTTAATGTCTCCAATTTCCTGTGCTACCTTTGAAAGTCGCTTATGCCACGAATGTTTTGGTTTTGTTGGATATTTCTTGTTTTTTGGTGATATTTTCTTGTTTCTTTTTTTTCCTTCACCTTTTTCTTTCCCCCATGTTTTGGTAGTTTCTTGGATCTCATTGATATTCTTCCTATCATCTATCATGTTTTCATCAGAATCTTCTTCAATGTAGTAATATCCACAATTTTCCCAATACATAGTCTTATCAAGAGATACACCATCTAGAACCTTGTCTGCCCAAGTTTCACCATCTCTACTATGGCAAACAGAACCATCAGATTCAATCTTGAATTGAGATGAATCTTGAAAGTTTTCCATCCTTGTTTGTTGTTTTCTGAAGTTTTGTTGAAAGTTCCTTGTAATATATTAGTTTCCTTGATTTGTTAATAGATTGCTGTAATCTTTTGTATAATACTACATAAATTGATAGTAAATTTCAAATTACACATAAAAAATATGATAAAATTGTAATAAAAAATTTATTATTATTATTATTATTTATAGTATTATTGTATTATATAATTTTCGTAATTTCTTCCATTAAATCTGATAAATCTGTTTTTTCTATTTTATCATAATCAATTTTATCTTCCATATTTCCATACAATCTTGGTTGCAATCCATTAACTTTTATTGGATATGCCCAATGACTTGTAGTTCTTTGTTCTTCAAAATATTTCAGTCTTTTTTTTTGCATTGCAGGTGTATTTTTTTTTCCATCTTTTGGTAAATATGAAACATATTGGATATATCTTTCTTCATCATTAGGTTCTCCCAATTGATTTTGATGAAATGTCCTTGAATCCCAGACGACTAATGAACCAGCAGGAATATCTAGTGTCATTCTTTTTTCTTTGTGTTTTTCCAAATAATCAAGATCAATAAGATGCCAATTTTTACTATCATTTATTTCCATTTCTTTAAAATATTCTTCATGTAATTTATGTGTTCCTTTCCAAGGGACGAATGTCTTTTCTTTATTATCGGTAAAACTTACAAAACCTTGGTAGCATTTTAATGATGAATCATTCGGTGCTTGGTCTGTATGAGTCCAGTTTTTATTTTTTTTCTTTGAATCTTTAGAAAGATAACAACAACCATCAAAAGATACTACAAGTTCATCTGTATCCCATAAGTGTTTAAAAATATCTTGGATATTTTGATTTGTTCTTACTTTCCAAGCATGTCTAGTATGACCTGATCTGTGATATTTATAAATTCCATTTGGATCGTATTTTTTATGAAATGTTTCATGATTTGGTATACTTTCTTGCCATATTTTGAAATCTTCAAGATATTCTTGAACTTGCTCATCTGTAAGAATATCTGGGATGATGCAGTATCCATCAGTTTCAAGATCAGATTTAATCTGATCTAAATCCATTTGTCTTTGCTTTGCTAATGCTTTGCTAATGCTTTTGCTTATGCTTCGCTAATGCTTTGCTAAAAAGATATTTGTTCGCAGATTGTAATCTTTATAATATTGTATAAATTCTTATAAAAATTCAAATTACACACGAAAAATGTGATAAAAAAATTTGAAAAATAGATATTAGAATAAATAATAAAATATTAAAATGGTAAATTATAGTGATATAGTATATAACTTACTATTAGAAGAATATCCACAAAAAAAGGATAATGAACTATATTCATGGTGTATGGAAGCAATTGTATATATTATTAGTATACTACGAATACCAGATTATTTTAATGGAGAATTTTATCAAGTAATGCAAGGTAATTTTGAAGATAATGAAAGAGATCCATTATTAAAGATAAAAGATATATCTAAATTATATGATAAAAATATTAGTCAAGGAAATGATAAAAGTGATATAACACTATGTAAAAGTGTTAATTATGATGAAAAATGCATTGTTCCTGAATCATGTAAGTTTCCATCAAAAAATAAATTAGTACCAGATAATTCAGATTGTCAAAAATTAGTGGATACATTAAGAAATGATTATAATAGTGATAATTTACCATTATTAATTACAAATGATAAAAATGATATTATAAATCATAAATATCATAAAGATAAAGGAAGATGTAAAGAAATACATAAAAATATGGAAAAACAAAAATTAATATTTGACTTAAAAGATATAAAAAAATGGTATCAAAAATTCAATGAAATTTTTAAAGATTTAGATAAAACACAAAATAAGAATGATTTATTACATGAATTTAGTGAAAAAGTTAATAGTGAAATATTAAAAAATACAAGAGTATCATTAGAATTAAGATTACATCAATCAATTGCAGTTGATATAATGTTAAATAATAATGATGATATAATTTTATCACATGCATCAAGATCTGGAAAATCAATAACATTATTAGAATTTATATCAAAATCAAAATATAAAAAAGTATTATTCTGGACACCAGTTAAAACAACAATAAATCAATTTATAGATGAAATTAAAAAGTTCGAAAATTTTAAGAATATTAAATATATTATATTAGATGGAAAAAATATAGAAAAAATTGATACAAATTTTAATGGTATTTATTTTACAACTTGTCAATTTTTAAAAAATGATGAAAAAAATAAAAAGAAAAAATTTTTAGAAACAACGAAGTTTGATTTAGTATGTGTTGACGAATCACATTTACATAGTTGTAGTGATAAAACTGATAAAATGTTATTTAATATTATTAAATCATTATGTTTAAATTGTAGAAGAATATTTATGAGTGCTACTTCTACAAAAACCATTCAAAAATTTAAGAAAGGTACTAAAATACCATGGACATTAGAGGATACTGGTTTTATGAAAGCATTAGAATCAGATATATCAAATTCTAAAAAAGAAGAAATAATAGAACTAATGAAATCTAGACATAAAAATTTTGAGAAACATTACAATAATCCATTAGTAAATAAAGATTATAGTAAATTTCCATTACCATATTTTTGGAAATTAGATAAAAAGTCAATGAATATACTACAAACATTAATAGATAATTATAATTTAGATAATGATGAAGATCTTGGTATATCTATAAAATCATTATTTCAATTAAAATCTAAAATTGTAAAAATAAAAAATAAAGATGGCAAAATAGTTAAAAAGAAAATATATTTAGAAAAATTTAAATTAGATACTAAAACAAATAAAAAAATATTAATTGGCTTTTTAGAATTATTATATAAAAATGATGATCCTGGAGGAAAATCATTATTAAATAAAATATCTGAAGAACTAGTTAAAAATGAATCTAGAGATTGTGAGTGTTATATTATTTATACCCCTGGTCTTGGTGATACAAATATATTTCATAAAACATTAAAAAAATTTATAGAAGATAATGAATTATTTGAGGATTATGAAGTAACATATAGTAATAGTTCCCTTAAGAAAGATGCCTTACAAAAATATAATGAAGGTATTGAAATTTGTGAGAGAAACAAAAAGCAAGGATTAATTATGTTTTTGAATCAACAAGGGGGAGTTGGTAATACTTATAAAAAATGTGATTGTGTAATTATGTTAGATGATTCTATTAATCCAGATGAATATTATCAAAGATTAATGAGATGTATGACAGATGATGATAATAAGAAAATTGCAATAATTGTAGATATGAATTGGTCTAGACAATTAAAATATATTAGACAAATAATAAGAGATTCACCATATAAAAACATACCATATAAAGATATTATTAAATATTATATAGAATACAATATTTTTAGAATTCAATTAAGTAAAACAAATTTTAATTTTGAAGCAATTTGTATAGATGAAACAGTGCAAGAAATATCAAAAGAAATAAATAGTTTAACTCTAGATGATACATTAGATATAGAATTTACAAATAATGATATAGATAATTTATGTGATAATTTTAAAATTGATGATGGATTAGATACATTTTCTGTATTTATGGGTAATGGACAAAACATCAAAGCACCAAAAAAAAATAAAAAATTATTAGATGATCCAGTGGATAAATCCGCAGATGATCCTAAAAATAATACAATAGTTGATCAAGGGAACAATCAAGATGATAATCAAGATGATAATCAAGAAGTTGATTCTGATTGTGCAGATACTCATGAAGATGATACAGATATATATGATAATATTAGATTAAATATAAAGGCAATTTTTAAATCTATTATATATTTATTAATAATTCTTACATCATTTGATAACAGAAAAAATATATTAAATATAAAAAATATATATGAATCATTAGAGGAAAATGAAATTAATATAGTTAAACAAAGAATATATGATAAGATTAAAGATAAAAAAGTAATAAATGATTCCCACTTAAAAATAAAAGTATATAATAATATAATAAATATAATGATAAATATACATGATGATCAAAATATTATAGAATTAAAACAAAAAATATTAGATATGTCTCATATTGATAGAAGAGATTTTATTGAAAAAAATGTGATTCCTAGTAAAGAAGAGATGGCTGAACGTTCAGAATATCCAACATGTATGGAACAATGTAAAGAATTTGTGGATTCAGTTCCACGTGAAATTTATTTAGAAGGAACTGCAGGAGATTTAGCTGGTTGTGGTAAAGGTAATATTATATTATGTTTATTTGATAAATATAATGAAATATTAAAAGATATATATGAAAATGATGCTGAAAGATGTCGTGTAATTATTAATGAAAGATTATATTTTGGAGATATAACTGAAGAAAATGTATATTTTACAAAAATACTTTTAAATTGTTATGCATTAGCTGAATGTGATATAGAACAAGATTATAAATTTAATTGCTATTCTGGTGAATCAATAGTAGATTTAAATTGTAATGATAATAAATTACATAAAGATTACAAAAAATTTAAAAATAGTATTGATATATGTATTATTAATCCACCATACACACCACCAAATGCAATTGGAACAGGAAATGCAATATGGCAAAATTTTATAAAAGAATCATTTATATGGATTAAACCTAAGGGATATTTAGTTGCAATTCATCCACCTGGATGGAGAAAACCCTCAACTGAATCAGGTAGATATTACGGTATTTATAATATGTTAGTATGTGAAAATACAATGATTAATTTAACTATGTATACTTCAAAAATGACACAAAAATTATTACATGGTGCACAATCTAGAACAGATTGGTATACTGTTAAATTAGAAAAACCATCTAAAGATCATATTACAAATGTAAAAGATATAGATGGAAATATACATAAGATAAATTTACAAAAATATCCTTATCTATTAAATAATAATTTTGATTTATTAGATAAATTAATTCGCAATAATATTGATAATAGTATTAAAATGGATAGCATTGTTAAATTTACTTATAATAAAAATGAAATAATTGGTAAAATTATTAAAATAACTGATAAAATGTATAATATAGAATATATATCTGGAGATAAAGGATCTCATACAGATATATTTAGAAAAAATAAGGATAAAGTAGAATTAGTTAATAGTAATATAGAATTAGTAAATAATAAATTAGATATAATACATACTGAGAAATATGCATTTAGAGAAAATAATAAAAATAATGTTATCAAAAATAAAAATGAAACATATAATATACCAGTAATCAATAAAATATTTGCAGAAAAGAAAAAAAATAAAATTATAATTCCTGTAAAACCAGAATTATGTTATACAAATTCGAAAGATATATATCCAGATATATTTGTGCCAAAAATAATATTTAGTAGTTCTTGTATAAAAAATCCATTTTATGACAAAAAAGGTGAATATGCAACATCACAACAATGTAGTGCAATCATAGTAAAAGATGAAGATGAAGCAGAAAAAATATTAAAATGTTTGAAAAGTGATAGTTTTAATGAATTTATAAAAAAATCAGCTATGTGGGGTAATTATGGTATAGATTATATGTTATTTATAAGTTTTAATAAAAACTTTTATGATAATTTTATTTAATTATAATTGTGGTAAATTTTCCATAGATATCCATATATTATTTCTATATATTTTACATTCAGTCCATGCATTATTTTTATAACTTCTATTTGGTCTATATTTTTTATAATTACTTACAGTGAATCTATTTAATGGTGATTTACCACTATATACTAAATCACCACATACTAAAGTGTCATTATTTTTATTATAAGTTACAATCCATGTTTTACTTTGAATAGTATGTTTTATTGGTTCACCATCTTTTACACATTCACTTAATTTACGAGACATATTATTGATTAGTTATTAATATTAATCTATTATAAAATTTCAAATTAAGCAAATATCCTCATCTATATATTGTTTTATAATAATTAAATTTTTTTTGATTTCTGGATTACTATAATTCCAAACATAATGATCTGATTTATGTATTAGTTTATTTGTTTCATCTGGTTTAATATTTTTTAATTTATTTATTTCTATTAATCCATATTGAATAATTTTTGTTGGATTATCATCCATATAATATGAACAAAATAGATAATCTATGCCATTTTTAATATATTCATCATAATTTTTCATAGGACATACTATAGTATTTGAATATACTTTAAAATTACGTATACAATATACATAGTTTTTAATTTGTATTGTTTTATTAGTAACTACAGTTTTTACATCTATACCATTAAAATCATCTTGACTGCCTGATATTGTTAATTCTATTTTTTCCTTAAGATATTCTTCTAATATCTTAATAATATCTTTAAATGCTTGTCTAGATTTTTCATCAGTTTTCGTATCATATTTTTTATGATTAGTTTTTTTCATAATAAATAATATTATTTTAAATACAATAATTTTCAAATTATTATTTACTTTAACTTGTTTTTTATTTCATGTATATCATTTTTCATATATGATATATCATTTTTTAATATACTCAAATCATTATGTATTTCATTGATAATATTATGATTAATATATTATAAATGGTTAATATAAAAAGTGAAGAATTACTGATATATTTTTTATTAGTCATAATTGGTTATATTATTGCTAAATTATTCAGTCGTAATTGTGAATGTTTTAATGTTGGAGGACAACCAAATAGTCAACCAAACAATTGTTCTGAATTTATCATTGAAGCATCATCTAATTGTGGTGATGATCCAAGTGGTGATTTAAGTCAAGATTGTTGTAATATAATATTAAATCCAAGTGATCTAAATTGTGATATTTCAACTTTAGATAACACTACAAAATCAAATATAAATACTGCACAAACTAATTGTAATACACTTTTTCCACCATCACCACCACCTCCTCCTCCATTGCCACCATTAGATCCTCATTTTGATTACAATCTTATTTCAGATCTTAATGATAATACATGTTTAGAAAACCCAGGAAAAATAAAAGAATTTAGTGATAGTTGTGATATTATTCCTACAGAATCAGGTGGACAAACTATGACAGATTGTCATGCTTGTAGAAGTGCTGTAAATAGATATTTTGATAAATGTAATGATGATACTATGAAAGTTAAGTATAATTTAGAATTAACACGTAATTACTGTATACCTCATTAAATTTACTTTAACTTGTTTTTTATTTCATGTATATCATTTTTCATATATGATATATCATTTTTTAGTATACTCAAATCATTATGTATTTCATTGATAATATTATGATTAATATCAATACGTTTTTCTTGTGCTTCAACACTACTACTTAATACATGTATTTTTTCAGCATGTTCACCCATCTTAAATATTAATCCACCAACAGATAACATTCCTCCTAAATATGGTAAAATTTGTTGTAAACTCATAATGTGTATTTAATATAATATAGATTTTATTTATTTAATTAAATATTTATAGAACGATTTGATGGATCTTTGCTATCTGACCATTTAGGCATCCACATATATGGTATATTTTCTACACCATTATAATATTTATTGTAAATATGTTTATACATTTCACTTTCATTCATATTATAATTTTTTTGTGCATATTCTTCAACAATTTGATACCAAGGTTTTTCAAATGATGATACACCATCTGAAAATCCATCTTTTCTTCTCCAAACTACATCATCTGGTAAATCATTTATAAATGCTTTACGTAATAAATATTTTTCCATATTATCTCTAACCATCTTTTTTTCTGGTGAAATTGACATATAATATTCCATAAATGTTTTATCAAAAAATGGAACTCTTATTTCTAATCCAGCACCAGCAGTAGTTTTATCACCTCTTAATACATCAAAATATTGAACATCCTGTAATAATCTTATACATTCATTTTGAAATGATTGTGAATCTGGCGCATTATGAAAATATAAATATGAACCAGATGCTTCATCACTACCTTCACCACTTAATACTACTTTAATATCAGTATTATCTCTTATATATTGTGATAATAAAAACATTGGAACAGATGCTCTAATAGTTGTAATATCATATGATTCTATTTGATATATTGTATTTTCAATCATATCCAACATCTGTTTTTCTGTAACTAATACATTTGTATGATTTGTATTTAAAAATTTTGCAACATTTTGGGCGTGATGTAAATCTGGTGAACCTTTTAATCCAATTGAAAATGTTTTTAAATTTGATACACTTTTATTCATAATTGATGCTATAATACTACTATCTAAACCACCAGATAATAAACAACCAATTGGTCTATCAGTAATCGTTCTTTTATTTACACTATCATATAATAATTTTTTAATATTTTGTATAGTATCATTTTCATCATAATTTACGATAGGATAAATCATATTATAATATTTATATGTAGCGTATACATTAGTATCAATATTATAAATACTATATGAACCTGGTGGAAAAAAGTTTATATTTTTATCTAAATCATATAAACATTTCATTTCAGATGAAAAACCAATATTATTACCATTATGAAAACTATATAAACTACGAATACCATATGGATCATGTCCGACTATAACTTCTCTTTTATTACCATCATATAATACAAAACTAAAAACACCATCTAAACTATTACATAATGTATCTATATCTAATATTTCATATAA
>MDTG01254895.1_pt1 | contig 15407 bp, 14 predicted proteins | sample 811421 | NCBI WGS metagenome assembly MDTG01 (sample SAMN05326645, study PRJNA326480) | marine metagenome | isolation source: seawater | place: Pacific Ocean: South East | collected 2011
ATTTTTTTTTTATTAAGGTAAATAACTTTCTTCTACCAAAAAAAAATGAAAAGCTTAACAAAAAAAATATTTATAACAATTATAACGGGAATAATCATCATAGTATTGGGTGCCTGGGGCATGGGAGACTTATTTTCCACAGGTAATAAAAATGTTATTGCAGAGGTCGGGAGCAAAAAAATTTATATCAAAGATTATTTAAATTATACAAGATTATATCTTAGAAAGAAAAACAATAGCCAGCTTTTAAATCGAGATCATGATATTATTTTGAATGGTTTGATATCAGAAAAAATCTATGAAAAGTTTGCGGAAGATTTAAAAATTAAAATTAATGACAAATCCTTAGCTTTTTTTATTAAGAATGACAAAAATTTTAAAGATGAAAATGGTAAATTTTCTAGAGTAGAATATGAGAAATATTTACTTATTAACAATCTTAACCCAAAAACTGTAGAGAATTTTTATAAAAGAGAATTAATAAAAAAAATTTCAATTGAAGTGTTTATCAATGGTATTAATGATACAGATTATCATAAATCAAAATTAGAAAATGATTTTTTGAAACAAGTTGGAATTAATTATTATAAGCTAAATGTTTTAAATAAAGTTAGTGATCAGGAAATAAATAAATATTTTAACAAAAACAAAGATGAATTTTCTTTAGGGGAAATGAGAACTGGTAGTTATGCAAATCTTAGTCATCTTAATTTGGGTTTTAAAGAAGAAAATGATGTTTACTATCAGACAATAAACAACATTGAAAATGATTTGATAAATAAAGTAAGATTTAACGATATAATAAAAAATTATAAACTAAAAAATATAAAAGTAGAAAAAATTAACAAGAATGGGCTTAATATAAAAAGGATAAAATCTGCGCAGCATAACTTCTCTAATGCCATTTTCAAATTAAATAGAGACTTCAATACTGAAATATTTAATGTGAACGGAGCAAAATATTTGGTCAATTTAGATAATATTGAAAAAACACGTATCTTAAAATTGAATGACCAAGTTAAAAAAGAAATAATTAAAATAATTAATTTACAGAAAAACAAACAATTATCAAAAAAAATTACAAAATCTCAAAAACCTGAGACTTTTTTTAATTATGCAAAAAATAACAATATTGAAATTAAAAAGGTTTTTTTTACAAATATCTTAGATGATAAAAAATTGTTTACTAGAAAAAATATGGAGCAGATTTTTTCAACAAACATAGGCACAAATTTAACTTTTTTACAAAATGAGAGTATTTACATTGTTAGAGTCGAAAAAATTTCTAAAAATAAAAATAAAATTAAAAATCTTGATAAAGCTGTAAGTGACCAAGTAAAACAGGACTTTAAAGCTTTAGTTTTAAGAGATTTGGATAAATACTTAATAAAAAAATATCCTGTAAAAATAAATAAAAAAGTATTTGATCAAGTAAAAAAAAGTATCTAATGCAATATCAGTCCAAAGACAATTTTGAAAAATTTAAAAAAAAAAATAATTTTTCTTTATGTTATATTATTGAAAAAAAGGCAAATTTAGAAAAAATTGAGCTTTTATTAGAAAATGTTTTACGTAAAACTAATTCATTTATTTTTGAGTCTGTTGAAAAAGCAAAAACAAGAGGGAGGTATACTATATTTGGTTTTAATCCAGATCTAATTTTAGAAATAAAAAATAAAAATATATTTATTAATAAAAAGAAAATTTTGAATAAATTGCCACCAAAGAAATTTTTAGAAAATTTTATTAAAAAATTTAGTTTTCAAGTTCCTTCAAGTTTACCCTCTATGTCAGTACTATTATCTGGATACCTTGGCTATGATATAATAAGGTATTTTGAGAAAATACCTGATAACAACGTTGATGATCTTAATATACCTGATGTTAAACTTATAAGACCTACTTTTGTTTATATTCATGATAATCAAACCAATAAACTTTATTATATAAAGCTAAAATTTAGTAAAAAAAATACTTATTCAAATGAAATTAATAAATTACAAAATCAAATTTCTTCTGATTTAATTCGTTTTCCGATAAATAAATTAAAAAAAAATAAATTAAAAAATAAAAAAATAAAATCAAATTTTACAAAAAAAAAATTTATTAATTTAGTAAAAAAAGCAAAAAAATATATATCAATAGGTGATGTATTTCAGGTTGTTTTAAGTCAAAGATTTGAAAAAAAATTAAGCAGTGAACCACTTGAGATATATAAAACAATTAGAAAAACAAATCCTTCTCCATTTTTATATTATTTTAATTTTAAAGAATTTCAAATTGTTGGAAGTAGTCCTGAAATTTTAGTCAGGGTAAGAAAAGATATAATTACAATAAGACCTATAGCAGGTACGCGAAAAAGAGGAAAAAATAAAAGAGAAGATAAAAATTTAGCACGAGAACTGTTGAATGATCCAAAAGAATTATCAGAACACCTTATGCTTTTAGATCTGGGAAGAAATGATGTTGGCAGGTCTTCTATTGAAGGAACTGTAAAAGTAAATGAAAAATTCAAAATTGAGAAATACTCGCATGTAATGCATATTGTTTCCAATGTTTATGGAAAATTTAAAAAAGATACTTCATTAATAAACGGTCTATTAAGTGGTTTCCCTGCGGGTACAGTATCTGGTGCACCAAAAATAAGAGCTATGGAAATAATAGATGAGTTAGAAAATAAAAAAAGGAAATTATATGCGGGGGGAATTGGTTATTTCTCCGGAAATGGTGACATGGATACATGTATAGCCTTACGGACAGGTTTGATTAAAAATAAAAAAATTTATGTTCAGGCAGGAGCAGGTATTGTTGCTGATAGTGTTCCTGAAAAAGAATATCAAGAAACAATAAATAAAGCCAAAGTACTTCTGGAGGCATCAAAATGAAAATTGCATTAATTGATAATTACGATAGCTTTACTTTTAATGTTTTTCACTATTTAAAAAATAAAAAATGTGAAGTTGAAATATTCAGAAATAATAAATTTAAAATAAAACAAATTAAAAATTTCGACAAAATAGTCATTTCGCCAGGTCCAGGAAATCCCAATAATGCAGGTAAATGTTTAGAATTAATTGATTTTTTCTACGATAAAAAACCTATACTAGGTATTTGCCTTGGCCATCAAGCATTAGGTCAAGCCTTTGGCGGTAAAATTGTCAAATCAAAAAAAATAATGCATGGCAAGATTAGTAAAATTAAAATTTGTAAAAAAAGCTATATTTTTAAGAATATACCTAAAGTTATTTTAGCAACTAGATATCACAGTCTAGTTATTGATAAAAAAACTCTAAATAAATCATTTGAAATAATAGCTCAAACTGAAGATAATATAATAATGGGAATACAACATAAAAAATATAAGTTATTTGGAATTCAATTTCATCCTGAGAGTTATAAAACAAAATACGGACAAAAAATTATAAACAATTTTATCGATTTATGAAGTTAGAAAAAATTATAAATAAAACCTCAGATAAAGATTCTTTGACTATTGATGAAACCGAAATCCTTTTTCGAGAAATTATGGATGGAAATTTATCAAACGAGTTATTAAAAAAAGTTTTACTCAATTTATCACATAAAGGTGAGAGTGTTGAAGAAATTACTGGTGGAGCTAAAGTTTTAAGAGAAAAGGCTACAAAAGTTTCTGTTTCTGGAGAATTAATTGATACCTGCGGAACTGGTGGTGATGAAAAAAATACAGTAAATATCTCTACAGCATCTGCCATTATTCTTGCAAGCATGGGTCACAAGGTTGCGAAACACGGTAACAGGAGCATTTCATCAAAATCTGGGTCAGCCGATGTTTTAGAGATTTTGGAAATTGATATAAATTTAGATTCTAAAGGAGTTGAAGACTCAATAAATAAAAAAAATTTTGCTTTTATGTTTGCGCCAAATTATCACTCTGCAATGAAACATGTAGCTAAAGTAAGAAAAGAATTAAAAAAAAGAACTATATTTAATTTACTTGGTCCAATATGTAATCCTGCAAATGTAACCAGACAATGCATCGGTGTATTTTCATTGGATATTCTGGAAAAATATATACAAGTTTTAAGAAACTTAAACACAGCTAAAGCTTGGGTATTTCATAGTTACGATGGTTTAGATGAAATCTCAATTTTTAATAAAACAAAAGTATATGAGCTTAAAAATAAAAAAATTACTTCATTTGAGATTGATCCAACAAAAATTATTACAAAAAAATATGATTTTAAGGAAATAATTGGTGGTGACGCAAAATATAATGCTAAAAAAATTTTAGAAGTATTTAATGGCAAAGAAGGGGCTTTGCTAGATATAATTTCATTAAACGTAGCTGCAGGTTTAATTGTTTTAGATCATTTTGAAAATATTAAAGATTCTTATGAATTTTCAAAACAACATATCATTTCAGGTAAAGTTTTAGATTATTATCATATTTTAAAAAAATGAGCATTTTAGAAAGAATTATAGTTGACAAAAAAAAAGAGGTTGAAGATGATAAAGTGCAATTTCCAATCAATGAACTCAAGAAGGAAGTGTCATTTAAAAATAATATATTTTCAAAATGTCTTAAAACATTCAAAAATGAAAAAACCCCAGCTATTATTGCTGAAATTAAAAAAGCTAGTCCATCAAAAGGTATTCTAGTAGATAATTTTGATCATTTAAATATAGCTGAGGAATATGTAAAAAATAATGCAGCATGTTTGTCTATTCTTACTGAAAAGAAATATTTTTTAGGAAACAAACAATTTGTAAAAGATATAAAAAAAAAATTAAATATACCAATTTTAAACAAAGATTTTTTTATTGACCCATATCAAGTTTTTGAAGCAAACAAAAATGGCGCAGATTGCATACTTATAATAATAAATTCAACAGACATAAATTTAGTTAAAGATTTAATAAGCGTTTCAAAAGAATTGGGTATGGATTTTATACTAGAAGTACATAATGAAAAAGAAATGGAGTCTGCTTTAAACTACGATGAAGGAATTATAGGAATTAACAATAGAAATCTTGAGGACTTTACCGTGTCTCTAGATAACACTATTAGAATATTTAAAGAGTTTGAGAATTCACTTAAAAATAAATTATTAATTTCTGAAAGTGGTTTTAAAGATAAAAATGACATAGCTAAAATTAAAAATGAAACTGGTATCAATAATTACTTAATTGGTGAATCACTTGTAAAATCTAATTCAATCAAAGAGTGTTTTCAAAAATTTATATAATAAGTTATTGAATTTATTAGCTTTTTATTATTTGCAATTATAAGAGAACTTTTGTAGAACAAAAAAAGTTTAGGTTTTGTTCTATGCTTACAAAAAAACAAAAAAATTTATTAATATATATCAACGAGAAGTTGAAAAACGATGGCGTTTCACCTTCGTATGATGAAATGAGAGAATCCTTAAATTTAAAATCTAAATCGGGAATTCACAGATTAATTTCAGCTTTAGAAGAACGCGGTTTTGTAAAAAGACTTGCACATAAAGCCAGAGCACTAGAAGTTGTAAAATTACCTGAGAATGCTGGTGTAAAAGATTTATATAACAATTTTACGCCAAGCATAATCTCTGGTGGACTTGATAAAGAGAATAAAAAAAAGAATAATAATAAATTTATTCCAGTTATTGGTAAAATTGCTGCAGGTTTGCCAATTGAAGCAATAGAAAATGCAGATGAGAATATACCCTATCCTCCTAGTCTAAATAATAAAAACGAGGAATTTTATGGTCTTAAAGTTGAAGGTGACAGTATGATTAATGCTGGAATAAACGACGGTGATACTGTTATAATTAAAAAAACCAGCACAGCTGATAGTGGAAAAATTGTAGTTGCGCTTATTGACAATCATGAAGCAACTCTAAAAAGACTGAGAAAAAAAACTAACTCTATAGCACTAGAAAGTGCAAATCCTGCTTATGAAACAAGAATTTTTAATCCTGAGCGAGTAAAAATTCAAGGTATACTAGTATCTCTATATAGAAACTTTTAAATTTATAATATATTACTCTAGAATTATTATGGTAATAACCAGATTTGCTCCATCACCAACTGGAAATTTACATATTGGTGGTGCAAGAACTGCATTATTCAATTTTCTTTATTCAAAAAATCAAAATGGAAAATTTTTATTAAGAATTGAAGATACAGACAGCGAAAGATCTAAAAAAGAATTTGAAAACCAAATCATATCAAGCTTGAAATGGTTAGGAATAAATTTTGATGATAAAGAGATTTATCAATCAAAAAATATATCAAAACATATTGAAGTTGCTAAAGAACTTTTGAAAAATAATCATGCATATAAATGCTATTGTCTGCCCGAAGAACTAGAACAAGAAAGAAATCAAGCGATGGCTAAAGGGTTAAACTATATATATAGTGGAAAATGTAGAAACCTTAAAGAGGAAAAAAATATACCATTTGTAATTAGATTAAAAGTAGAGAAAGATAAAAAAATTATTCTTTATGATGGAGTTCAAGGAAATGTTGAAATCAACACAAACACTATTGAAGATTTTATAATTCTTAGATCAGATAACTCACCTACATATAACTTATCAGCATCAGTAGATGATAAAATTATGAATATTAGTCATGTTATAAGAGGAGATGATCATAAAATTAATGCAATAAAGCAAATTATATTGTTTCAATTTATGGGATGGAAAATTCCAAAATATTTTCATATTCCACTTATTCATTCACCTGAAGGAAAAAAATTATCTAAAAGAGATAACGTATCGACAACAGATGATTATAAAAAAATTGGTATTTTACCAATAGCACTCAGAAATTACCTGCTTAGATTAGGTTGGTCATATAAAGATAAGGAAATTTTTAATAATGAGGAAAGTATAAAGTTTTTTAATTTAAAAAATATCGGTAAATCACCATCTAAATTAGATTTTGAGAGAATTAGATCTTTAAATGAGTATTATATTAAGAATTTAAATCAAAAAGAACTTTTTAATTATCTTATTATTTTTATAGATGAATTTAAAAAAAAAATAGAAGAAAATTATTTAAAAATTATCTGTGAAAATTTAAATATTTTAAAAAATAAAGCAAAAACCCTTGAGGATATATATAATAATTCGAGATTCATCTTTGAATATGACCAAACTCTAATATTAAAAAGCAATTTAATCACAGAAAAAAATAAAGTTTATTTAAGAGATTTCATTGAAGAAATATCAAAAATACAAAACTATTCCGAAAAAAATATAATAGAAATTTCAGAAGTAGTTTTAAAAAAAAATAATATTAAATTTAAAGAACTTGGTGAGCCACTTAGAATGATATTAACAGGCTCATCTAAAGCGCCAAGTATAAAAGAAATAGTTAAAATACTTGGAATAAACGAAACTATTGCTCGTCTAAGGCAATATATATAAATTAGACATTAGTAAACAAAACTGATAATAAGCTGTCGCAATGAGTGGTAATGCTAAATTAAAAATTGGAAATAAAGAATTTAATTTTCCTATTAAAAAAGGTTCAGTAGGTCCCTCAGTAATTGATGTTTCCAAGCTTTATGCCGAGACCGACCATTTTACTTTGGACCCTGGATTTACTTCAACAGGAAGTTGTGAGTCCTCAATAACGTATATAGATGGTGATAAAGGTCAATGTTATTACAGAGGATACCCCATGGACGTACTCGCTGAAAAAAGTAATTTTTTAGAAATTGCATATTTGCTTTGGTATGGAGAACTACCAACAAAAACAGAGTGGGATGAATTTTCGAGTGCGATAAAAAATCATACAATGGTTCACGAACAAATTAGGGTGTTTTTTAATGGTTTTCGTAGAGGTGCTCATCCAATGGCAATAATGGTTGCTTCCGTAGCAGCTTTATCTGCTTTTTATCCTGACTCAATAAATATTAAAGATCCAGATCAAAGACGTATCTCGGCAAGAAGAATGGTGGCAAAAATTCCTACATTAGCGGCTATGGCGTATAAATATAGCTTGGGTCAACCATTTGTATATCCTGATAATTCGTTACCTTATTCAGAAAATTTTATGCAAATGTGTTTCGCAGTTCCTGCAGAAAAATATAAAATAAATAAAGTTTTTGCAGATGCATTAGATAAAATTTTTATTTTACATGCTGATCACGAACAAAATGCATCAACATCTACTGTAAGATTGGCAGCATCATCTGGCGCTAATCCTTTTGCTTCAATTTCAACTGGATTTACATCTTTGTGGGGGCCATTGCACGGAGGTGCCAACGAGGCTGCTTTAAATATGCTTAAAGAAATTGGTGACGTGAAAAATATTCCTAAATATATTGAAAAAGCTAAAGATAAAAAGGATCCATTCAAATTAATGGGTTTTGGACATAGAGTTTATAAAAATTATGACCCTCGTGCTAAGGTAATGCAGAAAACATGTCACCAAGTACTAAATGAAATTGGAAATACAGATAGTAAATTGCTTCAAGTTGCTAAAGAACTTGAAAAAATTGCTTTAAATGATGAATATTTTATTGAAAAAAAACTATATCCAAACATTGATTTTTATTCAGGAATCACCTTAAGTGCTATGGGCTTTCCCACTACTATGTTTACTGTACTATTTGGTTTAGCAAGAACGGTGGGGTGGTTAGCACATTGGAAAGAAATGATGATAGATGAAAAAACAAAAATTGGAAGGCCAAGGCAACTATATACTGGACCAAGCCCAAGAGAATTTAAAGAGTTAAATAAAAGATAATCATTTCAAGTTTTGCACTATGTCATCAGCAATATGTTTTGAAGTATTTTTATTAGACAATTCATTTAAAATAAAACCATAATCGTCTACCAACTCCTTTAATTTATGCTTATTTTTAAAAAATTCATCTAGTTTGAAGATAATTTTTTTTGAATTACAATTTCTTTGTATAAATTCAGGTACTATCTGCTTGTTTGAAATAATATTTATTATATTGACATATTTTACTTTAACAAACGGTTTTATTATGAGATAATTTATCCAGCTTAATTTATATATTGTAATAAATGGAACTTGTAATTGACACAAATCTAAAGTTATTGTTCCTGATTTTGCTATTGTTATTATAGATTTTTTAAAATATTCAATTTTTGATTTTTCATCAACATTAACGAAAAAAATAACATCTTTTAATTTTGCTAGATATTCATTAACAATATCAACTGTTTCCCTGGTTACTGCAAAATGATATTTAAATTGGTTATTATAATTTTTTATAATATCTAAAAATATCGGCATGAAAGTATGTATTTCTTTCTTTCTACTACCAGGACAAAATGAAATAATTTTTTTTTCAACACTTAAATCATAATTTGAAATTTTAAAATTTTCAAAAAAAGGATGTCCTACATAATCATTATTAATAGAATATTTATCAAAAAATTTTTTTTCAAATTTGAAAAGTAAATAAATTTTATCTATTAATTTTGCAATCATATAACCACGTCTTTCTCTCCAAGCCCAAATTGAGGGAGCGACGAAATGAAAAAATTTTGTTCTAATCTTTTCTCTTTTTTTTATTTTTTTTATAACTTGAAAAACAAAATCTGGAGAGTCTACTGAAAATACAATATCAGGTTTAAAAGTCTCTATATATGTTACAGTTTGATTAATTTTTTTTTTTGATATAAAAAATATTTTTTATAACATCTGTAATTCCAAAAAAAGTAATATCTTTACTTTCAAATGGACCATCAATTCCTTTATCTTTCAAGTTTGATCCAACGATACCTTTGATGTCAATCTTTTTTAAATCTATACAATCAATAATTTTAGATGCTAAAATATCTCCTGATAACTCACCTGTTATAACAAAGATTTTTTTTTTCATTATAATGCAGTAATAAATAAACTATGTTTATTTGCTAAATTAAGAGATTTTTTCTGTTCTAAAAATATGTTTTGATTTTTTTTTAAAAAAATACCATTTAACCTGCATTTAATACAAAGCTGTACTGTTTTATAACCTATAGTTGGCAAATCATAACTTAAACTTTGTTTTCTTTTGGGAAGTTTGATTAAAACACCTGAATTATTCTTTATTTTAAATCTTATTTTCGCGACTCTTTTTAACATTTCATCTGTTCCTTCGGCTGCTTCAATTGCCATTACATAACCATTATCTAATAATATACCTTGGGCAATATCAAATTTACTTAAAGCATTGAGAATTTTTTTACCTTTTAAAAAATCTTTTTTATCTTCGAAGGATGGTCTTTTTCTGGTGACAGTTTTTTTTATCAATAAATGTTTACAAAATACATGACTATCTATAACTTTTATCTTATTCTTTTTTAAGATCTCTGTAGCAAAATTTAAAATATTACCATCACCCTTTTTAAATACTTTAATCAATTTTGGTAAATATGAAATAGCTTTTAAATCTAATTTAAGACTACTTAAATTAGGTCTTTTAACATGACCTGCGAAAATTACTTTTTTTATATTATTTTTTTTTAATATTTTTAATATTTTTCCGAATTGACCTAATTGTATATCTATTGAAGCTTTAATTTTTTTATTTGATAAATTAAATACAACGTATTTTTTTTTGTTTTTATTTAATGATGTAAAAATTTCATTCGGTAAAGTCCCGCTGCCTGCAAAAATACCAATCATTTTATAGGTCTACAAATATCTCTGTTTGGGTTTTTTTTATTTATAAATTCAATTAAATATTTATTTAATTCAGTATTACTTTCTAATTTCAAAATATATTCTTTCATATTATTTGCTTCAAACAAATTTTGAATTGTTTTTTTATATTCCTCAATTTCATTGTTTTTAAAACCTTTACGCTTAAGCCCAATTAAATTTATATTTTCAAAATATGATCTATTACCTTTAACAACTGTATAAGGTAAAATATCTCTATCAACACCAGTCATTCCACCTATCATTGCACCTTTGCCTATTTTCGTAAATTGTAATATTGCAGAATTTCCTCCTATAATAACATCATCATCAAATATACAATGCCCTGCAATAGCTGCATTATTTGCAATAACTAAATTATTTCCAAGTTGACAGTCATGACCTATATGAGATCCAACCATAAATAAATTATTATTTTGAATTTTTGTAACTAAACCTCCGTGACTAGTTCCTAAACTTATATTTGAATATTCACGAAAAGAATTATTATTACCAATTTCAAGATAACTTTTTTCTCCTTTAAACTTTAAATCTTGAGGTAGTGTGCCGATACTACAATAAGGAAAAAATTTATTTTTTTTACCAATCTTAGTATTACCTTGAATGTTTACTGAATTTACCAAATTGCAGTCATCGCCAATTTCTACATTTTCTCCAATAACACAGAAATCACCAATAAAAACATTTTTTCCAATTTTCGTATTTTTATGTATGGATGCTTTTGAACTAATCATTTCTATTAACTATTGTAGCCATCCATTCAGCATCAGCCATTTTTTGTCCATTACAGAAAGCTTCACCCTTATATTTCCAGACCTTACCCTTAATTTTATCAACATCACATTTTAAGTATAAATCACAAGGTGGCAAAACTGGTTTTCTAAATCTAGCATTTTGAACCGACATTAAATAAACTAATTTATTTTCTACCTCTTTTTTATCAATACTAAACGCAGCCAGTGCAGCAGCAGCTTGACCAAAAGACTCGACTATCATAACACCAGGCATTACTGGCTGACCAGGAAAATGGCCTTGAACATAAAATTTATCATTATTAATTTTTAAATGTCCTAATGCAGATTTCATTGGAACAATATTATATAAATTATCTAATAACAACATTGGTTCTCTATGTGGGAGAAGATCTTGTATTTGAATTTTATTTATAAATGGAAGATCTTTATTTATCATTTTTTTTCCTCTTTAAGAAATCTCGAACTGTCATTGATGGAAAACCAATTACTTTTGAACCATCTTTTAAATCATTAAGAATACCTGAATGGCCGCCAATATTTACATTTTTACCTATTTTTAAATGACCGGAAACTCCTGCTTGACCACCAATCATACATTTATCACCAATAAGAGAACTTCCTGCAATACCAACTTGACCAGCAATAAAACAGAATGAACCAATTTTAACATTATGGGCTATATGCACAAGGTTATCAATCATTGTGAATTCACCTATGCTTGTATTTGAGATAGATCCTCTGTCTATTGTACAGTTTGAACCTATGTACACATTATTACTTATTTTCACACATCCAAGATGTGGAATAAAAGTTAATTTATTTTTGATTACTTTAAAACCATAACCAATTTTTCCAATTACAGTGCCATCATTAATAATTACATTATCTCCGATTACAGCATTAGATATTGAACAATTGGATCCAATTGTTACATTATTGCCAATTCTAATATTTTTTTTTAATACAGAGTTAAAGCCAGCGCTAAAATTTTTTCCAATTTTAACTGTATTATCAACATATACATTTTTTTTTAATAAAGACCTATATTTTTTATTTTGTTTATATTTATAATTATCAGTATCAGCGTCTGGATAAAATAATTTAGAAATTAATATAAAATCCAAAAGTGGTTCTTTTGAAATTATGGGTATACAATTTTCATCTAGTTGTGTGGCAAATTTTTCTCTTATTAAACAAAATGAAGCTTTTGTACTTTTTAGTTTATTAATATATTTGATATTTTCAAAAAAAGTAAGGTCTCCTTTTTGAGCTTCGTCTAAATTTGAAACATTTCTAATCTTTTTTTTTAAAAATTTTTCTTTTTTTGAAAAAATAGCATTTTGTATTAAATAATTTATATCAAATGGTCCTTTGTTAATAAATAAAGATTCCATATTTTAATTTAAAAATTACTACCAATTTGAAAACTAAAACTTTCTTCTAAGTCACCATCAGCTTTGCTAATACTCTCTGACAATGTAATTGAAAGGGGTCCCAAAGGTGAAACCCACTCTAAGGAAAATCCTACCGAACTCCTTAATTTATTACTGTCAAGAGAGTCATCAAAATCTACGCCCCATACGTTTCCAGCATCTAAAAAAATTATACTTTTTGCATTCCAACTATCTGGTATTGGAGTGGGAATTGTTGACGACAAACTAGCATAAGCAGAATAATTTCCACCAATATGGTCAGTTCCATCTTTTGGTCCAATACCATAGCTTTCAAAGCCTCTTAAATTTGATTGTCGTAAAAATTTTCTATCACTAAGCTTGATATCTTCGTCACCAATAGAATTGATTGTGTTAACACCACTTTTAAAGCTTAAAATATAATCATTTGAAATTGAGTGATAAATTGCTCCAACTAAATTATTTTCAATATATGTGATATCACTACCGGGCATAGCAAGGCCTTGACCAAAACCTATTCTGTAACCTTTAGTAGGTTGAAATCCACTATCTCTTTTATCGTTTGAAATAGAGTAAAAACCTTTAAAAGTTAAATAATCACCTTCTCTAGATTTATATAAATTAGAAGCCGTATCATTTGTATCAATGCTGTCTCGGTCTGCACCAAATCCTGTTGTTAAGGTTACATCCTCATAGACATTGTATTTAGTAGAAGCTGAATTTCCGATTTTTTTACTTTCATAACCAGCATTAGTAAAATCTGTACTTATTGCAAAAATATTATAATTAAGTGTGTTACCAGAATTCATAAAATCAGGTAATGACAAACCTACATCTCCCGATATTTTTTCGGTTCCAATACTTGCATTTCCATCAAGCATGATACCTTTACCAAAAAGATTTTTTTCTACTATCGTTGAACTTACTGTACTACCAGAAGAACCCACGCCAACACCAGCAGAAACAGATCCTGTAGGTTGCTCCTCAACTGTTATATTTAAATCTACTTTTTCATTTCCTAAATTATCTGTATTGAATTTAACATCTTTAAATATTCTTAAACTTTTTACTTTATCAATTGATTTTATAACTTTATAATCTAAAAAACTGTCTCCTTCAGAGAATAATAAATTTCTCCTAATAACACTTTCCTCAGTTATTGTATTTCCACTTATATTTATTAAATTTACAAATTTCCTAGGTTTCTTTACAAATTTAAATTCGACATCGAGTTTGTTGTTATCTATCTTATTAATATTGTTAAAAAAAGTAACAAATTCAATTTTATTATTACGTAGATATTCATTTACAATATTATTGATATCTCTAAGTTTTTTTTGAGAAAAATTATCTTTTAGTTTTTTTGAAATAATTTTGTTTAAATCATTAATATTTTTTTCATTCAAATTTTTGTCATCATCTATTATCTTTGATTTTGAAAAAAAATATTTCTGTCCTGAATTAATCGAGAAAGTTATATTAGCCAAATTTTTTCCAACAAATACAATATCTGATGACGTAATTTGGACATCATAATATCCATTATTTAAATAGAATTTTTTTAATAAATTCTTATCAAAATTTATTCTTTTTTTATTCACTAGAGATGATGAACTTAAGAATTTCCACCATCCATCTTCAGTAGATGAAATAACATCTGATAAAGTTGAGGATTTATATTTTTTGTTTCCTATAAAAAAAATTCTATTAATCTTATACTTTTCTTTTCTATTTACGTTTATAACAACATTTAGAGCATTTCCTGAAATTTTTGAAATATTCGTATTAACTTCTACATCAAAAAATCCTGCATCTTGATAATTATCTTTAATACTTTCAATATCTTTCTTTAACAAAGCTTCTGAAAAAATTTTATTTTGACCTAATGATAAATTTTCATAAAAAAATTCTTCACGCTTATTATTTACAACTCCATTAATATAGAAAAAATCAATAATTGGATTTTCTTCAACTACAATCTGGATTTTATTCTTAAATATTTTTAAAGAAACTTTACTAAAATAGTTTGTTCTATAAAGCTTTTTTTGAAAATTATTTAAATCGTCGACATTATATTTTTTAGTTTTTTTAAGGTCTAATATATTGATAATCGTTTTATCAGAAATTCTTTTATTTCCTTTAATATCATAATTCAAATTCTCATTTGCATACGCTGCAGAAAAAAACATTAAATATAAAATAAAAAATTTAAATATAAAGTTCATAAATTTATTTTCTTTGCATAGTTAATGGTATCAAATATACCTTTTATATCTTTAATATTTTTTTTTGACTTTATTAATAAATCATTGTGTTTAAATAATTTTACAAGTTTGTCTACAATTTCACCATATTTAATCTCATTTTTGAGGTATTTTTCCACCAGTCTTTGATTTAAAACGGTAAAAATTATAAATCCTGCCATAGTGCAGTTATTTAAAATATAAAAACCAAGTTTTACAATCGGAAATTTTTTTACATCGACGTCATAATATTTTGAATAAAAATTATTTAAATTAATTTGTAAATTATTACTAACCCCCAGACTATTAGATATTGGGATTGTCATATTAGGAACGTG
>MDTG01371629.1_pt1 | contig 15405 bp, 14 predicted proteins | sample 811421 | NCBI WGS metagenome assembly MDTG01 (sample SAMN05326645, study PRJNA326480) | marine metagenome | isolation source: seawater | place: Pacific Ocean: South East | collected 2011
ATTGAATTATAACGAGAACATTGATAGAACATATGAATCAAGGATTCATATGCTAACAAAGAAACAAAAAGAACTTTTAAATTATATACAAAATTTCCAAAACAAAAATGGAGTTACCCCATCCTATGAAGAGATGAAATCTGCACTGGATCTAAAATCTAAATCTGGAATTCATCGATTAATAATTGCGTTAGAAGAAAGGGGGTTTGTAAAAAGACTTGCTCATAAAGCCCGAGCTTTAGAAATAATTAAAGATGGTATTTCAAATATCGATGTATCAAAACAGAACAAGAAAAATATAATAGTTGGCAAATTCAATGATCAGAATGAAAATTATACAAATAATAAATTAAGCACACTCCCACTCTTGGGAAAAATTGCTGCTGGTACTCCTATTGAAGCAATGCAACAAAATGATGAATCGATTGATGTTCCTAAAGAAATGATTCCAATAGGTGAAAGCTATGCTCTAACAGTTGAAGGCGATTCAATGATAAATGAAGGAATTCATGAAGGTGACACAGTTCTTATTAAAAAAACTAATCTTGCTGAAAATGGAGATATAGTTGTAGCTTTAATAGATGATCATGAGGCAACATTAAAAAGATTAAGAAAAAAAGGACAAAGCATAGCGCTTGAAAGTGCAAACCCATTATATGAAACAAAAATCTTGTCTGCACATAGAGTCAAAGTTCAAGGTAAACTAATAGGTTTATTGAGAAAGTACTAAAATAAATTTTCTTTTTTCTTTTAATTCCTTATTTAATAGTTTAATTAAATGCTCATGCAAAAAAAGAGAAAACCAAGACAAAGCAAAAAATCTGCAAAAATTATTATAGATAACGAAACAATTGACCTTCCAATATATGAATCAAGTATTGGTGAAAATGTAATTGATATTTCAAAACTACATTCTCTCTCTAATCATTTTACATACGACCCTGGATATAAATCCACAGCATCTTGTGAGTCAAAAATAACATATATAGATGGTGAAAATGGAATATTAAGATATCGAGGCTATGATATAGAAGAGCTTGCTAAGAAAAGTGATTTTATAGAAGTCGCAAATCTACTTATTTATGGTGATCTCCCAAACAAAGACCAACTTTTAAAATACAAGAAATTAATTACTAGACACACATTATTACATGATCAAATAATAAACTTCTTTGAAGGCTTTAGACGAGATGCCCACCCTATGGCAATGATGGTAGGAGTAATGGGAGCTTTATCTTCATTCTATCAAGATTCACTTGATATAAGTGATGCTCATCAAAGACAAGAATCCACCAGAAGAATAATAGCTAAGGCCTCAACAATCGGTGCAATGGCATATAAATATTCAATAGGCCAAACATTTGTATCTCCAAAAAATAGTTTAACGTTTTCAGAAAATTTTCTGCATATGTGTTTCAGTACAACTGCTGAAGATTATAAAGTATCGCCGGTATTTTCAAAAGCAATGGACACTATCTTTATACTTCATGCTGATCACGAACAAAATGCCTCTACCTCTACAGTTAGATTAGCAGGATCATCTGGCGCAAATCCTTTTGCATGTATCGCTGCAGGTGTTGCTTCTTTATGGGGACCAGCTCATGGCGGAGCTAATCAAGCGGCTTTAGAAATGCTTGAAGAAATAAAATACAAAAAGAATATAAAAAAATATATTAGAAAAGCAAAAAATTCAAAAGACTCATTTAAACTTATGGGATTTGGACATAGAGTCTATAAAAATTATGACCCACGAGCAAAGATCTTAAAAGAAACATGTAAAAATGTATTAAAACATGTTGGTATAAAAAAAGATCCAATTCTAGAGCTTGCTATCGAACTTGAAAAAATAGCCCTTAAAGATCCATATTTTATAAAGAAAAAATTATATCCAAATGTTGATTTTTATTCAGGAATAATTCTTAGAGCAATTGGTTTTCCTGTTGAAATGTTCACTGTTATTTTTGCTATTGCAAGAACTGCAGGGTGGACAGCGCAGTGGACAGAAATGATAGAAGATCCTATACAAAGAATAGGAAGACCTAGACAACTATATACAGGCAATAGTAAACTTAAATACGGTCATAAAAGATCAAGAAAAAATACTAGATAGTCAAATTAGAAATAAGTTTATCTTGTTTTTTTTTATTTCTGCTAACGTTTTACTCAAATCATTAACAAGAGTATTTTCTCTACTAACAGCTAATGAATTAATTTTAGATTTATTCATTAATTTAATTGTTTTTGGTCCTATTACAGGCAGATCAACTTTCAAACTTTGATTCTTCTTTGGAAATTTAACTAATACTCCTGATTTTTTTTTAATTAATTTCATTTTCTTTTTGTAACTATAGACTCTTTCTAACATTTCATCAGTACCTTCTGCTGCTTCAATGGCGAGAATGAATCCATTATCTATAACGATAGATTGGGCATTATCATATTTAGATAGATCAGTCAAAATGCTCAATGCTTTATCAATATCACTTGAATCATACTTATTTTTATTAAATATTTTATTTTTATTTTTAATATTAAATGAGAAATTCGATGTTAACTTTGTAATAGGTATTATTTTAAATCCCTTTTCAACAAATATAGACATAACAGAGTTTAGTAATTGACCATCTCCTTTTCTGTAAGAAGCCATTAAATTATTCAAATATTGATCAATAACCCCGTCAAGTTTAAATTTTGATAGATCTGGCCTTGATATCTTTCCAATTAAAACAATTTCATGAATTAAATTTTTATTCAAAATATTTAAACATTTTTTTAATTCATACAGTTCTAGATTAAAAACATTATTTTTTCTTTTTATGGATATTTTTTTATCTGAAAAATTTATGTGTATTACTTTATTAAATTTGTCTTTGCAATAATAGTAAAGCGATTCAGTTAATTCATCATTTCCACCCATTATGCATATGTTCTTTTTATTTTTTTGCATAGGAACATAGTCCTCTATTTGACTCATTATCAATAAAAGTACACAAATTTATTACAAGTTCATTTTTTGAATTTTTAAATTCAGATGATTTTGTTTTTATTGAATTGCTTGAAAAAATAGTATTAAAAATTTTTATAAAATCTTTAATATTTTTACCTGTATAACCTGCTCTTTTTAGACCGATTAAATTAATACCTTCTAATTTTGCACCATTTCCCGTCACTAAACCGTAAGGAATAACATCATTATGAACAGCGCTTAATCCACCAATCATTGCAAGTTCACCTATTCGACAAAACTGATGGATACCACAAAGTCCTCCAAGAACAGCATTATTGTTTACTATAACATGTCCTCCTAGAGTAGCTTGGTTTGCAAAAACTACATTGTCACCCACTCTGCAATCATGAGCAATGTGAGCTCCTGTCATGAACAAGCAATTATTTCCTATCTCAGTAATTAAACCGCCTCCCTCAGTACCTGGATTTACAGTGCAGCCTTCTCTAAAAATATTTGAGTCTCCGATTTTTAAGAAATTTCTTTCTCCATTGAATTTTAAATCCTGAGGTGGAGATCCAATAGAGCAAAATTGAAAAATAGAATTATTTTCCCCTATATCTGTATTACCTGAAATATGTACTAGCGGATGAATCTTAGTGCCATTGCCAATTTTAACATTTTCACTAATTATTGTATGTGCACCTATTTCTACATCGCTACCAATTATACAATTTTCACCAATTACTGCTGTTGAATGAATTTTAGGCACTGTTTTTATCCATTATCATTGCACTCCATATACATTCACATATAGATTCATTTTTTTCATTATACGTTTTACCTTCAAATCTCCATACTCTACCTTTAGATCTTAAGGCCTTAACATCTGCGTGAACTTTTTCATTAGGAAATACTGGCTTTCTAAATTTAGTTTTTTCAACATTCATTAAATAAACAATCTTATCAGTCGTTTCTTCTTGTATACTATATGCAATTAAAGATGCAGCTGTTTGAGCCATCATTTCAATCAAAATTACTCCAGGTACAATTGGATGTTCTGGAAAATGTCCCTTAAAAAATTCTTCATTGTCTTTAAATGTTTTAATGCCTGTAGCTGTCTTTAATTTAATTATATTTATTAATTCATCTAAAAATAAGAAAGGTTCTCGATGTGGAATAAGTTCGCCAATTTGATCTTTAGTTAATTTTTTTGCCATAATTTTTTTTATAATTTCTAATATATTTAAATTTATTTATTGCTGGACTTCCCATTATTTCTTCTCCATCAGATATGTCATTAAACACACCACTTTTTGCAGCTATTTGAACTCCGTCACCTACTCTAATGTGACCAGCAATTCCGACTTGGCCACCAGTCATTACACCATTGCCAATGACGGCGCTACCAGCAATACCGGTACATGCAGCAAAAATACAATTGTTTCCAATTATAACATTATGAGCAACATGACAAAGATTATCGAAATATGTATTTTCACCAATTACAGTATCGTCAAAACTTCCTCTATCAATACAACAGTTTGATCCTATTTGAACATTGTTTTGCAAGATTACTCTGCCTTTATGAAAAATTTTTTCATTTTTATTTTTGTTAATAGCAAAACCAAAGCCCATTTGTCCAATTGAGCAGTTTCTACCAATATTTACATTATCTCCAATAATCGAGTTGGTTATAATAGTATTGTTTCCAATAGTTACATTATTTCCAATTATACAATTATATCCTATGTGAACCCCTGATTCTACAAATGCATTTTTTCCTAATAAAACACCATTTGATATAATTGATGAGTTCTCAATATGTTTAGGGGATCCATTGATTTTATAAGGATTGAGTGAATTTATATAATTTTTATCGTAGGGAATGTAAAAATAATTTGATAATTTTGCTACAGCTAGATGAAGATTATCAACCCTGATAATGTTTTTATTAATACTCTTATGAATTTTATTATTTCTTTTAGAAATTATAATATTTTCTGTTTTTACTTTATCAAAAGAAATATTAATATTATCATTTATAAATGTGATGTCTGAATACTTTGATTTGCCTAAACTATTAAAATTATCAATTTTAGTATTTTCATCATCACACTCAAGATCTGCATTTAAAAAATCAGCAATTTGCCTTAGAGTATAAGGACCCAAGTTCCTATAAAATTCAGGATGATCCATGAATAAAAATTATTCTTCAAACTCAACTTTTATTTTTGAAATGTTCTTATTTAGCTTTTTAATTACGAGTTTTGTAATGTCCATATTTTCAGCATTTAACCAGACTGTTCCCTTTTCTAAAATCACTGTTATTCCTTTTTCTTCTGCTATTTCTTCTAATATAGGCTCTATCTCGGCTAAAATTTCATTTCTTACATCGGCTATAATCTTATCCAGTTTAACTAATGTATTCTGACTATTGATCTGAAAATCTTGTACTTTTTTTTCATAGTTAATTCTTTTTTCTTCAAATGCTTCTGGAGCCATTATACCTTGTGCTTCTATTAATTCCTTTTGTTCATTTATAAGTAATTTTTCACCTTCAGAGAGCTCTTCTTGAATCTTATTATTAATTTCAGCAATTTGTTTATCAGCATTAATTGCAACTTTTGACTCATTTAATACAAGATTAATATCAATTATTGCTAATGATGTATTAGGAAATTGAGTTGCATTTGCAATAGAAGAAGTGAAGAGTAAAAAAAATGAAAATACTAAATATGTATACTTATTACTTATCATACTTTTTAAAAATTATATCCTATATCAAAATAAAAACTGTCTAAACTATCAGTATCTTCTTTATTTAATGCTTTTGCATAAATAAGATTAATAGGTCCTATTGCTGAGTCCCAATGAAAATTAATTCCAGTTGAAGATCGAAACTTATGATCATCGTTGACTGATCCATATCTATCATCAAGTCCCCATACACTTCCTGCATCTATAAAGAATATAGTAGTAATATCAAATTCATCTATAGGTAATTCAAGATTTGTTTCAAGAGATGTCAAATAAAGATAATGGCCTCCATAGTGTGAAATGCCACTTTTAGGGCCAACTCTTCCAGATTTAAATCCTCTTAATTTTTTTCCTCCTAATTTAAAATTTGAACTAATAGGAGCATACTTATCATTATATCCATTTAAATGACCTGCTTCTAATTTGAACGCGCCGACTAAGTTCTTTGATAGCTTTTTGTATTTTCGATAATCAAAACTATTTTTAATATAATATGATGTTCCACCTAAGCCAGCTATTGTTGAATACAATTTAGTTAGCGATCCAGATGTTGGTTTATATGGACTATTTCTTTTATCGTAAGTAATTCTATTTTGCACTGATGATACAGTATCTGTGCCAGCTAAAAGTTTTTCATATGAACTTGCGTCAGTATCAGCTTTAACTTTTGTTGTATAAAGTGAATATGAGAAGCCATATCCAATAGAAGGCGCTAGTGGAAAGCCTATTGAGAAACCAACTCCTAAATCCTCTGTCTCATATTTAACAGATGAAGGATCAGAAAATTTACTATATAAGTCACCTCTTAAGCTTAAATCCTTATTATTGTAATAAGGTTCTTCGAACGAAATGTCGTACGTTGACTGGGTATCTCCAAGATTTGCCTGAAAATTAGCTTTTTGACCCTTACCCAAAAAGTTTTTTTCCTTAAGACCAAAAGTTACTGATGATTTTGTTGCGCTTGAATACCCTGCCCCAAGTGCAACCTCTCCAGTATTTTTTTCTTCAACATGGATATTTAAATTTACTTTATCTTTATCCAAAACTCTCTCTTCCTCAACTTCAACCGCACTAAAAAAGTTTAAGGATTTAATTTTATTTTTTGACAAATCTACTGAATATTTATTATAAGCATCGCCTTCAGACAAATTTATCTGTCTTCTTATTACTTTATCTATAGTTCTTGTATTTCCAGTAATATTAATATTATTAACATAAACTCTTGGGCCTTCATTAATAGAAAAATTAATATCTATAGTTTTAGATTCATTATTTGAAGATAATATTGGAGAAATTTCAATGAATGTATAGCCTAAAAATGATGCTTGATCCCTTATTAAACTTACGCTTTCTTTGATTAATTCAGCTTGATAAAGAAGGCCTTCTTTAGTAGTAACAGTATTCACTATAACATTTGCAGCCAATTTATCTAACTTTGTTTCAGCGCTGATTTTACCAAAGTTAAATTCATGTCCTTCATTTAATGTAAGTATTATTTCAAAACTGTTCCTATTTGGAATCAGTTGAGCAATTGCTGAAGTGAACTTAAATTCGGGGAATCCATTATTGTTATAAAATTCAGTTATTAACTGTTTATCATATTCAAGCTTATCTGGATCATAATTATCGGCGCTTGACCAAGGTCGTAAGAGTTTTTTCTGCTTAGTTTGCATAATAGATTTAATTTTACTTGAGGTAAAATTTGTATTTCCAACTATCTTTATACTAGATACTTCAGCTACATCAGACTCTTCAATTTCATAAGTGATGTTCACTCTATTATTATCCAATAATTCTGCTGTAGGATTAATTTCTGTAGATAGGCGCCCAGCTCTTTGATAAAGAGTGAGCATTTTTTCAAGATCTTTCTTAACTTTTGAACGTGAATATATTGATCTTTCTTTTAAAGAAATTTCCATTAGTAAATCTTCATCATTAATTTTTTTGTTTCCTTCAAATTTAATCAAATTAACAGTAGGATTTTCAGAAACATCAATGATGAGAGAATTGTTTTTAAAGCTTATTTCAATATTGGAAAATAAATCTGTCTCAAACAGGCTTTTTAAAGCACTGTTGCCTAGTTCTTCAGTGTAAATATCATTAATATTTATATTTGAATATGAAATGACTGTTTCTTTTTCTATTCTTTGTATTCCGTTAACTTCAATGTCTGTTACGGTGTCATCAGAAATTTCCTCTCCAATTAAATTAAGAGTAGAGGAAATTAATATAATTATAATATATTTGATTATTTTCATTGTGATTATTAAGTCTGATTTTACATTAATTTAAATTATTCGCCCAGATAAATATTTTCATCAATCCACTTGTTAAAGTTTAATATATCATCAATCGTAGGGTTCTCAATGTTTGAATTTGTTCCAAAATATTTATCTAATGTTTCAATATTAAAATTTACAATATCTAAAAAGCCAATATTTTTGTTTATAAAATGATTGACTAATTTTTCATTAGCGTAATTAAAGCCATTAGGAGCTAATCCTCCTTTATTAATAACCTCCTTTACAACATTTATTGCAGGAAACCTATTTTCATCAACTTCATAAAAATTTAACGTTTCTATATTAGCTAAATCAACATTTAGATCGTTAAGATTCACCTCTTTATTAGAAAATAACAAACTTGATATAGGAATTCGCATATCTGGATAGCTCATAAATGAAATCATAGAATTATCTTTGTATGTAACAATTCCATGAACGATGGCTTGCGGGTGAACTAAAACATTAATTTGATTAATTTCTAAATTAAAAAGATGTTTTGCCTCTATAATTTCTAGTCCTTTATTTACCATTGTAGCGGAGTCGATGGATATCTTTTTTCCCATCTTCCAAACCGGATGCTTAATCGCTTCATCAGGTTTTATATTTATTAAATCTTTAATGTTTTTATTTAAAAATGGACCTCCTGTAGCAGTTATAGTTATAGTTTTAAATGGAGAATTATATTTATTTAACAATTGAAAAATAGAATTATGTTCAGAATCTAATGGAATAATTTTTGTATTATTTAATTTTGCTGTATTAAGAATTAAATGGCCTAAAGAAATAATGCACTCTTTGTTTGCTAATCCAACAATCTTTCCCGATCTTGCAATTTCTAAACTTAATTTCAGAATTGTTACGCCCGAAATAGCAAATATAATTATGTCAACATCTTTATTAATTAAATCGCTAAATTCGTCTAAACCAGTAAAAACTTTTTTATTTTGAAAATATTTTTTGCTGGTTAATTTTTTCTTGTTTGCTATTCCAATATTTTGAGTATTAAATTCATTTGCTAAATTACTTAATTTTTTAATATTTGTGTTACATGTCATACCCACAACATTGAAAAGATTTTTGTTTGCTCTTATCAAAGATAATGCTGAATCTCCAATTGAACCAGTTGCTCCGTATATTAAGATGTTTATTTTTTTCATACAAAAAATGAATTAAATATTCCAATAAATAAAAAAACAAAAATAAATGAATCGAATCTATCTAATAATCCTCCATGCCCAGGTATAATCCTTCCTGAGTCTTTTATTGAGGCGTATCTTTTAAATAATGAAGCGATTGTGTCTCCCATAAATGACAGTGATGCAATAAGAAGGGCTGTATAGTAAGAAATTGGATGTGTTAAATTCATGTAATGCATAATTATGAAATTAACAAAAAAAACACCGATGATTCCACTAAATAGACCAGAATAAGTTTTCCCTTTACTTATTTTTGGAAATATTTTTTTTCCTTTGATGATAGAGCCACCTAAGTATGAAAATGTATCAAATGCCCAAATTAAAAAAACTATTGATATAAAAAATTTTTCGACATGTGAAGATATTAAAATATTGATAAACATAAAAAATGAAGAAATTATTATGCAAATGTATAGATATCCATAGTATTTATTAGAAATGTTTTTAATAATATTAAACAACTCATCGACAATTAGAGTCAGCAGCAGCAGATAAACAATTATTAATGTATATCCACCTATAATAATAGGAAGAATCATTAATGGGATTATGATAATCGCTGATAATATTCTTTTTATAAAATTTATATTAGTTTTAAAATTGAATAAATTATCTGCCATATTTTCTAACTCTATTAAAATAAGAAAAAATTATTTTATTCAATGATTTTATTTTAAAATTTGGCCATAAAGTTTTAGTAAAATATAATTCAGCATATGCAGATTGCCAAAGAAGAAAATTACTTAATCTCATTTCACCACCAGTTCTTATTATTAGATCAGGATCTGGTAAATTTGGTAAATATAAATTTTTTGATAAAATTTTACTGTTAATTTTATTTGATTTACTATTATTGATTGCATCTAATATCTCTGATCTTCCCCCGTAATTAAATGCAAGGTTAATTGATGTTCCAGTATTTTTTTTGCTAATATTAACAACATCAGAAATTATTCTTATTAACTTGGGAGATAAATTATTAGTCGTACCAAGATGGTTAATTTTTAAATTCCTTTTGTTAGCAGTATCTTTGAAGATAACATAATATTCTTCAATTAAATTTAATAAATAATCGACTTCACCTAACGGTCTTTTCCAATTTTCAGTCGAAAACACATATAATGATATGTTCTTTATCTTATAATCTAATTTTTCTAAATTATTAATAATGTAAAGACAATTCTTAACACCTGCTTTGTGTCCAAATGATCTCTTTTTTCCTTTATTTGTTGCCCATCTACCATTTCCATCCATAATGATAGCAACATGGTCTATCGTCTTTTTTCTATACATTCTAAATGTAAATTATGAGTCTATAAGTATTTATATATTTTTAAGATCTTCTTCTTTACTCCTTAGCGATGAGTCTATTTCTTTAACCTGCAGTGAAGTTATATTTTCAATAATCTCTTGATTCTTTTTTGAGTCATCCTGCCCAATTTCTTTATTTTTTTCTAAAGATTTAATTTTTTCAATTCCATCCCTTCTAATATTTCGAATTGCAACTTTTGCATTTTCAGCAATTTTTCCAGCTATTTTAAGAAACTCTAATCTTCTCTCTTCTGTTAATTCTGGTAGAGGTAGCCTAATCAAATTTCCTTCTAACATTGGATTAATTCCTAAATCTGACTCTCTTATTGACTTTTCAACCAATGAAACATTAGCTTGGTCCCAAATATCGATATTTATAGTTCTAGCATCAGGTGTAGTAATATTCCCTAATTGATTAATATTCATTTTTTGGCCATATGCATCAACCCTCACAGAATCCAACATTCCTGGGGATGCTCTTCCAGCTCTAATTCCGGCCATCTCACTTTTAGCAGATTTAATTGAGCTACCCATTCTTGTCTCAGTATCTTTAATTATTTCCTCTAACATTATTTTATCTCAGAATAGCTTGATTTATTTTTATATACTTTAGTAAAACAATTGTTTTGTAAAATGGAAAAAACCCTAATAGGAATATTATTGTCTCTAGCTACAGTTATTGCAGAAGAATCCATAACTTTTAAGTTTTTTGATAAATATTTCTGATAAGAAATATTCTTAATTTTATCTGTTTTACTGTATTTTTTGGGATCCTTTGAATATATTCCATCTACTTGAGTTGCTTTGTATATATAATCACATTCTAATTCTGCCGCTCTCAAAGAAGCAGCTGTATCAGTTGAAAAATATGGATTTCCTGTTCCAGCGGCACAAACAACAATTCTTCCCTTTTCCATGTGTCTGATTGCCCTTCTTCTAATATAGGTTTCACATACTGATTGAATTGGTATAGCTGACATAACTCTTGTATTTACATTTATTTTTTCCAATGCATGTTGTAAGGCTAATGAATTTAAAACGGTCGCCAACATACCCATATAATCTGCATTAGCTCTTTCCATTCCTTTTGCTGAAGCGGCTAATCCTCTAAAAATATTACCTCCTCCTATTACAATGCAAATCTCTATATTTAATTTTAAGAATGATTTAAGATTCTTTGCAACTAAGTCCACTGTTTTAATCTCTATTCCATAGTTATTTTTTCCCATAAGGGATTCTCCAGATAATTTAATCAATATCCGGTTTTTATTTTTTTTTGTCATTATAGATTATTTTCCGATTTCGAATCTTATAAATTTTTCTATCTTAATAGATGAACCTAATTTTAAAGATTCCTCTTCAAGATACTTTTCAATACACATTTCGGGATTAATTACAAATTTTTGTTTTAATAATATTATTTCTTCAAGATATTTGTTTAATTTTCCTTCAACCATCTTTGATATAATATCGTCGGGCTTGTTAGAATCTTTTAGTTGTTGAATTATTATTTCTCTTTCAGAATTAATAATAGAACTATCAAGATCATCAGTTGAAACAGATAAAGGTGATGTTGCTGCAATGTGCATACATATATTCTTTCCTATTTCAGAAATGTCAGTATTATTATTTGAGTTGAGCAATAATATTACTCCAATTTTTCCTAACCCATTTGCTAGAGAATTATGCATATAACTACATACATTCCCTTCGAGATATCCAGATCTTTTAAAGACTAGATTTTCCCCTATCTTGCCAACAGCTTCATTAATTTTTTCTTTTGATTTAGCAGAAGAAGAATCGAAGTTTCCTTTTTCCTTAATTGATATACCTAATATATATTCTACCAATTCGTGAAATTCATTATTTCTAGATACAAAGTCAGTTTCAGAATTTACTTCTATAATAGTAGCGCAATCATCAACAATTTTAATTCCAATTAGCCCTTCGTTTGCGTCTCTACTAGATTTTTTTTCTGCTTTAGCAATACCCTTTTCCCTTAGTATTTTAAAAGCTTCATCAATTTTACCATTAGATTCTGAAAGAGCAGTCTTGCACTCCATCATTCCAGCGCCAGACATTTTCCTTAAATCTTGTACCTGCTTTGCTGAAATAGTCATCTTTTGAAATCTATTTTGATTTAATCTTTGGGATCTGTTGGGGGTTCTGGTGATTTACTAGACTCTAATTCACCCTTAGATTCTTTTTTACTAATATGTAACTCGGAATTGTCACCTATTTTAGGCTTTGATATATCTTTAATATTTTCAAGATCTATTTTAACTTTAGTACTCTTAATAGTTTCAGATATTAATCTACAGTATAAATCTATAGATCTTCTTGAATCATCATTTCCTGGGATTGGGTAATCAATTAGATCTGGATCACAATTAGTATCAACTATGCCAACAATTGGTATGTTAAGATTTTTAGCTTCAGCAACAGCTATATGTTCTAATCTGGTATCAATTATGAATAATAAATTAGGAGATTTTTTCATTTCACTAATTCCGTTTAATGACCTTAAGAGTTTTTGATGTTTATTAGTTATTTTTAAAATTTCTTTTTTAGTAAACTCATTATTTGGATTTAACTTTAATCCTTCAAGTTCTTTCATTTTTTTTATTGATTTATTTATAGTTGACCAATTTGTTAGCATTCCACCTAACCATCTATGATTTACGTAATATTGACCTGTTTCTATAGCAAGCTCTGAAATTTTAGTAGATGCTTGTTTTTTAGTTGCAACAAATAGTATTTTTCCACCCCTTGATATTGTTTCCTGAATAACTTGAAGAGCTTCGTTCAGCATGCCAATTGTAATACCAAGGTCAATGATGTGTACATTTTCTCTTGTGCTGTGAATATATTTTGACATCTTAGGATTCCATCTTTGTGACTTATGTCCAAAATGAACTCCTGCTTCTATTAAGTCTTGTAATTTAAAGTTTGGTAAACTCATAATTTTCTCCGGTTAAACATCCACAGCAATTTGACCATTTAAGGACCGGACAGCAGTAAGCTATCGCTGTGTGATTAATTGCGAGTTAAATACACGAAATAAATAAATACATCAATGAATTTCTTCATTGAATGATATATCTATCACTCCGTTCATTGTTTTTAGTGATTTAATCATATCTTGACTAACATCAAAATCACCTGGTATTTTAACTGTTTGATTATTAATGATAATTTCTACTTTATGATCTCCAGATGTTAGCTTTAGCTCGGTCAACCTATCTTTAGTAAAATCTTCATTTACAAAAATTTTGAGCACTGAACTTGTCTTTTGCTTATTTTGATTAGGCGTGCCTTTGTGATTTTTATTAAATCTTATAACTTCATCAAATGTAAAAACTTTCTTTAGTTCTCCCCTTAGAATATTATTATCTGAAGTAAAATCTATTCCCAGCACATAAGATTCACCATCTTTTAATATTTCTCTATACTTTCTTAAGTTAGTCTCAAAAATAATTAATTCATATATTGAAGTAGCATCTGAAAAATTGAGGAAAGCATAAGTATTACCTCTAGCAGATCGTTTTTCTTTTTTTGATAATAAGGTTCCCGCTATTAATATTCCTTTACTATTATGAAGATTTTTATTTGATTTAACTTCATCAAAATATTTTAAATTAAGTTCATGATATTTATCTTTATATTCGTCTAATGGATGTCCAGTGAGATAAAATCCCAACATCTCGAATTCCTTCATTAATGAATACGATTTACTCCATTCTTCATTTTCTAAAAATTTAAAGTTTATTGAAGAATCATTTCCAAACATATCTTCCTGATTACTAAGATTTTTATCATTAATTGATTTTAAATATTTAACTATATCTGATGATTGATTAAATATAGATGATCTTGCAATTTTAAAATCATCAAAAGCACCAACACATGCTAATGCTTCTAAAGTTTTCTTATTAGCTACTGTACTACCAACTCTTGAGATAAAATTATCAAAATCTTTAAACTCACCATTTTTTGTTCTTTCATTAATTAAATCATTCATTGCTTCAACTCCTACATTCTTTACTGCTCCTAATGCATAAGTAATAGAATCATTGCATCTAGAAAAATATGAGTTTGATGAATTGACGTTTGGTGCCAATAGTCCAATATCTAATCGGTCTAGTTCCTGTTGGAATATTGATAATTTATCAGTATTATTAATATCTAAAGTCATTGACGCAGCAAAAAACTCTATTGGAAAATGTGTTTTTAAATATGCTGTTTGGAATGCAATTAATGCATAAGCAGCAGCATGGCTTTTATTAAAACCATAATCAGCAAATTTGGACAATAAATCAAAAATATTATGAGCTTCGTGGTCTTTTAAATTCTTATTAATACAACCTTCGATAAATCTTTTTCTCTGAGAATTCATTTCTTTTTGTATCTTTTTTCCCATAGCTCTTCTTAGTAGGTCTGCCTCTCCATCTGTATAACCTGACAATTCTCTTGCAATTCCCATCACCTGTTCTTGATAAATAACTACACCATAAGTCTCTTCAAGAAGATCTTTTAATAAAGGATGAATATAATCGGGCTTTTCTCTACCATGTTTTCTTTCAATATAACTTGGAATATTTGCCATTGGGCCAGGTCTATATAATGCAACTATTGCAATAATGTCTTCAAACTTATCTGGTTTTAGTTGTTTTAATGTTTCTTTCATTCCGGCACTTTCAAGTTGAAATATTCCCGTCGTCTCCCCTGTTCCTAATAGATTAAATGTGCTCTCATCATTTAAGTTAACTTTATTTATATCTAATATTTCTTTATCCTTATTAATAAGTTCAATACAATTATTAATAAGTGTTAATGTTTTTAATCCTAAAAAATCAAATTTAACTAATCCAGCATTCTCAACCCATTTCATATCAAATTGAGTCATGAA
>MDTG01312372.1_pt1 | contig 15404 bp, 10 predicted proteins | sample 811421 | NCBI WGS metagenome assembly MDTG01 (sample SAMN05326645, study PRJNA326480) | marine metagenome | isolation source: seawater | place: Pacific Ocean: South East | collected 2011
ATTCCAGGTGGGCTCGGTGGCGGACTGGGCCGAGGTGGCGGCCAGTGCAATGATTCCTGCCGCGAGGGCAAGGGGGTGCATTGGATTTTTCATGTGGGTCGTCTTGGGTTTTATACGATGATCCTTTGAAGGAGCGCGCGAATGGCGTCCAGTGTAGACTCCAGAGGATGCTGCGAGGGTCTGTAGGTTTTTAAAAACGTGAGCTTAATTCGATAGCGAATTCGAGTTGCAGGGACAAGGCGATTCCCTCGGGGCCGTGCTTATCGTCGTCACTGCATACCTATCAAGGGGATAGGGTATGAGTTGGCATGGAAGGATTCAAATACCCTGATAATTGCATAACCTTGAATGGCTCTGCCAGAGAGCTGCTGCCGGATCATTAAGGAAGGTCCGGGGAAGAGGCATCGGTCTCCCAGCGGAGCTCCCGGTAGGGCTGGCCTTTCTGATAGAGAGCGATTCGTGTTCGTATTCCTGCGAGGGCGGTTTTGCTCCGGGGGGGTAAAAGAGCGAGGGCCTTGCGAGCGGCCATGATTGCTTCCTCAAACTGTCCAGCGTTGGCCAGAGCTACCGAGTGGGTGTCCAGAAAGAGAGGACTGCGGTCTCCTGTCTGACTGCAGAGGGCGGTGGTGATTCGAAGCGCTTCCTCAGGAGCGCGGAGGGTACGATCCGGGTGGCTGGAGAGTATCCAGGCCAGATTATTGGCGGCTTGTGGAAGAGAAGGAATCAGCCTGACAGCCTCGCGGTAGTTTTCGATCGCCTCCGGGAGGCGTTTCAAGCGTACTTCGTTGTTGGCAAGGTGATAACGTATGAGTCCGTTCCGAGGATTTTCCCGGACTGCCCTACTGTAGACGGTATGCGATTTCTCAAATTCTCCGAGCCGGAAGTGGAGCATTCCCAGGTCCATGAGGAGGCCAAGGTCAGAGGGCTTTATCTCGGCTGCGCTGGCCCACTGGACGGCTGCTTGTGGAAGCTGCTGGGAGAGAACGTGCTGGCGGCCGAGTTCGAGTTTGACTCGAACGTCCCCGGGGAGGAGCTCTCCCGCCCGGGTGAGTTGCTTGATTGCCAGCGGCCTTCGAGTGGGAGTAAGCCCGTTGAGAAGGCCGGCGACGTAGTAGATGTCTCCCAGATCACGCCTGCGGTCCTCATTTTTGGCGCGGGGCTCCATCAGAAAGGCGCAGTGCTGGAGATAAGATGCTCCAAGTTCTACCTCGTCGTGGTCGGCCATGAGGGACGCTACTCGATTGGGTTGTCCAGCCACCGCCATGCCGATCCAGCGTCCGGGGAAGGGAATGGCCGCATTCCGGCGAGCATCAGGCACCCGGTCCTGGTCGGCAAGTTTCAGGTCCTCGAGTAGTTGCCGGGCCGAGACTGGACCCTTGTAAAAGGCGATGAGTTCCCCGCCCGGGCTGACGAGGAAGGTGCTGGGGACTGGCAGCGGCAGTCGCCGGTCCAACACCGAGCGTTGCAGGAAATCGAGAGACTTGAGGCTTTGTACTGATATTCGGTAGTTCGTAAAAACGGAACCTGCCTGCTTGAGCGCAGCGCGCGTATTTTCACCGGTTCCGCCTTCCGTGAGATGGTCGGTGCTGAGGGTCAGGACCGCTGCATGATCCATCAACTCCTGTCGATGGGCAGACCACTCGGCAATCTCCACGAGACATGGAGCACAGGTGCTGGACCAGATATTCAGGATCGTCGGCCTTCCCGGATCATACTGGTGCCTCGTAGTGCTACCGTCCTCCGCGACGATTTGAAGGGTGGGAACCGGTAAGCCAATGGGAGCGACTGTCCGGGTGTTACTGCTGGATTTGAGCAGCTGCTGCCTGGATGCAGTCAGGGGGGTGCGCTGGCCGGGGGGCGAGAACGGCACTGCCTTTCCACTATGCTGGACGACACGGTAGAACCGACCGGCTTCTACGCCGGCAAACTCCTCCTCGGATCCACCCGGCCAGCGGACGATCAGCTTGGCGATACCGGTGGCCTGACCAAGGCCGAAGTGAATCCAGTTGCTCGACTGAGAAATGAAGCCCTCACCGCCGCGCAAAGTCCGGATTCTCAGCGAGGGTTCCACCCCCTTGAGATAGAGCTCGAGGCGGGCCCCGATCGCATCGCGATTACATTGCCGACCATCACCGGAGAGCTTGAAAGCAACAAAGTTATCCCGGGTAGAGGTGTTGTTCTTGAGAAAGCGCAGCCGGGGGGCCGTCCGGTTGGTTATCCAGATATCGAGATCACCATCGAAGTCCCAGTCCGAAGTGGCGAGGCCGCGGCCATCTTCTGGAAATCCAAACCCGGTGATGGAAGAGACATCGGCGAAGGAGGCCTGTCCGCCGCGCAGGTTGAGGAAGGCGCAGTGACGCTCCTGACCACTGAACGAGCGGTCCTCATGAAGGAGGCGGCTGAGGGACCGCCACCCTTGGAGGTACTTACCGGTGGCGGCGGAGGAGAAGTCATCGATCGGGGACTGCGACACGACCTGTCGCCAGTAAACACTTCACAAGTCCCCGGTATCATCGGCTGAGATGAACCCGTTGGCGACCAGGATATCGTCCCAGCCATCGTTGTTGAAGTCGACGAACTTCGAGCACCAGGCCCAGCGACCCATATTGACACCAGCCTGCAGACCGACGTCATTAAACGGCTTCCCGGTGACCCCCTCAAAGAGGGAGTTCCCAATGGCGATATGCTGAAACTGCCTGCGAATTTCCTCTGGGACCCCTTTCTTGAACTGGCGTTGGTAGGTGATTCGGTTACCTGCGCTAGAGAACATGTTACTGGTGTAGACGTCCATGACCCCGTCGAGGTTGAAGTCGGACCAGCTCACCGACATCCCGGAAGAGGTATCCTCCAATTTCACCTCGGAAGCTACCTCGGTGAATTTTCCATCCTTATTGCGATAGAGGCAGTTGCGTCCATAGTCGTTGGCGACGTACAGATCTTGGTCGCCATCATTATCGTAGTCTTCCCACGCCGCAGCGAATGAGAACCTGGTATTGCGGGTTCCCAGGCCGCACTGTTCCGTGACGTCCTCAAAGCGCAGGTCGCCCTTATTGCGGAAGAGCAGGTTGGAGCCTCCATTATTGGCGTCATGGAAAGGCATGGGCTCACCCATCGCTCCTGTCCGTAATTTCGCCTGTGAGGCGTTGTATCCACAGGCGTAGAAGTCAACTAGACCATCGTTGTCGTAATCTGCCGCCGCTAGTGAAAAGGACTGGGCCTTGCTGGATGACCCGAAGGCGAGGGTGAACCTGCCAGTGCCGTCGTTATCCATCACCATGAGACGGAAATCCTGGGAGACGATGAGATCCTGGTCGCCGTCGTTGTCGAGATCGACAAGGAGGGCCGCGGCACAGTAGTCCAGCCAGCCCGTGCCGCTGGCCTCGGTAAAATCGCGCAGCGTTCCATCTTCCTGCTGAATAAAAAGTCGGTTCGGGAGGCCTCCCTGCTGGCAGACGTAGAGATCGTCGAGGTCATCCCCGTTAACATCGCCGACTGCGAGACCGTGGTTCGCTACCGGCTCAAGGCCCAGCTCTCGAGGCAGGCGGGCGCGCCAGTGGTCAGAGGAAAGAAGAAACTGCCGCCGGTAAGCCTGGTCTCTCCCAAGCAGGGAGACGGTAGCGTCCTCGAAGAGGGGTGTTCCGTCGTTTTCCTGGATGATTTCCTCGTATCTGGTCACCTCGAGCTCCTTGAGCATGGGGGAGGAGTCCTGGCCTCTGAGTTTCCACCTGCAGGACCAGGTGGCATTGATCTGCCTGCGGGAGTCCGGGCTGTCGGCACTCAGGTCGAAAAGCACCTCGCATCCGGCCGAGTTCTCATCTTCCGGGTAAACCCGGATGATCTTGAGATGGGGCTCAACAGCAGCCCCTGAAAAGCAAAGCTCGCTGAGGTGTGCGGCGAGGGACCTGTGGCCAGTGGTCCGGGCAGAGGATGGGAAAGGGGTATCGGCTCGGAGGACTCGAAGCCGGGCGTCTTCAAAGGTCGTAGTAAGATTTTGAGGGCGAAGCGGCGTGGACGTTACCTCCGCAGTGGCGAGGTCCGCAAGGGTGTCCGGGCTGACAGGGACCTCCGCAGTGAGCAGCTTGTGAATCCGGGAAAGCTGTTCTTTGGCAGCGACGCTGAAAGCTTCTGATTCCCAGCCGTCCTTGGTCGGATCCATGCGGTCGTAAGCATCTCGGAGGGGTCCGATCAAATCCCCTGATCCGAGCCCGGGAGCAACTTCAGATGAACCAGCCTCGAGTGCAGGACTGGGAGGAAGGACGGTTTCATCTGCATCCGGGTCCGGGGAATAAAGTGCCCGCGACGAGTCAGGGCCCTTTCCGGAGCCGGTTTTCTCCTCGCAGGCCGTGGAAGCAAGTAAGATGCCGAGGCTACAGATCAGCGAAAGCATGGTGCCGGCGGCGCGTTTCATCGGTCCAGAGGGTAGCATGGCTCAGAACTGCCACAAAGACGGGAAGCACTCAGGTTGCAGGCAGGTATCCTGATCAGGCCTTTGCCCTGTTGTCGGTCCTTAGGCCGTCGAATTTATCTCCTGCGGAATTGCTTTGATGACTTAACGGGAGAAGGTTGTAGTTCATTCCGCCCTCAAACCCCATGAATCGAAACCTTGCTCTTATCCTGTCCGGGGTCTCGCTGGTGGCAGCCACCGCCCCGGGTCAGCTCGATTCCCAGTCACCAGTTATTAACGAAATTCATTACGACGAGCCTAACAAGACGGTCCCGGCCGAGTTCGTGGAGATTCATAATCCCACCTCCGAGGCTGTTTCTCTTGCGGGCTGGGAGCTCACGGGCGGAATCGACTTTCTCTTTCCTGACGGCGCGAGTATCGAGGGCGGAGGGTTTCTTCTTGTGGCACAGGATCCCGCCACCATGGCAAGCCGGTTCGGCAGGCCAGACGCGCTCGGGCCGTGGCGTGGAAAACTGCGCAACAGCGGAGAGACGGTGAACCTGCGCACTCCCCGAGGTAGGCTTGTGAGCTCGGTGGACTATCGGTTGGGTTTCCCATGGCCGACGGTAGGGGACCCGGTGCAAGGAACGGGCCCTTCCATTCAGTTAATTCATCCTGGGCTGGAGGCTGACCTTGGCGGGAGCTGGCGGTCGGCTGACCCCACCCCTGGTGCGCGCAACTCGGTCTATGCAACCAGCGCTCCGCCTCAGATACGCCGCGTTTCCCACCACCCACAGGAGCCGGCCAGTGGTGAAAAGGTGATCATCACAGCCAAGGTCACTGACCCCGACGGGGTGGCGGTGGTGACGCTCAGCTATCAGCTTGTGCGGCCCGGAGCCTACTTTGGTCGCTACCAGAAGTATAACAGCAATGGGACGCCTAACATCGATCCTGCCTATGAGCGGGGATGGAATGACCTGCCCATGGCCGATGACGGAGCGGGTGATGATGAATCAGCAGGAGACGGGATTTACAGCGCATCAATCCCGGGCGCGCTGAATCGGAACCGGCACCTGGTGCGGTATCGCATTACGGTGGAGGATGCCGGGGGAGAGTCGGTGCAGGTTCCCTACCGTGATGACCCCCAACCCAACTTTGCCTATTTTGTATATAATGGTACACCCGACTGGACGGCCTCGATCCGCGACGGAGGCAGTCCAGTTCGCTATTCGGGGGACCTCATGTCCAGCATCCCCACCTACTTCCTGCTGAGCAAGTCGAGCTGGGTAGATGATTCGCAGTTTGGGGGGTATGCGGGCGCCGAATACCTCTGGCCGGGCACACTGGTCTACGAGGGGAAGGTCTATGATCATATCCGCTATCGTCCGAGGGGCGGTGTTCACCGGTTTCAGTATGGCAAGAATTTCTGGAAATTTGACTTCAACCGCGGGCGCCGTTTTCAGGCCAGGGACGAATACGGAGAGGAGTACGGGACGAGTTGGGACAAGCTCAACTTCTCCTCTATCGTCCAGCAGGTGAATTTCCAGCACCGTGGCGAGCAGGGGCTTTTTGAGGGGGTGGGCTTCCGTCTCTTTGATCTCGCAGGAGTGGAAGCGAGCAATACGCATCACGTGCAGTTCTATGTGATTGATAAGGCTCGCCCTTCCCGTTCCCAGTACGAGACGGACTACTACGGGCTTTTCCTTGCCATCGAACAGCTGGATGGGCAGTTCCTTGACGAGCACGATCTTCCGGACGGAAACCTTTACAAGATTGAGGGGCACGCCGGGACCTCCAACAACCAGGGGCCCACCCAGGTGAGCAACCGCTCCGATGTTTCTGCCTTCATCGCCGGATATCGGGGGCGGAATCCCTCCGCTCAGTGGTGGGAAGAGAACCTCAATGTCGAGAAGTATTTGAGCTATCGAACAATCGTGGAGGCAATCCACCACTACGATATCGCCTACGGGAAAAACTATTTTTACTACCACAATCCCGAAATCGGGAAATTCGAGGTTTTGCCATGGGACCTCGACCTCACCTTCGCCAACAACATGTATGGAAATGGGAACCACGCCTTCAAGTCGAAGGTGGCTCAGAACCCGTCCTTCAATACCGATTACCAGAATCGGGTCCGGGAAGTCCTCGACCTGCTTTTCAACCGGGATGAGGGCTACCGACTGGTGGATGAGACCGTGAAATTCGTCTACACCCGCGGAGAGCCTTCCCTCGTTGATGCGGATCGGCGCCTGTGGGACAACCACCCCCGTATCAATCACAAGGACCGTTACTATGATATTGCATCGACCCGGGATTTTGCAGGCATGGTGCGGGTCGCCAAGAATTGGATCGCCACGCGTGGACAGTGGATGACGAATACTCTCCTGAGCGACGAGGGGAGGATTCCTGCTCGTCCGGAGCTCAGCTATGTCGGGCCGGAGGGCTATCCTTCTGATGGCCTGAATTTTTCTTCGAGCGTTTACGTAAGTCCGGATCGGGCCCGCTTTGGAGCCATGGAATGGCGGCTGGCGGAAGTTCACAATCCCGGGGTCGCGAATTACGACCCTGCCCGGCCCAACATCTATGAAATTGCAGGGGCATTCGGATCAGGAGAAGTCGCGCCCTTCAATGCCACCTACCGTTTTCCTCCCATCGAGGTAAAAGAAGGTAAAACCTATCGCGTGCGCGTTCGTCACAAGGATGCGGCCGGGAGGTGGAGCCACTGGTCACAGCCTGTCCAGTTTCAGGCGACCGCTCCGAATATATCTGACCACCTGCGTGATCTGCGTATCTCCGAGTTCATGTATCACCCCCCCGAGCCAGAGGGTGACGAGCGGCTCATCTCGACCAACCGGGATGATTACGAATTTATTGAGCTCAAGAACGTGGGGCCCTCGGGACTGGACCTTCGCAACGTTCGCTTCACCAAGGGAGTAGACTTTGACTTCGGGGGAAGCGAGATCGAGACCCTGGCTCCCGGTAACTACGCCCTCGTGGTGAAGGACCGGGCGGCTTTCGAGGCGCGCTATGGTGTGGGCCTGCCTGTAGCGGGTGAATATTCAAACGATAACCTGCGCAACAGTGGAGAACGGCTCAAGCTGTCCTTTGGAGCGGGCACAACCATCCACGATCTGGATGAGTTTTCGGATGAGGCTCCATGGCCGAAGGCCGCCGACGGAAATTCAAGCCTTGTCCTCATCGGGGCGAACGACTTTGTCAGTCCGGATCACGGAGATCCGGAGAACTGGCGGCCAAGCCGTCTTGCCTTGGGGTCACCCGGTGCTGATGACAGTCTCAATTATGCAGCTTGGAAGGAAAGATTCGAGGTCTTCGAAGACTCGGGCGACGACGATCGTGACGGGGTGGTTGCCTTGCTGGAGTTCTTCCTGGGAGGAGATCCGGTTACCCCCACGTCTGGTCTGCTACCTGTGGCAAAGTCCACTACCTTCCTCGTAGGCGGAGTGGAAGAAGAGTATTTAACCATCACCTTTCCCCGGGAGGTGGGAGCGGACGGCCTGCGCTATATAGTTGAGTTCTCCGACGACCTGATAACGTGGTCTGGAAGCGGGGTCCTCGTCTCACAGGAGGCCAGTGGTCTCAAGGACGGGATCGTGGTGGAAACCTGGCGTCGCGACCAGCCCGGAGGGCTACGGCAGTTTGCCCGCTTACGAGTTGAAATCAGGTAGGCGGTGCTACCCGTCAGTATTCCCGCTCGGTCTTCCGGCCCTGTCCAGAAATGGGGTAGGGTCCATCTTTCCCGGGCATGAGAGGAAAGTCCGAGGCAGAGGTCAGCGTGTCGGTGTCCAGGCTCATTTCGTCCGTTCAGTCCAAGGCTTGCTCGGGGCGGATCAGGATGGAGCATGAAGATTACGAGGCCAGGCCGGGGCTGTCCTGAATGCCGGGCAAGGACCGGAGAAAATGTATTCCGGGGCTCTAAATCGTGACCCGGCCTTCGTCGCCAAGTCCTCTTTCATGCCCGAGCAGGCTCCGGATCTCATCGAGTTGGGACTGTAATTCCTCAGCCACGAAGATGGCGTCGGCCTTGTGAATCAGGAGATTGGCCCCCATCTCGACGAACTGGACCTGCTTTGCCGGCGGGAGCCAGTGATGAATACCGGCGCCGATTCCAGCGGCGCGGGCCTTCCCGAGAATGAAGGCGCAGGCCTCGAGGAACCTCGGATGATCGTATTGCTCCGGAACACCGAGGCTGGTGGAAAGGTCGTGGGGTCCGATCAGGACGCAATCGAGGCCCTCCTCCTCGAGGATCCGGTCGAGGTTTTCCATGGCCGGCACACTCTCGATGTTGGTGAGGAGAATGTGGCTGGAATTGTGTTCTTCGATGTAATTTTCCAGTTCAGGTTCGAGGCGTTCACCCTCGAGGGCACGTCTGGCCTTCTCTCCCTTCAGGGGCCGTAGCTTGGTGGCGCCCACCATTTCACGGACGACTCCGGGAAGCTCAACATAAGGTACGATCACGCCGCAGGCACCGTCATCGAGCACTACCGTGGCATCATTGGGATCCTGTGTCGGTATGCGGACGAGGGGTGGGATTCCCATTGCGGCATAGGTGCGGCACATCCACGAAACGGTTTCGCGGTTCAGGGCAATGTGCTCGGTGTCGATAAATACGAAATCGAGTCCGCAATTCCTGACCACAAGGGGCCACTTGGTAGAGGGCGAGACGAGGCAGGTGCCCAGCACGACCCGTTCCCCGCTGTGGAGAAGTTCTCTGAGTTCGTTGGCGGTCATCTGGTGATATCGACGGGTGATCCGGACTGCGCACTTGCGAGGGCGGCCTGTACGATGGCGGCAATATCGCGGGCCGCCCGGGCATCCACGATGAGCTCGGTATCGTGGTCCAGAGCGTCTGCAAAATTCTGCATGAGAAGGTAGTTGTTCTCGTCTGCGACCCGCCGGTGCTTGAACTCGGAAGCTGATTGACCGCGGGCGTAGACGGCCACCTCGGGCCGGGCCTCGCTGACAACGAACGAGCCGGCGCTTCCGATGAGATGGAGCTTGATTTCACCGATGTCGGGGTGGGCAGCAGCCCCGATGCGGCCGATTGCGAGTGAGCCGGTAGAGCCGTCCACCATCTCGAGGCTGACTGAGGCGAGGTCATCGACCTTGTTGTCGACGTTGGCCTGGTGGAAGTGGGCAGCCGTCCGGGCAAAGACCCGCATGACGGGCGACCGGGCCAGCATGTGAATGTAGGCCAGGGGGTAAATGCCTTCAATCTGGAGTTCGCCGAGGGGGGCGACTCCCACTCCCCCGTCCGAGCCGTCGGCGTGAGCGTCCAGTTGCCGTGCGAGCCAGTTGATTGGGGGAGCTCCCGGTTCAACTGATCCCTTGGGTGGTCCTGCGTCCTTTGAAAAATAAAAATCGCAGTGAATCGCCTGGAGGGTGCCAAGCGCGCCCTCCTCGACAGCCCGGCGGGCTTCCAGGAGGGCGGGAAGGAAGTTGCGATTCCAGACGAGGCACTTGAGTCCGCGTTCTTCCACTGCAGCAACGAGGGCATCGCATTCGGAAAGGCTGGGCGAGAGTGGTTTGTCGACCACAATGTGCCTGCCGGCCCGGGCGGCACGCAGGGCGAGGTCGCAGTGCCGTTCCGCTTCGGAACTCACGACCACGAGGTCGCAATTCTCCAGGGCAGCCTCCACATCCCGGCGGTAGGGGATGCCGTGCTGGTCGGCATAGAGCTGGTTGCGTTCGTGGGTCCACCCCGGACGGTCCGGGTCGTCTGCCACGGCCACCAGCCGGAAGCGGGGATGAGCGGCCACGGCGTTGGGCAGGTAGTCGTGCTTGACTACGCTGAGGACGAGTGCCCGGTAGACGTTTGCTGGTCCGGACATGATCAGTGCAAGGCCTCCTTCACGGTTTCAAGGACATCGCTGGTTTCGCTGATGCCCACACTCCATGGACGATCTTCCCGGAGGCCGGCGGTGAACTCGGCCAGCATGGCCTGCACGGCGAGGAGTTCATTGGGCGGGTGCAGGTGAGCGCGCGTGCCACCGGTTCCGAACTGCAGATGCACGTTCCTGTGGTCGTCGGCGTAGGCTGCCCCCTCGGATCCGACAAGGTGCATGGAATAGTAGTTCTCCTCTCCGGGGCGGCTTGTGGCAATATCAATAAGGGCCATGCCGCCATCCGGGAAGCCGAGATGGTAGTGGAGGTAGTTTTCCCGGCTGAGCGTGTGGATGTGGCGGGGACGGCACCCGAAGAACCAGTGGGCGAGATCGACCTGGGCGAAGGCCATGGCCAGCGGGTCAGAGGGAGTGGTAAGCCAGTGATGGATGCGCAAGAGGCCCGGCTCCCCGAGCTGTCCGATCCGCCGGCTTTCCGCAACCGGAAGCACGCTGGGCGAGAACCGCCACTGATGGGCCGGCATGATTCGGGGCGCCGGCATGTCCCGCAGGGAAGCTGGATCGAAACGGCCTGGTTGATCTAGGAGAGTGGGCAGGGGGCTGGACCCGGGGGTATCGGTGATGAGGGCATCGGCCTCGGCGGAAACGATCTCCACCCCCTGTAGACGAGCCGAGGCCGCGGCGTAGAGTGCTTTCCGTTCGGGTTCGAGCTGGAGCTGGATTCTGGTCATTCCGCCATGTCGCGTTTGCTGGTGTCTGGAGCGAAGTAAATGGCGACCACGCCAAGAAGGAAGACGAAACTGGTGATCCTGCCGATCGCGGCATAGTCGTGGTTGAAGGACCCAAGGATGTAACCGGTTCCAAAGATGGAGAGCGCGGTCAGGATCCGGCCGTAGTTGAAGCTCACCCCCGTTCCGGTTGCGCGGATCCGGGTGGGAAAGAGCTCCGGAAGGAAGAAGGGCAGCCATCCGAAGAAGATTCCGTTGAAGATACCAAGGACGGCAGCGAGGACGAAGAAGGCCTGATCGTGTGGAGAGGTGAACCAGAAGGCAATTTGCGCCGACACGAAGGCCGCCACCGCGGCGATGAGGTAGGTGCGTCGGCGGCCGAGCGTGACTGCGATGAGACCGGCAAAAAGGCTTCCCACGATGCTGGCAAGGGAGCGATACATGACCACGCGGGGCGCTAGCGTGCCATCGCCGATTGCCTTGCCCTCGTCTGCAGCCCAGGGGACCATCCAGTTGGCACTGCCCCAGCCGCCGATAAGAGGGATGGTGGCCAGCGCGATACCGATGAGGGTGACCTTGAGGTGGGGCTTCCGGAAGACCGACGGCTTTCGCTGCGTTCGCGCAGAAGAGTTGAGCCGCCAGCCCGGCGACTCGGGGAGGAAGGCCAGGATGGTTGCGCCAAGGAGGATGGGAGCCGTGTTGGCGAGCAGACCCATCTTCCAGGAGACATCGTTCTCCGCGAATACCCGCGAAAGGTTAGACATGGTGAAGATGCCGAGATTTCCGGCCATGCCGATCGCACTGGCGAGGACGGGCCGGGCGGCATTGGCCCAGACCTCGCTCACGAGGGCCACCCCGTTAGGCCAAGTGCCGCCGATACCCAGGCAGGCGAGGAAGCGCATTACGAAAAGCTGTTCCGGTCCCGCGGCGAACCAGGTGAGCCCCGTGAAGGCCGAGAACCAGATAATGGCGATGCCGAGGGTCCGGGTCCGACCCAGACGGTCTCCCAGCTTGCCGAAAATGTAACCGCCCAGGGCAGCCCCGAAGAGAAAGGCGCACTGCAGCCACGCATACCACTTCTTTACGAGGGGACTCCATTGCTCCATGCGGGCGAGCTCATCCGGGGTAGCCGAATCGTTGCCTAACTTAGCGGTGAGCTCACCATACAGCTCCTGGTCGATGGAGCCGGACTGGTCGAGGACGTCCAGGACGCCGGTCTGGATCAGGTTGTTGAGGGCGATCTGGGTTCCCCCGAAGAACCAGCCGAGGAAGGCGCAGACTAATATTCCCACGGCGGCAACAGTGTTGAGACGTGGAGGAGAGGGGGAGTCGGGCATGAGGGGAGCAGGGAGTCTTCCTGGTTTCTCTCGCTGGAAGATCGTAGGTTGCGGGGGGTGCAGATCAACCTTTTCGCGAGGGTCCTGCCACTGGTGGGAGGGGCGGGCCGCATTCGAGGATGGACCGAAGCACGTCTGAGCGCTAAAGGCACGGCCATGCCTGATCCGATCTTCAGAGTAGGAGTCCTGGGTGCGACGGGTTTTATCGGGTCGCCCTATCGCGCGGAGATCCGGGAGTGTGAGGAGGCGCAGGTGGTTGCGATCTGTGCGCGAAGGGAAGACCTGCTGGCGCAGGCTGCGGAAGAGGACGGGGCCGAGCTTACTACCACCGACTGGCGCCGGGTCGTGGAGCATCCCGGGGTGAATTTCGTCATCGTGGCCACGCCTGATGCATTGCATCATGAGGCGGTGCTGGCATGTGCGGCCAGGGGCAAGCACCTCCTTTGCGAAAAACCGGTTGGGATGAATGCCATGGAGGCCGGGGAGATGTGGAAGCTCTACCGCGATGCCAGTCCGGCCCTGGCCCACTTCGTGCCGTTCTGGACACGCATGGTGCGCGTTTTTGAAATTGCGCGTGAGATCGTGACGGCTGGCGAACTCGGGGGAATTGTTTCAACCGTCTTCCGCTGGCAGAACCCGCGGCCGGCAGCCATGCCGCTGACGTGGCGGGACAATCCGGATCTCTCCTCGGCCGGGACGATTGCGGATGTGGGATCCCATGCCTACGACGCGGTGCGATGGATCATCGGAGCGGAGGCGATCGAGGTGCTCGCGCATGGGGAAACCCTGACCCCTTCAAAGGCTGACCTGGGTGCTATTAACCTGGGAGAAGCGCTCGACTGGGTTCATGATGAGGGCAAGGAGTCCGGGAGTGCCCGGCAGGGGGGAACAGTGGACTACGCAAGCCTGTCCTGTCGTTATGACAACGGTGGAGTGGGAACCTACCTGCTTTCCCATGCCACCTTTCTGCGCAAACACCTTGCCCCGGAACTGGAACTTCACGGGACGAAGGCTTCGCTCAGCGTAGATCGCTGGTCTGGTGACGTTGTCCTTGTCACCCCGGACCAGGAGAAACGGCTGGTTGAGAGCGCCCCGGACAAGGGATTCGGGAACCGCTTTTCCAAGTGGGTCTTTCCAGCGCTCGCCCCCATCGTGTGCGGCGAGCCCGTCGAAGGGGAACACCCGAACCTCGAGGACGGGTGGATCGCCCAGAAGTTCACGGATGCTGCTTCCCAGTCGGTCGAGGCCGGTCGATGGATCTCAACCTGAGAAGGAAATTTCCGTTCCGCTCATTAAAGGGGAGGCTCGTGACCGTTTCCGTCCCGGGTTCGTTGGAACAGCAGATTGGTGTCTTGCCGGGCCGGCAGTGCCGGAGGTGAGTGCATTGCGGGTTACCCACCTGCCGGTGTCTTTTTGCGCGGCCGGGTTGAGCTGGGCCTCTGCTTTATGCCGTGTCCGGTTCGGGGTGGCGGTGATTGTCCTGTTCACGCTTGTGACGCAGACCGCTGCCCCGGCCATGTCCAGGGCGATAACCCCGGTCTAGAGAATGGGCCCCGCCCGGAACAGGGGCAGGATTTTTTTCACCGGGAATAATCTACTCCGTGGCGGGAACCTGCTGTGGATCTTCGGGATCTCCTTCGTCCTCCTCGTCCTGCGCATTCTTGACGATCTCGGTAATGCGTGTCCTGGCGGTCTTGTCGGCAAGGCGTTCGAAGATCATGACCATTTCAAATTCTTCCTGCTCTGGGGTCATATGCAGGTTTTTTCACTTAGCTGGCATCTGGCGGTGTGCTTTTCACCCGCATCGTCCCCTTCGGTGAGGATCAGTGAAAACTCCCCGGCCACACCATCCTTCCGCTTGATTTCAAAGGTGAAGTTTTCCTGGCCCCCGTCGGTGTGTGCGATCACCCTGTTCTTGGTGCTGAATTGCAGGACAAGCGACCGGGCCATCTCGGCTACGGACTCGATCATGAACCCCAGTTCCTCCCGGGCCGCGTCGTTTTTGTCTGCGTCCTCGACGGATTGCGTGAGGGCGGCCTTGGTTTTTCCAGCATCGATGGCCCAGTAACCGACCAGTCGATCGGAAATGGATTCTGCCTTGGCGCCCTTCCCGGCCGGGTCCCGCGCCAGGGCAAGGGGAGAGCTCATCGCGAGCATTGTGGCAAACAGGAGGAGAGGGGCGTTTTGGTTCATGGCTCCGCGGCGATACGCCAGATCGGGGTGAGGGTCGAAAAAAATGTGTGAAGTCTCCCGGAACCGGGTCAGCGGGACCGCGGGTGCCCTTCCGGCCAGATGATCCACGGGTCGTCTGGAGAGATCACCCGGAGACCGTTCCTGGTGCGCGGCTTTTCCTGTGGACGAGGGAGCGGATCAGGATGAATCACCCACGGATCGTAGTGGCCGCGCTCGATGGTGACGGTGGTTCCAAGGGTGACGGCATCAAAGAGCCTGGCAGCGAACCTCTCCGGCATCCGGATGCAGCCGTGCGAGGCGGTTGTGCCGGGCCGTGGAATGTATCCTGCGTGCAGCCCTATTCCCGTTCCGGTCAGGCGCATCCAGTAGGGCATGGGAGCTGGCACATACCGGTAACCGCTCGGGACGGAGTCTCCCGGGCTTGCAACTGGGTCGACTTTTTCTCCCACTGAATTCTCGATCCACCCGTAGCGATTGGAGGTTTTGTTAGCCACCTTCTCCTGGACGCGAAATGTCCCGGGCGGGGTATCGTGACCTTCACGGCCTGTCGCTACGTAAGTGGAAGCAATCCTTCTGCCCTCCCGACTCACATACAGGCGTTGTCTACCGAGGTTGATATGAATACTGACAGGACCTGTTCCATCGTCTCTTGACCAGGAGTAGAGGGTGGTAGACTGGAGGGGAGGGTCTGGATGGTGCAGAGTAGTGACAGACCCTCCTGGTCCGACAGCGGTGCAGCCTGCCAGCAGCACGGCGAGCAGGCTCACTGGGACGAGAAAGAGCGCTTTCATGCTTCCGGTTCGATTCTGATCCTGAACTAGTGAACTGCAGGGGGCAAGAACCGGGTGGTAAAGCGGGTTTCTTGAGGAAGGGAAAAGTAAGTTGGTTTTGCCTTTATCAA